>OLNY01003069.1_pt1 | contig 10993 bp, 5 predicted proteins | sample 1671981 | NCBI WGS metagenome assembly OLNY01 (sample SAMEA3136632, study PRJEB25190) | human gut metagenome | biome: human gut; feature: human-associated habitat; material: faeces | place: Austria | collected 2013 | reverse complement strand
TCTGGATAACAACTTTCTCGTGCAGTTTTCTGATATCTCCATGTTTCTTCTTATACTTCTCGATCAGAGCCTGAAGACTTGCAGAAATGAAGAAATACTGCTGTTTCAGACGAAGCTCTTTTCCTGAATAATGATTGTCATTCGGATAAAGGACATCAACGATCAGTTTTGCAAGGTTCTCCTGCTCTACTGCTTTGTGATAATTTCCTCTGTCAAACTCGTCCAGCTTGAAATCTGTGATCGGTTTTGCATCCCATACACGCAGTGTATTTACTACATGGTTACCATATCCAACGATCGGCATATCATACGGAACAGCCATAACAGACTCATAATTTTCCTGGATAAATTTATCTTTTCCTGTTACAGGATCTTTCTCGAAACGGATATTTCCGCCAAAGCGTACTTCTTTTGCGTATTCTTCACGGCGAATTTCAAATGGATTTCCTTCTTTCAGCCAGTTGTCCGGAACCTCCACCTGATATCCATCTTTGATTTTCTGTTTGAACATTCCATAACGGTAACGGATTCCACATCCATATGCAGGATAGTTCAATGTTGCAAGAGAATCAAGGAAACATGCTGCAAGACGTCCAAGACCACCATTTCCAAGAGCCGCATCCGGCTCCTGGTCTTCAATCACGTTCAGATCAATATTCATCTCTTCCAGTGCTTCTTTTACATCTTTATATGCTGTCATATTGATGAGGTTGTTGCCAAGTGCACGTCCCATAAGGAACTCCATTGACATATAGTATACTGTCTTGGCGTCTGTCTCATCATATCTTTTCTGTGTCTCAATCCAATCATCGATAATAACATCTTTGACTGCATAGGATACTGCCTGGAATAGCTGCTGCGGTGTAGCTTCATCGATTGTTTTTCTATAAAGTGTCTTAACGTTATCCTTTACTGCCGCTTTAAAAGCCTTTTTCTCGAATCTTTTACTGAACATGTTTATTACTCTCCTTTTTTCTCAACACCCATTGTAACTGCTTCGCCGTTGATCTTCCATTCTTTCACGTAACCAGCCGGCTGTGCTTTTACAACTTCATCCGCAAGTACCTCACCTGCGATCAGTGTATTGTTCTTTTCGAAGACAGCTTCTGCCTTTTCACTACCCTCGTATGTAACTTTGATTCTGTCCATAACTTCGAAATCAGCTTCTTTTCTCATTGTCTGGATCTTGCTGATGATCTCACGTACAAATCCCTCTTCCAGCAGCTCTGGTGACAGGTTTGTATCGAGAACAACTGTGATTCCGTTGTCATTTACAGATTCATATCCTTCAATCTGTGCTGTATCGATCAGAAGATCTTCCTTGAAAAGTTCAATTTCCTGTCCGTTTACATCCAGTTTGAGTGCACCTGTAGCGTTGAGCTCATCCATTGCTGCATTTCCATCGATGTCGTTAAGCGCCGCTTTGATACCACCTAACATCTTACCATATTTCGGTCCGACTGTCTTTAATTGTGGTTTAAAACTATAAGAAGTAAAGTCTCTTACATCATCTGTAAATTTAACATTTTTAACATTCAGCTCGTCTGCAACGATCTCCTGATAGAATTCCGGAAGATCAAAGTCTGCTTTCACAAACATCTTTCCGATCGGCTGACGGTTCTTGATGTTGGATGCATTACGGCATGCACGTCCCATAACAACAAGGTCAAGAACATGTTCCATGTTATTTTCAAGTTCTTTGTCAATCTGCTCTTCATGAACTTCTGGGAAGTCACAAAGGTGAATACTTTCCGGAGCATCCTTATCAATGCTGCGAACCAGGTTCTGATAAATCTCTTCTGTCATGAACGGGATCATCGGAGCTGCTGCCTTAGATACTGTAACAAGAGCTGTGTACAGAGTCATGTAAGCATTGATCTTATCCTGCTCCATTCCCTTTGCCCAGAAACGCTCACGGCTTCTTCTTACATACCAGTTACTCAGATCATCTACGAAATCCTGAAGCACACGTGCTGCCTCTGGGATTCTGTAATTGCCAAGATTATAATCTACATCTTTTACCATTGTGTTCATCTTGGAGAGGATCCACTTATCCATAACCGGAAGTTTATCATATTCCAGAGTATATTTTGTTGCATCAAAATTATCAATGTTCGCATAAAGCACGAAGAATGCATAAGTATTCCAAAGTGTTCCCATGAACTTACGCTGTCCTTCCTGAACGGCTTTTCCGTGGAAACGATTCGGCAGCCACGGAGCACTGTTGATGTAGAAGTACCAACGGATCGCATCTGCACCGTATTTCTCCAGTGCATCAAACGGATCAACGGCATTTCCTTTAGACTTACTCATCTTCTGTCCATTTTCATCCTGAACATGTCCAAGAACGATAACATTCTTATATGGAGCCTTGTTGAACAAAAGTGTTGAAATAGCAAGCAGTGAGTAGAACCATCCTCTTGTCTGGTCTACAGCCTCAGAAATAAAGTCTGCCGGGAACTGTCTCTCAAACAGATCCTGATTTTCAAATGGATAATGATGCTGTGCAAATGGCATGGATCCACTGTCGAACCAGCAGTCGATAACTTCCGGTACTCTGTGCATCTCTTTACCACACTCCGGACACTTGATTGTTACAGCATCGATGTATGGGCGGTGAAGCTCAATATCATCCGGGCAGTTATCAGACATTGATTTCAGTTCTTCAATGCTTCCGATAGAGTGCATATGTCCACACTCACACTGCCAGATATTCAGTGGTGTTCCCCAGTAACGGTTACGGCTGATTCCCCAGTCCTGAACGTTCTCGATCCAGTCACCGAAACGTCCTTTACCGATACTTTCCGGAATCCAGTTAATTGTGTTATTATTTCTGATCAGATCTTCGCGAACTGCTGTCATCTTGATGAACCAGGACTCACGAGCGTAGTAGATCAGCGGAGTATCACATCTCCAGCAGTGAGGATAGCTATGCTCGAACTTCGGTGCATCATAAAGAAGTCCTCTTGCATCCAGATCCTTTAATACTTCCGGATCAGCCTTCTTCACAAACAGACCGGCGAACGGTGTAGATTCTGCCATATCACCCTTCTCATCTACAAGCTGTACGAATGGAAGATCATATTTTCTTCCTACATTCGCATCATCTTCACCAAATGCAGGTGCGATATGAACGACTCCTGTACCATCTGTCAGAGTTACATATTCATCACATACAACATAGAATGCTTTCTTGCGCTGTTTTGCTGCCTCGTCTGCTGCACACTGATACAGCGGCTCATACTCTTTTCCTTCCAGATCAGTTCCCTTGTAAGTCTCAAGGATTTCGTAAGCATCTTTACCTTCTTCTGCAAGTCTTCCAAGAACTGTATCAAGCAGTGCGCAAGCCATATAATATACATGTCCGTCTGCTGCCTTAACCTTTGCGTAATCTTCTTTCGGATTTACACAAAGTGCAAGGTTGGATGGAAGTGTCCAAGGTGTTGTTGTCCATGCAAGAATATATGCATCTTCATCTTTTACTTTAAAACGAACGATTGCTGAACGCTCCTTAACATCCTTGTATCCCTGTGCAACTTCTTGTGCGGAAAGCGGTGTTCCACAACGCGGGCAGTAAGGAACGATCTTAAATCCTTTGTAAAGGAGTCCCTTATCCCAGATCTGCTTCAGAGCCCACCATTCAGACTCAATAAAGTTGTTATCATAAGTTACATATGGGTGCTCCATGTCAGCCCAGAATCCAACTGTACCGGAGAAATTCTCCCACATTCCTTTGTATTTCCATACACTCTCTTTACATTTCTTGATAAATGGTTCAAGACCATATTTCTCAATCTGATCTTTTCCATCAAGACCAAGAAGCTTCTCAACTTCAAGCTCTACCGGAAGACCATGTGTATCCCATCCGGCCTTTCTTGGAACCATATATCCTTTCATTGTACGGTATCTCGGGATCATATCCTTAATAACACGAGTTAAAACGTGTCCGATATGCGGTTTACCATTTGCTGTCGGAGGTCCGTCATAGAAAATATAATCCGGACATCCTTCTTTTTCATCCATACTTTTCTGGAAGATTTCATTATCATCCCAGAACTTTTCAACTTCTTTTTCACGGCTGACAAAGTTCATGTCAGTTGAAACTTTCTTATACATGTTCTTATCCTTTCCTGAGTTTATTTTATGATTCTTAAAAAAAGAAAGGCTTCCGTCCTGTAATAGGACGAAAGCCTGAACTTCTCTCGTTAAACCACCTGTTACATCATACTTAGGTCTGATTTCTGACCTGCATATGGTATCCTTTAACGCCGGACACGCGTCAGTCCTTACTCTCTCTTTCTGCAGAAACCTCTTTTCTGCATCTGTTTCAGGAACTGCTGCTCTGGAGTGATCTTCAAAAATCTCTTACTTGCACCGGACTCCCACCATCTCCGGCTCGCTGTAACGTTCGGATAAATCCTACTGTCTCCGTCATCGCTTTACCTGTGAACTTCTACACACGGCTTATTATAAAGAGATTCTTGGCTCTAGTCAAGGTTTATTATGATAAAAAAAGTGCGAAAAAACGTTGTTTTCAGCGTTCTTTCGCAAATTTCTGTTTTCTTATCTGCGGCGTTTCTTCTTTCTTTTCACATTACCACTCTTTGCATTTCTTCTTTTTCCTTTTTTTCTTCTACGACGTCTTATCTGCTTCCGGTAATTCGCAAGTACAACAATGATGATCAATAAAATCACAACTGCAATTACAACTCCGATCACAATTTTCATAAACTTTGAAATCCCGGTTACGACAGTTGAAGTTGTCTTATCTTTCTTTTTTCCCAAAACAGCTGCACTGCTTTCCTCTGTTTTTTCTATCGCAGCTTTCACACTGCCTACTTCCTGCCCTTTATAAGTAAATGTTACTGTTCCGGATCCATCCTTGTTGCTGTCTTCCTTCACTTCTGCTTTCACATCAGAAAATTGTGCACTCTTCGGAAGTACGATATAAGCATCTTCGTCTTCATAAGACTTCACACCTTCCGGAAGCTTCTGATCCTTCAAAGATATTTTTGAAAAATTACTGTAAGCATAATCAAACATGGCACGAGTATCTATATAAGCATCATTTCCAAAATCATAAAGTACCACCGCAACAAGCTGCATATCTCCGTTATCTGCCATTGTCACAAGCGTTGTTCTTGCCTGATCTGTGTAGCCGGTCTTACCGCCCTTGCAGTATTCATAATAATTATCATTCTGTGGCCAGAGCATCTTGTGCTTCTGCTGAAAAGTACGTTCTTCATTCACCAGATTCGTTGCCGGAATCGTATGGCTTAATGATTGGGAAATTGTCCGGAACGCTTCCTTCTGATAAACTGCTGCACCAATTCTTGCCATATCATGCGCCGTTGTATAATGTTGTTCATCATGAAGTCCGTTCGCATTCGTCCAGTGTGAACCTGTACATCCAAGTTTTTCTGACTCATCATTCATCGCCTGAATAAATGTGTCATAACCCCCACCCATCTTCTTGCCAACACTCTCAGCTACTGCATAAGAAACCTCATTTGCTGATGCCAGAAGAACGGCATAGAGCGCATCTTCCATACTGATCTGCTCCCCCGGTGTCATGCCGATATGGGCATCGCCATATTCCAGAAAGGAAATACTGTCCTGGGAAAATTCTACCGTATCTGTAAGCTCTGCATTGTCCAACGCAACCAATGTTGTCAAAAGTTTCGTAATACTCGCCGGATAATGCTTCTTTTCAATCTGCTTGCTATATAAAACTGCCCCACTGTTCATATCCATAACGATTGCAGAGTCCGCATAAGTTGCCGGTCCCTGTGGCCAGTTCTCCACACTGTTTGAATCTGGTGCGATCGCATAACAGTTCTGACGCTGTGTCTCCCTGTCTTCTTCTGTCTGAGTTGAATCTGTTGTGGCTGCCGCCGTTTCTTCCTCAGCAAATGTCTGTACTGCCGGCATTAATATCATAGATGCCGCCAGAAAAAGAGACAGACAGCGCTTTCCGTATTTCTTAAAATTTATCATAAAGGAAATCCTCCGGTTGTTTGAATTCATAACGCAAAAATCCCCACAGACCTTTCATCTGTGGGGAATCTGTGACTATTATTATAATTCTACTAAAAGTTTTTTTCAATAGTCCGGAGGCTATTTTCTTTCAACTATCGAATCTCTTCCATCATGATTTCTGCTCCCGCAGCCTCTACCGCAAGACTGTCTTTCTGTGGATAGAACCGTGTGGTGAATACATACTCTCCATTATTTACAAATACTTCCACAGAGGATTTATCCACAAGAATTTCAACACTTGAAATTTTATCTACATCAACATAACGCATTCCTCTTCCTGCAGATACAGAATTTTTATCCTGACTTGTGAAATGCATCTCAAATCTTCCATTTTTGTACTCAAGAATCAATTCTTCATCAATCACTGTCCTGAATTCATTGTTCTGAATGCCCAAGATATTCACATCATAGACTTTATATCCATCTTTTTTCAACATTCCGGCTGACTTATCCACAAGAGTTTTCTTCTTTTGCAATTCTCTGACCGGTCTCTGACAAACTTTGCCATCTTCTACAAATACTTCTCTCGGAAAAGTGAAGCAGTGCTGCCACCCTTCTGCGATCGTCAGATTAGTATATTCTTCACAATCCGGCATTCCCATCCAGCTGATGTGAACCCTTCTTCCATCTTCAGTTTCAAAACTCTGCGGTGCATAGAAATCAAATCCGTAATCCCAAAGCATGTATTCTGAAAGTTTATAATCATCTAAAATATTTCCATCAACCATGAAATATCCTGACTGATAAACATTTCTGTCATCCCATACTCCGCCTTCAAGTCCCTGCACAGAAGCAGAAAGAATTTTTGTCCCATCTACTTCAAAGTAATCCGGGCATTCCCACATATAACCAAACGGTTTCTCCGATTCCACACGGCTTCTGAACTTCCAGTTAATCTTATCTTTTGACGCGAAGATCAATGCCTGTCCGACATCTTCTTTTGTACGTGCACCCTGAATCATGTAGTATGTATCTCCGTCTTTCCACACCTTCGGATCGCGCACATGGCAAGTCAGATCTGACGGGTAATCCACATTTCTCATCAGTTCTTTTTTTGATCCAAATGTCTTTCCATCCTCACTGACAACAAGAACCGTATTTGACTCACGTCCTGTGTTGATATAGTCAAAATCTCCGTCTTCCAGCTTTACATTGCCTGTATAGTAAACATACATTTTGTCATCTTCGATAAATGCTGATCCGGAGTATACACCATGACAGTCAAATGGCTGATCCGGATATAACTTTACTCCCTGGTATTCCCAGTCGATCATATCTTTGCTTGTATAGTGCCCCCACATCTTCACGCCGCCTTCGGCATTAAATGGAGAATACTGAAAAAATGCATGATAGATCCCATTCAACTGGCACAATCCGTTCGGATCATTGAGCCAGCCAACAGGAGGCATCAGATGCAGCTTCTCACGATAACCCGCTCCTTCTTTCTGCTCTTTTTCTTTCATCATCTCTTCCGTCATATCTACCAGTTTGATCAGATCCCTTGTTAATGCATTCATGCTCTTGTCTCCCTTTTTCCATTTACAGCCGTTCTATTCTGCAAGAATTCTTCTTTGAATAAAACGGCTGTATCTTTTTAATCACTGTTCAATTTATTTCTCAATCTTCATTGCGAGATCAGCTGTTGTAACTGTTCCCGCTGCTGTCTTCTCTACTTTGCTGAAGTCATCTGCATTCGTCAGTATCATCATCGTAGTTGCCGGATGTCCTGCTGCTTTGATAGCATCCAGATCTGCTTCGATCAGCACATCGCCCTTACGAACTTTTGCTCCGTCTGCTACTTTCTTTACAAATCCTTTTCCATCCATGGAAACTGTATCAATTCCAATGTGGATCAGAAGCTCTGCTCCTGCTTCTGTTGCAATGCATACTGCATGCCCTGTATCGAAGATATTCATTACTTCACCGTCACATGGTGCTACAATCTTTCCATCTGTTGGCTCAACTGCAACAGTTGTTCCAAGCATCTCTGATGCAAATGTCTCATCTGCTACTTCTGCTGTCGCAACAACATTTCCGTTTACCGGGCTTGTAATTTCTTCTGCTGAAACATTTTCTGCTTCTACTACATTCTCTGTCTCTTCTGTTTTCTCAACTGTTGTCTCTGTTGCGGCTGTCTTAACTACCGGCTCTTTATCTTTGTAAATCATGAAGGAGATCACAAATGCTACTCCTACTGAAATTGCCATCTCGATAATGTACTGAAGCGGCTGATTCAGGCAAAGCAGGATACCGAAGATACCTGTTACTCCAGTTCCTTTTGCTCCGAGATGTACAAGTGATGCATACAATGCTCCGCATCCTCCACCAATACATCCTGCGATAAATGGTTTGAAGAATCTTAAGTTTACACCAAAGATTGCCGGCTCTGTGATTCCCATAAATGCACTAAGTGATGACGGAAGTGCAAGGGATTTAATCTTCTGATCTTTTGACTTAACACCAACTGCCAATGCTGCTGCACCCTGTGCTACATTCGCTGCACTTGCAAGTGGAAGCCAGTAAGTTACTCCGTATTTTGCCAGCTGACCAATATCAATGGCTGTGTACATCTGATGAATACCTGTTACTACTGTCGGTGCATACAAACCTCCCATGATCAGACTTCCAAGTCCGAGCGGAAGTGTCAGCATCCACTGGATTGCTCCAAGGATCGCATTCTCACCCCATACGAAGATCGGTCCTACGATAGAAAGTGTAAGATATCCTGTCACGAATACGCTGACAAGTGGTGTTACAAACAGGTCAAGTGCTGCCGGAACTACCTTGTGCAGCTTCTTCTCTAATACAGAAAGGATCCATACTGCAATAATGATCGGGATTACATGTCCCTGATATCCAACCATATCGATGTGATACAGTCCGAAGAATACGCTCTGTGTCTGCTGTACACCTTCCGTTGCAACCGTATAAGCGTTCTGCAATGACGGATGAATCATAATCATACCGATAACGGCTCCAAGATACTGGTTTGCACCAAATGCTTTCGCAGCTGAAAATGCAATCAGAATCTGCAGAAATGTATAAGCGATATTACTGAACAGATTCGCAAACACATAAATAGAACTGCTTGTATCAATTGCTAAAAATCCATTTGCATTCATGAAATCCAGCGCATTCATGATTCCCATCAGGAAACCACTTGCTACGATGGCCGGAATGATCGGTACAAAAATATCACCTAACAGCTTGATGGCCTTCATAAACCAGTTCTGCTTCTCTGCCGCTGCTTCCTTTGCCTCAGATTTTGTGCTTGCTGTAATACCTGCGATCGCGATAAATTCATCAAACACCTCATTCACTGTTCCTGTTCCAAGAATAATCTGAAGCTGTCCAGATGCCTCAAATACTCCCTTTACTCCATCCACATTCTCTATTGCCTCTTTATCTGCCTTACTATTATCTGCGATAACAAGACGAAGACGCGTTGCGCAGTGCGCTGCGGATACAATATTCTTACTTCCACCTACATATCCCAGAATCTCCTGGGCTGTTTTCCTGTAATCCATGATTACTCTCCCTTCCTTCTATGTTTTATGTGTAATCGTTTTCACATCTTATGATTTTATATTAAATAAAAAAATGCCATTTGTAAAGATGGCATTTTTACTAATTCTGATTCTTCTGTTTTGTTTAACTTGCACTATACTCTTAGTTACATTCATTCAAATCTATTCACGATCTGGAATCCCAGCTTCATATGCACCGGCACCGGATTTTTCTCTTCAATCTGTTCAAGTAAGAGCTCTGCCCCCTTGATTCCACTCGTTTTATACCCAAAATGAACCGTTGGAATACCGCCTGTCACAGCCCTTAACATCTGATTATCACCAAATCCTGTGACACAGATACCAGACTGTTCCAAAATGTGTAGCATCCTTGCACCAGAATTCTGAACCGATTCCGGAACCGCCTTTTTACTCTGTGCGATCAATGCCTCGATTGCTCCTGCTGCAATCGTATCTGTTGCGCACGATATGATATCGATTCCATTTTCTTTACTCAACAAATCCACTGCTGCTTCATATCCGCCGCTCATTGTAAATTCTGATTCGCGTCTGTACCGATGGTCATCGAAAGTAATCCCGGCTTCCTGAAGTCCCTTGCGGAACCCGTCTTCTCTGGCAGCACCTGCTGCCTTATCTTCACGAGTAACACCAATATATGCAATCTTGCAATCTTCAGGTCTTCCACCATTCCGCTTTAGTGCTTTCACCGCAACTTCTTGTCCCATTGCTCTTCCCGCACCAAAATCATCATGATAGATACAGCTTGCCATTTCTGTCTCCTGTCCCACAACCACAACCGGAACCTTTGATTCTTTTAAAAATCTCCGATGCTCGTCTGTAAGCACTGTACCGATCAGTACAATTCCATCTACCGGATAACTTTCAAAGATTCTCAGATAAGTCAGCTCATTCTTTGGCTGATTATCCGTGCTTGCAAGAAGCATCTGGTACCCTCTTGCCGAAAGAACCTGTTCAATTCCCGCTGTGATCCGGCTGATTGATTCTGAATTGATCTTCGGAGCCACCACACCAACCAGATGTGCACGTCCGGTTCTTAGGATTCTTGCCTGAGTAGACGGCTGATATCCCGTCTTCTCAATCACTTTACGGATCTGCTCCTTTTTCTGTTCACTCACATATCCGCCATTCAAATATCTTGATACTGCTGCGCTGGACACCCCGGCCATCTGCGCAATCTCTTTTATCGTCATTGTATACTGCCTGCCTTTATTTCCCTGATTTTCGAAATTATCCAAATCCATTTTCGCTCTTTTTCTAGCTTTGACCTGAATCTGAATGACATTCACATTTTAACATTCAACAGACAAATATGCAACGACGTTGCGCTACATCATTCTTTATCTACCTGTCCCTGTTACTGTTCACACGATGTGCGACCAGCAACGCATCTCGCCATTTTAAATCGC
>OLNY01003051.1_pt1 | contig 11043 bp, 9 predicted proteins | sample 1671981 | NCBI WGS metagenome assembly OLNY01 (sample SAMEA3136632, study PRJEB25190) | human gut metagenome | biome: human gut; feature: human-associated habitat; material: faeces | place: Austria | collected 2013 | reverse complement strand
TATTGCGGATACTTTGTGAACTTTATCCTGATACAATGATTATGCTGATGAAAGAGGGCATAGATAACTGAATACAAGAAAGAGACGAAAGCCTCAGTAGTTAAGAAAAACTACCGGGGCTTTTTTTCGTGCCCGAATTTCTCAGCCAATAACTGCGGATATGTCGACATTTCAAGCACCATATAAAGCAGTGTTGGTATCTTTGTATGAATATGCTATACAAAGTGAAAATGAAAAGCTTTGTGGCAAAATCAAAGAAGTATTTGACCTTCAGTTTGATGATTTACCAAACAGATTCAGAAGGCTTGGATTGGATGACAGTCTGGTATGCCCTTCTTATGTCATTAATACATCTTTTTTACAAGAGAAAATAAAGAGGACAAGAGATGAAAATCCGGAACTTCGTTATCATGAAGATAATGAGGAGTATTTAATCAGGAAAACAAAGAAACAATATACGCTCTCGATCCGGTGGAGGAATGGGAGACATGTAAAAATTAATTTTTAAATAATGAATGCAAAAAAAACATTAACGAAATTTGAGAATTAATATTGTTAAAAAATACTAATTGACAATTTCAAAGTGAATGATATACTAAATACATAAAAACGTTTGCGCAAACGTTTATCTACAGAAAGTTCAATCAGGAGGAGAAAAAATGCAGAAAAATAATATGTCTTTTTTAAAAAATCTTACAACAGTAGCAGATGCAAGAACTGCCAGAGCTTCAAGCTGGGATCAGAGTGGCAGAAATAAAGATTACTGGCTTGTAAATGCAGGGGATACAGCGGTTATGGCGGACGTTGAAGGACCAGGTTGCATCAATCATATCTGGGTAACGACTTTTTGCAGAGAAATTCTCGGACCGTCTATTCAGCATCCGGTTTTAAGTGGCTCTGTTGCACCGGTAACTGAAATGGAAAATGCGGAAGGCGTTAACTGGGAAATCAATGATCCGGATTATTACCGTAAGGTCCTGATTCGTATGACCTGGGATGATTTTGATGGTCCCAGTGTGCTGGCACCGCTGGGAGATTTCTTCTGTATTGGTCATTCTATGCCGTCAAGTTTTTCGTCAATTCCTTTTAATGTATCTTCAAGACCGTGTGAGGAACTGACTTTTGGTGGAACGGCTTCCATGAACTGCTATTTTCCGATGCCGTTTAACAAACGGGCCAAAATAGAAGTTATCAATGAAAATGAAAGACCACTTGGATTGTTTTTCCATATTGATTATGAACTTTATCACGAAGAGACTCCGGATATTGCTTATTTTCAGGCAGCATGGAGACGTGATATGCCATGCAGTGGCTGGGGAAATGATCTTTGCGTAAACTCTCCGGAAGTAAACAGTGTTCCTAATTTTGACGGTAAAGAGAATTTCCTGATGCTGGATACAAAAGGCCGTGGTCATTATGTTGGTTGTAATCTTTCTGTGCTTCATTTCCAGGGCAGCTGGTGGGGCGAAGGCGATGACATGATTTTGATTGATGATGAAGAAGAACCAAGTATTAATGGAACTGGTGCAGAGGATTATTTTAACCATGCATGGGGAATGCAGAGAAATCAGTCACCTTATAATGGTACGATTATGCATGACGGAGATACAAAAGGTTATCAGGTATCCTATAGATTCCATCTTACAGATCCGATCCATTTTAAAAAGCATATTCAGATCAGCATGGAACATGGTCATGCAAATCATCTGTCAGATGACTGGTCATGCACAGCGTACTGGTATCAGGCAGCTCCTGTTACTTCAGTAACGATTCAGCCGGTAGAAGAGAGAATTCCGCTTAAGAGAACTTTTGATATTCCGAAACCGGCTCATCAGGTAGAACTTACACCGGAGATGCAGGAAGCTTACAGAAGCAGAAATGAAAGAATGGAAAAATTTAAAGTTGAAAAGGCTGAACAGATCAGACTCAATGCAGCAAGAACAGCACCGTCAGAAACTGGAAACAAAGAACTGGCACATAAAGTAAAGAAGGAATTTGATAAAGAAAAATAAATAAGCACGTGTGTAGCAAAAGGAGGGGCTTTTTATGAATTTAAAAAAATTTTTATCAATGATTATGGTTTTGAGTATGACAGCAGCGGTATTTACCGGATGTGGAAGCAGTTCAGACAGTACATCAGATGACAGTGCAGTAGCTGGAAAAAAAGGAACAGAAAATAATACCGGTGAAGAGGATTCTTCAGAGGGCGATAAAGAAAAACTTACTTTCTGGGATTTCCATACAGGAACTGAGGCAGATGTTATTCAGGATATGGTAAATGCATATAATCAGTCACAGGATAAAGTCAAGGTTGAATATTCAAGTGTCAATCAGACAGATTATACGACAACACTTGTGACAACCGCATATGCAAATGGCGAATGCCCTGATATCCTCTGGGTGGAACCGGCGACTTTTAAAAAATTCTCGGATGCGGAAATGCTTGCAGATCTTTCTTCTTATTATACGGATGATCTGAAAAAAGATATTCTTCCGTCGTTTCTTGAAGCGGCAAGCGGAGATGACGGAAAAATCTATACACTGCCATTTGAGTGTGAAACCCTTGGACTGTTTTATGATGCAGATGCACTTGAAGAAGAAGGTATTGAACCACCGAAAACATGGGAAGAACTGAAAAGTGCAGCTGAAAAACTCACAACAAAAGACAGATACGGAATTGTTCTTCCGGTAGAAAAAACAGCATATACGTTGTTTAACTGGTGGCCATTTATGTGGATGGATGATGCAGACATTTATGATGCTGATGGAAATGTAACGGCCGGCAAAGACAGCATGGCAGATGCTCTTGATTTCTGGGGTTCATTTTATCAGAATGAATACTGCCCGTCATCATTACAGAACGGACCATGGAGTATTGATAATGTTGCAAATGGCGTCGCAGCTATGCAGATTGGCGGAACATATATGATAAATGCAGCAGAAGAATACAACAAAGATGGGCATAATATTGGAGTTGTACCACTTCCGTCACCGAAGGGAAAAGATCCTGTAACTGTTGCAGGAGGTCAGATGATGGCAGTTTCCAGCCAGAGCAAAGATGTTGATGCAGCAGCTGACTTTATTTTCTGGTGCTTTGGAAGTGATGATACAACTTATGTCACAAAATGGTGTACAGAAGCCAAATTTGCATATCCGGCGCGCCAGTCTGTAATTGAAGAAAATAAAGAACTTTTTCAGGAAGGCATGAAGGCAATATTCACCGAATTTTATGATACGGCAAGACCTGAACCACAGTATTCATCTGAAGTAACTGATATTATGGGAGATACATTGCAGTCTGTGATGTTTGGCGGAAGTTCAGGAGCGGATGCGGCACAGTTGGCACAGGAACAGATTGAGGCATTAAACTAAAATATTAAATCAAGAGGTAGAATTATGAAGCAGAAAGGAAAAATGTCCGGTAAAAAATTGAAACAGATGTTTGTAACATATACATTTGTTCTTCCTGATTTTATTGGTCTTCTGGTTTTTATTATCATACCAATCATATATTCATTTTATATGAGCCTATATGACTGGAACTTCGCTAACATTAAGCAATTTATCGGAATACAGAATTATGTCACAATGTTTAGTGACTCTGAATGGTGGCAGTCTCTGGGAAGAACTTTTAAATTAACTTTACTGTATGTTCCGGCATTATTTATATTATCAATATTATTTGCAGTTTTGATTAACTATGTCAAAAACGAAAAAGCTGCCGGATTTGTAAAAACAGCTTTTCTGCTTCCATATTCTATCACATCTGTAATTGCAAGCTGTCTGTGGATGTTTCTTTATATGGACAGAAGTGGATTTATCAATGTATTTCTGAAGGCCTTTGGACTGAAAGGAGAAAAGTTTCTGGGATCTACTTCTCAGGCAATGGTTTGCATTGCAGTTGTTTTGATATGGATCAATCTGGGTTATAATATTATTCTTTTTCTATCAGCAATAAAAGATATACCTTACAGCTATTATGAAGCAGCAAAACTGGATGGAGCAAATTCCTGGCAGACTTTCTGGAAGATAACGTTTCCGCTATTAAAGCCAACCAGCGTTTTTGTACTGATCACATCAGTGATTGCATCGTTCCAGTGTCTGGATCTTATCATGGTAATGACCGGGGGTGGACCGGCAAAATCGACAGAAGTTGCCAGTCTGTATATATACAAACAGTCATTTGAAATGATGAAGGCTGGATATGGAGCCGGATTGTCAGTTGTAATGTTTCTAATTTTGACAGTGCTTGCCGTTATTATGTTAAAAATAAATGGAAAGGAGGAATGATGATATGAAGAAAAAAACAAATAACATACTTGCAGTAATTCTTATAGTATTGGGAATTGTAATGTTGTTTCCGATTTACATTTTATTTATGGTAAGTTTCAGAAATGAAAAAACTGTTTTTGTAGGATCACTGATCACAGCATCTCCTTCTTTTGAAAGTATAAAATCAGCGATAACACCGGATTTTCTTGTTGCAATCGGTAATTCATTCCTTATTGCAGTAGCAGTTACGATTATTGCTTTAATTCTTCATTCAATGTGTGGATACGCATTTGCAAGAATGAATTTTCCGGGGAAAAAGCCAATGTTTACAGTGATCATCAGTACTTTGATGATTCCGGTATCGTCTATTCTTGTACCTTTGTTTATGATATGTAAACAATTAGGAATTACAAACAGTTATGCTGGAATTCTGTTACCGGCATTGTTTAATGCTTATGGTATATTTCTATTCAGACAGTTTTATATGAGTTTCCCTGCGGATCTTGAAGAGGCTGCAAAACTCGACGGATGTTCTACATACAGAATGTTTTTTACAATCATATTTCCGCTTTCACGACCAATTATTATCCCACTGAGTATTGCTTTTTTCCTGGGGAACTGGAACAATTACCTGTGGCCGTTGATTGTAAATAAGAAACCGGAATATCGAACAGTTATGGTTTATCTTGCTAACATGGTAGGTGGCTATAATACTAAGTGGAATGTGGTTATTGCAAGTGCAATGCTTGCATGCCTTCCGGTATTCTTGATATCACTTCTTCTGCAAAGTCACCTGCAGAACAGTATAAAAATGTCTGGCATCAAATAGGAGGGAAAACTTGTGAAAATCAGAGAAAGTTATGGAAGCAGGCGGTATGAAGAAGAATACAGGGCAGCTCTGGAAAAGTCAGTACATTATTTCAGACAGAACAGCTGTATTACAGAACTCAGAAAAATGGGTTATGCTCAGACGAAACTGCAGGTAGAATATGAAGCAGAAGAGTACGGAAAGAGTGAAATCTGCTGTCTAGATGCAGAAACAAATACTTTTTTTAATTCAGAATCTGCAGAAAAATTTATTGCAGAAAATGATCTTTCGAAGTGTGAAAATGTAAACATTTATGGTGATATCAGGCAAATCTATTGCTTTGGATACGATGATAAAAAAGTGGTTTACGCATTGACAGAGTCTGATGGTATGCAGAACTACATCACGATTCCCTATATTTCGGGAGAAAACGGGGAATTTTGTACAGATATTTCTTCTCACAGGATCTGGAAGCGTGAATTTAGCGAAAAAACATCAAATTTGGATTGTGCACTGAGATTTCGTATAGCACCGGATACATGGCCGAATATAAAAATCAAAGAGGCAGACATGTCTCCCGATGATATTTTTGCACATGCTTATGAAGCCATATTTAACATGGAAATAAACAGTGAAAAACAGGTTGAAATTCAACTTCCATATCAAAAACTTTGCTGGAATTCTGAGAAAAAAGTGCTTACATGTGGAAAGTATCAGATGGAAATAAAATGCGATAAGAAACTGTCTTTTGTCACTATATTTGATCAGTATCTGACGGAAATAATCGCAGATAACAAAGTATTGGTACTGCTAAATAATCTGACTAATAAAGCAAAAGAAATCAGTGTTATTGATATTAGTGGAAATCTTGGGAAAATCCGAGTAGGCGAAGACAATGATCCACATATTCAAGTAGAAACGGATAAAGATACAGAGACTGAGATTGTTGTATATGGACTCAGAGGACTGGCATACAGTAAAGATGCGACAGAAGCATTGCGAAGAAAAAAGAAAGAGGACAGGCTTATTTTCGCAAATGATAAATTCAAAGTTTTCGATAACCATGTTGAAGACAGCTGTTATGGTAGACCAGATGCTTATATCATCAGTCCGGAGGAAATTGTGTCAGCAGACAGGATTCTTGAAGAATTTCAGTGGAGAAAAACGAAATGGGGCGACATGACAAGAAAGTCATGGAGAACTGATAAGTGGACCGCAGATCTGTCACTGAAAAAATATCCGACACTGAAATCTGCTTCAGATATTCTTTCAGCAACATGGAATCTGGCGATGACAGTCTTCGATCGTTGTACGAATGGTGGCTATGCACTCCCTGGGCAGGAGCATCTGTGGCAGGCAGGACTCTTTCAGTGCAAAGGTGAAGGGTTTGGAGTCTGGCTCAGAGACTCTGTACATATAGCAATGCGTGGCGGAAACCTGATCGATCCGGAAACAGCAGGACGCTCACTCTTGTATGCTGTAAAAAAAGGATTTGACAATGGAAGTGACGGACCGGCAATGGGGGCTGTTGGATTGTGGGATTATTATCTGGCTACAGGTGACAGAAGTGCACTTGAAGAGGGATATGAAACACTGTTAGAAACAATGACAGAAATTGAAAACAGATATAATGAGGAAAAAGGTCTTGTACGTGCAGAACAGTCTACTTCTAATGATGCGTTCCCTGAACCGGAAAATGCAGGATATTCACTTGGCAGTGAATGTTATTATATGAAAGCATATGATTCTATGGCCAAAATAGAAAAGCTTTTGCATGGAGAAAATGAAAAATCCAAAAAATGGAGTAAGATTTCCGAACAATTATGTGAAAAAATCCGTGAAGAATACTGGAATGATGAGGCAGGATACTTTACAAGTGGTCCAAAAGGCAGTGAAGCATATGAAAATCAGATATGGGAGACTTCCGGTGAGGAAGCCGCTCTGTGGGATAAGTTCCATATTGCAACACCGGAGCAGAAAAGAGAAATCCTGAACAGTGGAATACATACTGCAATGACTCCATATGGAATACGTTTGTTTCCTCATCGCAAAGAGCATAATCATTTTGTAGGACCAGTCTGGCCGGTGTGGGAATCAGGATTTGCTTCTGCTGCGGCTGAATCGCAGAATAAAGAATTATTGCTGACTATGATTGCACAGCAGATGAGAACAGCTGTTTTGCATAAAAATTTCCATGAAGTTCTTGAAGCGGATACAGGAAAATCCTGGAGATGGCCCGGACAACTTTGGCATGCTTGCGGGTTTGCAGCTCAGATTTTATATGGTGTTTTCGGAATTAGTTATGATGAACAGGGCATGAGATTTAATCCGTGTGTTCCAGAAATATTTAAAGAGATTGAAATACAGAATCTGAATTATCAATCGGCAAAATTAACTGTTAAAATAAGTGGAACTGGAACTGTCGAATGTGTTATACTGGATGATGAAAAGGTTGATTTTATACCATATAGTCTGACAGGAAATCATATAGTCCATATAAAATTAACAGAAACAGAGAGTGAATGTATATGAAAGCAAAGATTACAGATGTGGCTCAAAAAGCCAATGTTTCTATATCTACAGTGTCGCACGTGTTGAATCATACACGTTTTGTATCCGAAGAGACCAGAAAAAAAGTCATGGATGCAGTAGAAGAATTGGGGTATTCACCAGATGCGTCTGGCAGGACTTTTCGTACCGGAAAAAAAATGATGATAGGACTTGTTGTACCGGATATTACAAACTCTGTTTTTGCTGCACTTATTGAAGATGTAGATGATGTGATATCAAAGCAGGGATACAATCTGGTCATTTCCAATACAAGGGACTGCCTCAAGATGGAAAAACAGGCACTGAGAAATCTGGCTTCGGGGGTCGTAGATGGGATTGTAATTGCTTCTACATCAGAAGATTTTCAGACAATAAAGAGGCAGATACCGGACAAATTCCCAATGATATTTATGGATCGGGTGCTCCCGGACAGAAATTATGACAGTGTTATTCTTGACTGTCAGGAGGCAACTGCAAAGATGCTGGAAGAAATGATCCAAAATGGTTTCAGAAAGATTGGTTTTCTGGTTGGATTGCCACAGATTAGTCCGACTTATGAAAGGGTAAAAGTATACCAGCAGATTTTGAAACAATATGAGATACCGGAGACAGAACAGTATGTTCGATATATTGACCGAAAAAAAGACACCTATGATGTAGCTGGCGAATTGGTAGAGGCCGGATGTACGGCAATTATAGCCACAAATACGGCAATGACTCACAGTGTACTGAACTATGTGGAGGATAGAAATCTGAAACTCGGCGAGGAAATTGCAGTAGGTGGTTTTGTGGATTCTGATTTTGCAAATCGCTTCATGCACAGGATTCCAGTGGTATATGAGCCAATGAAAGAAATGGGAAAACTTGCCGGAGAGATGATTGTAGAAAAAATCGAAGATAAAAATAGAAAAATTCCTGTTAAAACGCTGACATGCGAATATGACTCTAATGATTTTTATAAAAAATAGGCAGGGAGAACGAAATGGAACAGGAAACACAGACACCACACAAACGAAGAGCACGATATAAGGGAAATACTCCGGCTGGAATGCCTGCATGGTGAAGGTCATATGTATGCAACAGATGTGGATCAGGAGGAATCTGCATAGCCTCGTAAGCGTCTGGCAGAGCAGAGCTTTGGAGAGGACATTCTGACGGTCAAACTTCAGAATTTCTGTACAATCGATGAGATTGCAAAAGAAGCCGGTGGATTTGATTTTATTCTTGCAGATTTCGGGGGATCGTTCATGCAGATCGACAATCTGAAGCGTGGTTTTTCTTTCCGTGCAGACGGACCGCTTGATCTTCGCCTGAATCAGGAAAATACTGGATACCGTCATGATCATGATCAGCATATGTCTCATATAACCTCTCTGGTTACGGTGAAGATTCTTTACCTGTCCCATATAATCGATCATCAGCTTATTTACACGGATCTGCTGATCCACACGACCGATCATCACGCTCTCACTAACGGACTGATCTGCTCTTCCGATAAAGTAGCGGTACAGATTTACATCCAGATAATACATGCTCTGCACACTCGCCAGCGGAATAAATGCCACCAGATTGTCCACATAGAATGTATGCTCCGGCAGTTTCAGACCACATTCCCGCAGAAGCTCTGTCCTGTAAATCATCGAATGCATCAGCAGATAATGGCTGGTTCCCAGTGGCTTTACATCATCCCATCCGAAGATTTTATCCTGAGGAAGTGCAGAACGATACCTCATCACGGTCTTTCTCTTTGCTCCCACTTTTTCATAGACATAATTACAGAGCAAAAGATCCAGTGTCTTTGGTCCTCTGACGCATAGTTTTAAGACTTCAAGTGCTTTTTTAAGTGCTTCTTCATTCAGCCAGTCATCGCTGTCCACCACTTTAAAGTAAAGTCCTGTAGCATGCGCAAGTCCCGTATTGACCGCTCCGCCATGTCCCTTGTTTTCCTGATGGATTGCCTTTACAATCGTGGGATATTTCTCTTCATAGTCTCTTGCGATCTTTAGCGTATCATCTTTGGATCCGTCATCCACGATCAGAATCTCTACATCTTCTCCACCTTTTAAAAGGGAATCCACACATTTTCTCATATATTCCTGTGAATTGTAACATGGTACTGCAACACTCAGTATTTTCACTTTTGTTCTCCTTTTCTTTGTCTGTAAATGTTTTTCGGTAACTGTTCCGTTCCTTCACAGTTATTTATTGAATAGTTACGTTTTATTACTTCTTTTATCTGTATTTATCCTGTCCAAGACGCATCTGAATCTGTTCTGCATATGCCTGAAAAGCCGCCGGAATCGGATACTCCTTTTCCACTTCACTGATCTCTGCAAAAATCATCTTCGGATCTGCGCTTTCTTCCAGTGCCGCCACCCGGATCAGATATCCTTTCATATCCCATTCCACATGTGAAAAAATATGCTTTGCATCAATCAAAGGCACGATCTGAAGCGGTATAAGATCCTGATTCTCCACCCACGATAGAATCTCTTCCTCGCTCAGATATCCTTCCAGATTCGGCAATTCATACATTCCTGCCAGCAACCCCTTCGCCGGGCGCTTTCGAATCGCCACCCGTTCACCGTCTCGTAATACCAGAACAGTTTTTTCTTCTTTTCGCCGTTCCTGTCTTTTCTTTTTCACCGGAAGATCCAGTACCGTTCCATGCACTCTTGCCTGGCAGTATTCTGCCACCGGACACACCCCACACTTCGGTGCACCGTTCGGTACACATATCATAGCACCGAGTTCCATCAATGCCTGGTTAAATGTGCCGGATCTGCTACCCGGCATCACTTTCAAAAATTCTTTCTCCACTTTTGTTTTTACTGACTGCTTTAAGATATCACTGTCATCTTCCATGATTCTCGCATACACCCGAAGGACATTTCCATCCACCGCAGGTACCGGAAGATCATATGCGATGGATGCCACCGCTCCCGCTGTGTAGTTTCCGATCCCCGGAAGTTCTTTTAATTTTTCATAGTCAGCCGGGAGTCTTCCCCCATATTCTTTCACAATGCGAACAGCTGCCTTCTGGATATTCCGTACCCGGTTATAATACCCAAGTCCTTCCCAGAGCTTCAGCAACTGCTCCTCCGGACAGACTGCAACATCCTCTACCTTGGGCAGTGCCTTTATAAACTGTTCAAAAAACGGACGAACAGCTTCCACCCTTGTCTGCTGCAGCATAATTTCCGATATCCATATATAGTACGGATTTTTGGAAGCTCTCCATGGCAGGATTCTGTGATTCTCTTCATACCATTCTATCAGTGGTTCTACAATTTTCGCTAACATTTTACCTCTTCTCTGTCGTTAAGTCTATCGGTATTTTTCAGTCTGTTCTGATTCGGTTACTGTTCACTCCGTGCCCAGCAACACGCTGCGCGATGCACAGAATTTATGCT
>OLNY01003047.1_pt1 | contig 11050 bp, 8 predicted proteins | sample 1671981 | NCBI WGS metagenome assembly OLNY01 (sample SAMEA3136632, study PRJEB25190) | human gut metagenome | biome: human gut; feature: human-associated habitat; material: faeces | place: Austria | collected 2013 | reverse complement strand
CGGTGGCCCGCGGTGCCGGCGACCGGCACCTGGCACCCGGCACGGCGGAAGGTTCCGCGCGCCGGCGGACAATGAAAGCGAAGGAGCGATATGGCATTCCAACTTGACGCGACGGCGATCGCCCATGTGTCGATGAATCCCGCGGTACGCGATGCGGCGGCCGTCGGTGCCGGACTGATCGAACTGTGGCCGCTGGCCGACTCCAAGCAGATGGACAATGACACGAAATACGGTGAGAACCTGCAGGTGCGGATGACCCGCATGGCCGCACGGGTCATGACCGGCGACGACGTGACGGTCCCCGATGCGGAGTTCGTGTATGAGGGTGCGGACGAGATTCCCGGTCGTCCGCAGAGAATCGTCGATGCGTTGCTCGCCGCGAATGACGCTTACGACGAGATGGGCGACTACTCCGAAACCGGCGACACGAGGCTGATCATGAGAGGCGCCGGCCAGTTGGGCGTCGATTGGGATGATGACACCGTGCACGCCATCGCCGAAGCGTTGGAGGCAATCGAACAGGCCATCGGCATGGGCGGTGGTGCCGCCGGTGGTGCCGACGCCGCCGGTGCCGCCGCGCCTGCGAATGCTGCGCCCAGTGCCGATGTCGAAGCCATCGCGCAGCGATTCGCCACGGTGACGGTGGCGGCCGACGGGTTGCTGCGCCTGATCGATCTGCGCAAGCCGTCGCGCGCGGTGCCGGTGATGTTCTATGTCAACGAACTGTGCGAGCGCCTGTCGGTGCCGCGGCTGTGCTTCAAGGCCGAGCAGCTGTCGTCGCTGATGACCGCCCGATCGCTGACTAACGACGACGAGGCCGCCCTAGCCGAAACGGTGAAATTGTTTACTATGGTCGCGGCGAGTGAGTGGAAACGTCACCATGACGACGTGCTGTGGGATGCCGCCGAGGCGAAGCGGCTCGCGAAAGAGGAGGACGAGCGCCGCAACAAGGAGGCGCTCGCCGCCAAGTTCGCGCACGTGAGCGACGACCCGTCCAAGCCACCCGTGGAGCTGTGACGGCTGCCGCCTGACGTCTGATGGGACGGGGCGGAGACCTGAAATATATGCGATTCACCGCTGACTGCTCGGAATCGTGCTGACCTGCTTGCGGCGCGCCCGCTGAATGTGGCGTACTTCTTCCAGAACCTGAGGAACGCCTTGCCGAACGAGCACCCGTAGTAGGGTTTGTCCAGCGGTGGCTCGCCTGTGCCGAACTGAGAGGGGCCGGCGTAAGGACTGTTGCCGCCGTACGCCGGCGCGGCCGTATATGGCTGCTGTGGTGCGGCGCCGGCTCTATTCGCCGTCGTCGTTGAACGCGATGGTGTCGTCCGGGCCGAGGAGCAGGCGTTCCGCGAGACTGATGATGGTCAGCAGCAGTGCGGTCAGTGCGACCACCATGATCGTTGCGGAGAAGATCAGCGGGGTGCGGAACGAGTTGAAAGCGGCCTGCAGCCAGATGCCCAGGCCGTTCATCGCGCCCAGATATTCCGCCGTCACCGCGGTGCCGAACACATAGGCGGCGCTGATGCGCAAGCCGCCGAACACCTGGCGGGCGGCGACGCGCAGCTTCACATGCCACAGCGCCCATGCGCGGGTGGCGCCGCAGGTGAGCGCCACGTCCTCGTAGAACTGCGGTACGGCGAGCATGCCGCGGCACGTCTGCACGGCGACGGGGAACACGCCGAATACGGCGACGATCACGATTTTGCCGAGTGGCTCGAACCCGAACCAGATCATGAACAGCGGGGCGATGGTGATGAGCGGGATGGTCTGCGCGGCGGCGAGCAGCGGATAGATACCGCGATACAGGGTTTTGGACACGTACAGGCCGATGCCGATGAGCACCCCGGCCACCGCTGCGATGAGAAAGCCGGTGATTGCCTCGTATGTGGTGATGGCGGTCGCCTCCCACAGGTCGGGCCAAGTCTTGATGATCGATGCGGCGATCTGGCTGGGGGAGGCGAGCACGCGTTGGGAGATGTGGCCCGCATCCACGGCGATCTCCCATACGATGAGCAGCCCGCCGACCGTGAACGCCGGCGGCGCGACGCGTGCGAACAGGGATTTCAGTGTGCGCATGGCGTGATCTTCGGACAATGTGAAACCTTAGGGATGGGATTGATGGGGACTGGCGGGTTGACGGGCTGACGGAGGGAGATGGGCCGGGTAGGAGGGAGAAGGGCCCCGGAATCGTTACGAGAGTCGGAAAACTCCCCTCCGTCCCGTCTCGTGACGGACCGAAGGGGAGTGGAGGTTGGCCCGGCCGGCTGTGACGAACCTGTGCTCGCGGATTCGCTGAACTGTAGCTAGATTGGCTGCGGCCGGACTGGCTGCAGCCGGCTCAGCCCACGTACTCGTTGGTCGCGAGGTCCTTGGCCTGCGGCGCGGACGCGGGATCGTTGCCGTCCTGGTCCTTGTAGGTGCCGGCCTTGTACTGGAACTCCAGGTACGGCTGCGCGTCATCGAAGTTCGTGGTGCCGGGCAGCGACTTCGGATCGTCGGTCGTCCAGTAGTTGTTCTTGGCGATCTCCTCCATCGAGGTGCGGGTCAGCTTGGAGTCGAGCTGCGCCTCCTTGGCCTGTTCGACCAGGATGTCGGCGGCCTTGTCCGGGTTGGCGAGCGCGTAGTCGTAGCCCTTCTTGGTGGCGGCGATGAACTTCTTCAGCGCATCCGCGTTGGCGGAGTCCTTGAGCCAGGAGCCCTTGACGGCGAATCCCAGCTGGTCGGGGTTGCCGGGCACGCCCCAGTCGGAGGCGACGAAGCAGTTGAGCTTCGGGCCGTTCAGCTCGCTTTCCACGCCTTCCCAGGTCACGTAGAAGCCGCCGAAATCACCCTTGCCGCTGGTCAGCGTCTCGAAGGTGTTGGTGCCGGCCGTCGCGGTCTTGATGTCGCCGGTGCCGCCAGCGTACTTGATCATCTGGCGGACGACCGCGGTCTGCTCGGCGGAGCCGAAGCTGACGAAGGTCTTGCCGGAAAGGTCCTTGGGCGTCTTGATGTCGGTGCGGGACGCCAGCGCGCACCAACGGGCGACCGGCTTCTGCGTCAGGTCGAACACGAACTTCAGGTCAGCGCCCTGCGAGTTGAACGCGGCGACGTTGCTCAGCGTGGTGAAGCCCACGTTGGCCACGCCGTTCTCGACGCTGGTTTCAGCTCCGGCCTGGGCAGTCGGCAGGATCTTCACATTGACGCCGGCATCCTTGTAATAGCCGAGCTTCTGAGCCACGTACAGACCGATGTGGTTCGTGTTCGGCGTCCAGTCGAGCATGAACGACACGGTCGGCGTGGAGCCGGAGTTCTTGGAATCGGTGTTGCTCGCGGAATTGGTGTTTCCGCAGGCGCTGAGCGTCAGGCCGAGCGCGACGGCCCCAACCATCGCCACGATCTTGCTGAAGCCCTTGACTGTCTTCATCTTCTGTCTCCTTGCCTTCTGCGCACGTCGTGCGCCTGCCGGCTGACACACGCCGGGCGGGAAGGTGAGGAGCCCGCGCGACATGAATCAGACCCGTCGCATCGCAGCGCGACACATATCGCCTTGCAATGCGTTTACTTCTCTGATGTCTGGCACGGCTGCTGCCACCAACCGCGCGAACGTTCTCCAGTATAGCGGTATGCGGGGGATCGCGGTATGTCTCGACGGGCGGCTTCGCGCAGGAGCCGGTGTGACGGCGCGGCATCGGGCCGCCATGGCATGTCTCCCGCCGGTGGACATGTGTTTGCCGGATTGCCGGGGCATTGCTGTTTTCTGCTGTTCTCGGGGCGGACCGTTTCCCCCCGCCGGGTTCATGGGCTACGATGCTAGTGGCTCGTGAAATGGCTTGTGAGATCAAGGAGGATGCCGATGATGAAGGCCGTGTTCTTCGACTTGGACGGGACGCTGATCGATTCCGATCCGTATTGGGTGCGCTCTCAGGAGACCTTGGTGCGCTCCTGTGGCGGGGAATGGAGCGACGCGCTCGCCGATGCGCTGCAGGGGGCGGCCTTCCCCGAGACCGTGCGTCTGCTGCGCGGTGCGGGGGTCGATTGGGATGGCGATGCAATCGTGCGGCACCTGTCCGATGAGGTGCTGCGCATGGAAAAGGAGCGTCTGCCGTGGATTGAGGGCGTTCGCGATGGTCTGGCGGCGGCGCGCGTTCCGGCCGTGCTGGTGACCGGCTCCCCGCGCGAGATCGTCGAGAATGTGATGGTGCAGGCGCCTAAGGGCGCGTTCGTCGGCTATGTGTGCGGCAACGACGATGTGACGCCGAAGCCCGATCCGGCGCCGTATTGGCGTGCGGCGTCGATGGTCGGGCTGCCGGCCGATGCGTCGGGCGCCGGTCAGTGTCTGGTTTTCGAGGATTCCAAGCCCGGGTTGACGGCGGCTCGGGCGTCGGGCGCGACGGTGGTCGCGGTCACCGGTCATGCGCGTGTGGATATGAGCGACAGTGGGCTGTGCGATGAGGCAATCGTTGACTATCGCGGGCTGACCATCGCCGATTTGGCCGGCTGGATGTGATGTGCCAGCCAGATTGTCGTGGCGTTGCAACGGTTTCATGGGTTGTTCCCTCATATTCGCACGTGTTTGGGCTTCGCGCGACTCGGTCGGATAACAGGAACTTCATCCTTCGGTGCGAAAGCGGCATCTGCGTTTCGAGGGGGTGATTTCGTCTCGCCCAAACATCTATCTACGTTTCGAGGGGTTGCTGTCTGCCAGTATACGAAGTATGAGGGGCGGAATATCGCCATCAATATAGGGAGGATTGACGAAAAGCAACCCCTTGAAATGCAGATAGATGTCTGCGAGGGCTGCGATCAACCCCTTGAAACCGAGAAAGTGGTGTTGCGGACTCTTTTCGTGTGGTGGCGCTTGATTATGTTGTGGCTTGGCTACGACATATTGCGAGTGCACTGTCGATGATGAGTGAATGGCGGTGGGGATGCCATTCGATGATATGAAGCTCGTCAAGCGTGGAATCTCCAGTGTACGAGCACGAATCCGCTCGTTTGCGTCCCTAAGTGCGCGCCGAAACGACGACCGTGCGCACATAGGGACGCAAACAGGGGCATTTGCGTCCTTATGTTCGCGCGCTTGTCGTTTCGGCGCGCACTTAAGGACGCAACTCGGGGAGTGACGGGAGTGTAGGCACGTATGTGGGTCTTGCGGCGCAGCAAAGATATGGGGCAGTCCCAAAGAAACCGGGTGAAGGTAGCGGTGTGAATGGGCGCGGCATGTACGAACGCGGGGTAGGTGGGCAATGCGCAATCAGCAGAAACGGTGCGTCTCGGGCGGGAATGGTTGGAAGGATCCAGCGCGCTGACAAGTAGGAGGAGCGGGCTTGCGAGGCGAACCAGCATGGAAGGAGTTGGTGCACCGCATTGACTGGCAGGAGCGAGCGGCGGAACGAAAGGGATGTAAACAAGGCAACGGGGAGTGCCGCGTGTGACCGTTTACATACATGAGTGTAGGGATTGTGTGACGACTCGCTGTGCGCGCTAACACGATTTGCGTTTTGCCAGTGGTTGCGATATATGAGTATCAACGATAATTTCGGTTGCGGTGATGGAATCGAAACAAGCAATTGGAGCTGTATAAGTAGTAATACAAGGGGACGATCATGAACAACGATCAGAACAAGGTCATGGACCAGCGCGAGACCCGCGAGGACGAGTCGCAGGATTGGGCGACGCTGTTCGCCGGTCTCGCCGCCTGAGCGCGCCGAAATATCCTGACCGAGGCGCACTTGCCGGATTGACGATACATCGCCGTACATGGAATCCGACAGTCACCCATCGGCAGGACGACGCAGCAACCTTCATGCGCAACGCCGTCGAAGCCGCCATCAAAGCCGGCGCTTCGACCGCCATACCAGCAGCCGTTCCTTCTGCCATCGACGGCGCGACCGTGAGACCGATTGACCAAAAGTGAGTGAACCGGCTCACGTCCCGTTGACGCGGCACAATGGAACGTATGACTGAAGCTGAACATTCAAAAGACACCAAACCAGAACTTCCGGCTCATGTTCGCGTGCGCTTCTGCCCATCGCCGACCGGCACGCCGCATGTCGGCATGATCCGTACGGCGTTGTTCAACTGGGCCGAAGCCCGCGCCACCGGCGGCAAGCTGATCTTCCGCATCGAAGACACCGACGCCGTGCGCGACTCCGAGGAAAGCTACAACCAGATTCTCGAATCCCTGCGCTGGCTGGGCATCGACTGGGACGAGGGCATCGACGTGGGCGGCCCCCACGGCCCGTACCGCCAGTCCGAGCGCGGCGACATCTACAAGGATGTGGCCGCAAAGTTGCTCGAAGCCGGCTACGCCTATGAGTCCTTCTCCACTCCGGACGAGATCAAGGAGCGCAACCTCGCCGCCGGCCGCCCGGCCGAATTTGGCTACGACGGTTACGACCGCGACCTCACCGAGGAGCAGAAGGCCGCCTTCCGCGCCGAGGGCCGCAAGCCCGCGCTGCGCATCCGCATGCCCGACGAGGACATCGCCTTCGACGACCTCATCCGCGGCACCATCGAATTCAAGGCCGGTTCCGTGCCGGACTATGTCATCGTGCGCCCGAACGGCGATCCGCTGTACACGCTCACCAACCCGGTCGACGACGCGATGATGGACGTCAACGTCGTGCTGCGCGGCGAGGACCTGCTCAGCTCCACCCCGCGTCAGATCGTGCTGTACCGCTACCTGATGGAGCTCGGCATCGCCAAGCAGATGCCGCTGTTCGGCCACATGCCGTACGTGATGGGCCAGGGCAACAAGAAGCTCTCCAAGCGCGACCCGGAGTCCAACCTGTTCAACCACCGCGACAACGGTTTCATCCGCGAGGGTCTGCTCAACTACTTGGCTCTGCTCGGCTGGTCCATCGCCCCCGACCGTGACGTGTTCTCCATGGACGAGATGATCGCCAAGTTCGACGTGCGCGACGTGAAGGCCAACCCGGCCCGCTTCGACATCGACAAGGCCATCTCCATCAACGCCGAGCACATCCGCATGCTTGAGCCGCAGGACTTCCTCAACCGTTCCGTGCCGTACCTGCACCGCGACGGTGTGGTCTCGGCCGACAATTGGGATGCGCTGACCGACCGCGAGAAGGTCGTCCTGACCGCCTCCGCTCCGCTGATCCAGCCGCGCGTGCGCCTGCTGGGCGAGGTCGCCGGCATGGTCGGCTCCCTGCTGTCCACCGAGGAGTACCTGGAGCCTGCGGACGATGCCAGGAAGCAGCTCAAGGACTCCGCCGCCGACGTGCTCGATGCCGCCGTCGCCGCGCTTGAGGGCGTGGACGAGGCCGATTGGAAGACCGACAACCTGCACGAGACCCTGAACAAGGCACTCGTGGAGGATGGCGGGTACAAGCCGCGTCTCGCCTTCGGCCCGGTTCGCGTGGCCATATCCGGCCGTCGCGTCTCCCCGCCGCTGTTCGAGTCGATGGAGATCGTCGGCAAGCCGCTCACCATCGCTCGACTGAAGGGCCTGCGCGAGCACCTGTGATGTAACGCAGCGCTTGTGCGCATGCGGAACCCGGCGGACGGCTGTCGCAAGACGCCGCCCGCCGTCTGCTATCTGCGGAGTTTGCGCCTCCGCTGGCGGGCTGAGCCGTGAAGCGAACGGAGGTGTCGTTCGTAATCGAAGGCGAGCCGACATACGAGTAGACAATACTGCCCCCGCAGGGGTGTCACGAAGCGACTGGGGGAGTCTCCGCCGATCAGGCGGGCAGAACTCCTCCGCTGATTTACCGCCCCAAATAACGCTCCGCCGTAACATACCTCCTTCTTACCCGTGAAGTTTTCTGTTCCTCGATACACGACGATTCTGCGATCGACCGGCACGCCCAGTTCTTCCTCGACGGTGGCGAGATGCCTGAAGAAATCTGGTCGCGGAGTCATTCTCGATTTGATCTCTATGAGGGTGGGGCTACGGCGCTGCGTAGCGTCTACGAGGTCGATTTCGCTCTGGTTGGTATCGCGGTAGAAGTACAGCTCGCCGTCTCTGTTCTTGTTGAGGTATCGCTTCACGGTTTCCGAAATGATGAGATTCTCGAACACATCACCGCGCTTGGGGTCGTTCAGCAACTCTTCCGCAGATGAATCCCGAGAAGATAGTTGAGCAGGCCATTGTCGTGGAAATAGATGTCGTTCGGCGTTGACACGTCATAGAGGTGAGGATAGCCGCCGCGGAACATGAATTCGTCCACGGTGAGGTCGGGTTCCGGCTGAATCGCCTCCTCATGCGGGTGGTTTCGTCTTCAAGATTGACGTATTCGTAATCGGGCAGCATGTTTTTGATGAGCGTGGATTTGCCGCTTTGATGTGGCCCTGTCACTGAGACGACCGGGAACCATGACAGCATCGGGGTGAGCTCTTGCGCGATGGTCCTTGGTATCATCATTGCCTCATTTGCAATTTCATCAATACAGTGTCTGATAATTCATCAATAGGATTCATGCAAATTCATCAGTAGGATTCGTGATAATCCGTCAGTGCATGTCTTATATCGTTGCAATATAAGATTTTTTTGACAGTCTTTGTGGCACGATTGACGTGAGCCGTTTCGCCATCCTCGATGATGGTCGGTGGAGATGCAGCCTAACGTATCTGCATCGTGCCGTCTCGTTCGATGTTACCGCATAACGCTTTTGTTGACTAGATTGGTTGGGATATTTTGGAGTCTATCGGATTTCGTCGGTGGTCAAGAGCCCGTCCCAAAACCGTTGGAAATCCTAGCGACACGCCGTGAGTTGCGGTGGGCTGGATATTGCCGTATAGTTTTCATCTGTTGCGCGGCACGCCGCACAGCGGATAACTCAAGCCCCCATCGTCTAGCGGTCTAGGACTACGCCCTCTCACGGCGCCAACACCGGTTCAAATCCGGTTGGGGGTACGACGAACAACTCCTTGGAGTTGCTACGCCAAGCCAAATTGGGATGTGGTGTAATTGGCAACACAGCTGATTCTGGTTCAGCCATTCTTGGTTCGAGTCCAGGCATCCCAGCGAATGAAGCTCTCGCGGAAGCGAGGGCTTTTTTGTTTCCCGGCGCATTCAGCCGGCGGATTCGTGGCCTATAGGCCGGATCCGTCCAAAATACGGGTTGAAATCGCCGAAATCTACTATTCCCCGTGTGAAATCGCCGTTTCAAGGTCCAAAAACGGCGATTTCGCACGGGGAATTGCCAAGAACGGCGATTTCAACCCGTAATTCAGTGTCCCGGCCCGCTCAAGACACGCCATGGTGCTGTCAGGCACGGTCAAGGTGGTATGTACTACGCTGTGAGTTATGACGGATTTCAACCAGATTGCAGCGCCGGCATCCGCTAGCGGCCCCGATGACGAGCGCCCGGTGTCCATCTCGGCGCGTCTGGGACGTCTCCAGTTCCACCGTTCCGGCAAGTTCCGCGTGTTGCAGCTGGCGGACATACAGGATGGTCCGAAGGTCTCCAAAGACACCATCCGGCTGATCGAGGCGTCGCTGGACGCCGCGCGCCCCGACGTCGTCATATTCACCGGCAACCAGATCGCCGGATACGACGACGCGTACCGCGACACGTTCCGCAAGCGGCAGTGGGAGCCGGCGCGGCGCGGCAAGATCGAGCGCACGCGGGCCAAGGTGCGTGCCGGCATCAGTGCGTTCCTGCAGCCGCTGATCGACCGCGGCATACCATTCGCCGTCACCTACGGCAACCATGATGCGCAGTGCGGGCTGAGCCCGGCCGAGCTGGACGCGCTGTACCGTGAGTTCCCGGGGTGCATCAACCCGCCGTGCAATATGGACGATTCCGCCGCGAATCCCGGCTTCCTGGTGCGTTCGGTGCCGTCATCCGGTTTGCCGGATCAGCCAGTGGCCGCATGCGAGCCCGGCACGTTCGCAATGCCTGTCCTGGATCAGGATCGCCAACGTGCCGTGCTGGGTCTGGTGGTGCTCAATTCCGGCGATTACGCACGGGAGGGCGGCTATGGCCGGCCGAGCGATGCCGCGCTGCGTTTCGTGCACGATGTGCCGCGGTGGCTCGGCGTCCGCTCCCTGGTGTTCCAGCATATGCCGTTGCCGCAGTTTTATGACGTGCTGAAGGCCATGCCGGCGAACGCCGATAACGCCATACAGGGGTATCGCAAGTACGATGCGCAGTATTACGTGCTCGATGATGACCGGACGCTCCCGGGCGGCTATCTGGGCGAAGGCGTGAGCTGTCCTGACGAGGATTGCGGCGAGTTCGCCGCACTGCGCGACACGGACGGATATATAGGAGTGGTTGTGGGCCATGACCATCGCAATGGTTTCGTCGGCTCGCTCAACGGGATGATGCTGGTGGCGACGCCGACCTGCGGATTCGGCTCGTACGGACCGGCCGCGGCGAATCGTGCGGCAAGACTGTTCGAGTTCGACATCCGCCACCCGTACAGCCCGCGGACGCAGCTGCTGACATTCGGCGAGCTGGTCGGAAAACCGAGCTCCAACAAGGCGTACACCTATGCGGTCGAAGGGCAGTCGAACGCCGCCGATGGCGTCAATCTGCTGAGGAAACCCGGCCTGCTCGCCGGGGTCGCCGCCGCATTGAAGAAGATCTGAGCAAAAAGGGACGCCCCCGCTGACGGGCTGAGTCGTCAGGCATTGTCTGATGCCAAGGAGCGCCCCCCCCGCCAGCGGGGGCGCTCCACTGATCCGCTGCGCTCGACAGCCTGCTGGGCTCTGCACCCGTCCGTCGTCGGCGCTGTCAGCGAACGGAGCTGGCCTTGAGCAGGGCGTCGGTCAGGTATTTGCCGGCGGCCATGACCAGCGGGGCGTAACGGCGCCCGGGCGAGTTGCCCATACGGCCGGACGGGCCGGAAATGGAAATCGCGGCGATGACCTGACCGGAGGCGTTGCGGATCGGCGCGGAGATGGAGCAGACGCCCTCTTCGCGCTCGTTCACCGATTCGGACCAACCGCGCTTGCGCACGGCGGCGAGCTTCGCGGCGGTGAACTTGGCGTGCCTCAGCCCCTGATGCAGCCGCTCGGAATCCTCCCAGGCGAGCAGAATCTGCGCGGCCGACCCGGCCTCCATCGACAGCATCGCGCCCACGGGAATCGAAT
>OLNY01003045.1_pt1 | contig 11056 bp, 5 predicted proteins | sample 1671981 | NCBI WGS metagenome assembly OLNY01 (sample SAMEA3136632, study PRJEB25190) | human gut metagenome | biome: human gut; feature: human-associated habitat; material: faeces | place: Austria | collected 2013 | reverse complement strand
TTGTTTCAACGGAGGTGTGCGTATGAAGACAAAGATTTTAACAATAGCTCCTTATCAGGGCATGAAAGAAATAATTAACGATATCGCTTCTGGCCGTGATGATATCGAAATGACTACTCGAATCGGAGATCTGGCTACAGGCCTTGAAATTGTACAATCCTATGATTTGGACGATTTCGATATTATCATTTCCCGTGGCGGTACTGCGAAGATGATTTCTGCCAATGTTACTATCCCGGTAGTCGAAGTTGAGATTTCCGTATATGATATTCTCCGTGCCATCAAGCTTGCGGAAAATTATTCCAACCGTTTTGCCATTATCGGCTATCCGGCTATCACCAACTGTGCCAAAATGCTGTGCAATCTTCTTCAATATGATATTGAGATCATCACTCTTGATGAAAATTCAGAGCCTCATCAGCAGATGGAACAGCTGAAAAATCAGGGATATGAAATGGTTCTCTGTGATATGGTAGGTACCTCTATAGCAAGAGAGCTGGGAATGAATTTTATCCTTATTACATCTGGTAAAGAGAGCGTGGAAGCTGCTCTTGATCAGGCGGTCCGTTTTTCCAAGATTTTTTCCATCACCAGGCAGCAATCTCAGGTTCTGAAGGCAGCTGTGATCCAGAGTCGGGAATCTCTCTTCATATATACAAAAGACGGGCAGTTATATTTCAGCAGCATGGAACGCAGCCCTGCTACCGAAGAATTTTTTTCACAGGTAGAGCAAAATCTTTCTTCTTTCCTGGCAGATTCTCGTTTCCGTCTGGAAAATCAGGTAGAAAGTTTTGTTTACACTATGTATTCCCGGCATATCACCATCAACGGTATTGCTTATGTTTATATTTATCTTCTTATGCAGAATGCACCTGTCCTTGTGGATGACATCGGTGTATCTCATTATGACACCAACAGCCAGACCAACTCTGAAAACTCCGGTTATTACGGAAGTGCCAACCTGATTGGTAACATGCGTAATACTATGGAGCAATTTGCCGGTACTCTGGCGCCTGTTATGATTTTGGGTGAGATTGGCACAGGGAAAACAAAAGCTGCTGCTTTTCTTTATTCCCACAGTGAATACCGCAAAAGTCCTTATGTGATCATAGACTGTGCCAATACCAATCAGAAAAAATGGAATTATCTGATTGATAATGTAAATTCTCCTTTTAACGATATTAATACCACTATATTTATTCAGAACCTTCAGGCTCTGGAGCCAACACTGGCGCAGAAATTTTTAAGTTGTATGAATCAGGGAGATTTTTGCAGACGCAACCGATTTATTTTTTCTTTTACGGTTGATAATAACAGAAATGAGAAAGACCCTGTCTGCCAGAGTTTTATGAATGATCTTTCCTGTCTGGTTCTCCGTATTCCACCTTTGCGAGAACGTATACAGGATATGCCTAATATTGCCACCCTTTATATCAGCCAGGCGAATATTGAATTTGGCAAACAGGTAGTCGGACTGGAACCAGAGTCCATGGAACTGATGCAGCAGTTTAACTGGAGTCAGAATCTGTCGCAATTCAAAAGGATCATCCGTCAGCTGATTGTTTCTACAGATGATTATTACATCAAAACAGAAGATGTCCGTCAGGCTCTGAAACAGGAGAATCCTCACCATTCTTATGAACTGAAACCCGGATATGAAATACTGAATCTGAACCAGAGTCTGGACGAGATCAATCATGATATTACACGTATTGTCCTGGAACAGGAGGGCATGAACAAAACCAAAACATCCGAGAGGCTGGGAATTAGCCGTTCCACTCTCTGGAGAATATTACAGCGGTAGGTTTCCCTGCCGCTGTTGTTAATTGTAAATATTTTTGTTGATATTTTCTTGATACTTGCACATACAAAAAACATGGCAGAATTTGTCGAACGAAATTTCTTGGAACAATGTAAAAAATATGATATCATATGTATAGAACGTATCGGGCAGTGGAGAGCGTAAGGTACATATACATGAAAGAAACAGAAACTACTTTGGCAAAAACAATTTCTGTTGCCGGAGTAAATGCAGCATATGATAATGCATGTAAGAGAATATTATCTGATAAGAATATTCTGGCATGGATTATGAAAAGCTGTCTGCCAGAATATAAAACATGTTCTGTTGATGAAATTGCTGCAAATTATATAGAAGGAGAACCACAGATATCTGATATTGCGGTACATCAGGATGAACAAAAAAATTCATCCAGGATTCAGGGAATGAATACAGAAGATGCCAGTATTAACGAGGGGACCGTAACTTATGATATACGATTTTATGCACTTGCACCTGTATCCAGAGAACGAATAAGACTGATTATCAATGTGGAAGCACAAAACGATTTTTATCCCGGTTATCCTGTTGTAAAAAGGAATATATACTATTGCAGCAGACTGATATCGTCTCAGCATGGTACAGAATTTGAAGATTCCCATTACGAGCAAATTAAAAAAGTATATAGTATATTTATCTGTATGGACCCACCGAAATACAGAAGAAATACAATTAACTGTTACTCTATACAGGAAAAAAATGTTATTGGCAATGCAAAAGAGAAAAAAGAAAACTATGACCTTATGACAGCGGTTATGTTATGTCTTGGACTAAAAGATGATGAAAAAGCATCAGGAATTCTGCGATTACTTGAAGTACTGTTATCCTCTGATAGGAACGCAGAGGAAAAAAAGGAAATCCTTCAGGAAGAATACGGAATAGAAATGACAAAGAAACTTGACAGGGAGGTGTCAGAAATGTGTAATCTCAGCAAAGGTGTAGAAGCAAGGGGAATCCAGAAAGGAATTCAAAAAGGAATCTTATCCTCTATACAGACTCTTATGGTTACAATGAGCTGGACCGTAGAGCAGGCTATGGATGCATTAAAAATTCCGAAAGAAGACAGAATAAAATATCTGGAAAAGCTATAATAATTTCAGGAATATTACAGCGGTAGGTTTCCCTGCCTTGTATTTCTTACCACTGCCGCATGGACATGGATCATTCGGGTAAATCTTCTTTGGTGCTGTTATAGGGGTGTTCTTCGGCTGCATCGGAACTGCCACATGACCTTTTTCCTTTGGTGTGTGACCTCTGAAATCCAGCATTCTGGTATTATTGTTGGCATCTACCAGAAGGGAAGTGAATTTCTTCATCTGATCATCTGACTCAAATACTACATTTTCTTTTTTGAAAATGTCCATAATATCGGACAGCATCCCATTCATGGAAAATTCTTTATAAATAATGTAAAGGAGATAGTCTGCCCGTTCTTTTGTATTATGCATTTCCTCAGTCATAAACTGGAAAACAGCATGATAAGCCGGTTCTCTGGAAGGATAACCATTGGTCACATAATCCTGTACTTCTTCTGGTGAAGGAATATAGAATTCATTGCCATACTGTACACGTTCAATTTCTCTGTAAAGATTATTTTCCAGAACTGCTTTGTAAAGCATCTTGTCATCTCTGATGATACAGATATTTACTTCCTCATCAATGCTGTTAAAAATCTCAAGGAATTCATCCATATCTACTTCAAAGCCCTGACGGCTGCTGTAGATCTGATGCATAAGTTTCACCGGTGCCACCGCATAAACAAATCCAAGGAAAGATTCACAATCCAGCATCCATCCGATCTTTCTGCGACGATCCTGGAATTCCGGTGTATTAACCTTTGCATATACATCCACTACTTCTCTGGGGACCTCTCCCTTATCATCGCTGTATGCAACAAAATATCCTGCTGCTCCTGCCCAGTCCAGGGCTGTCCACTCTGTTTCTGTGGGAACAAAGCACTTCTTACTCATTGCTTCTTCAAAAACTTCTATCTGGTGATCGTCCACAAGAAGAAGTTTCTCTTCCATAACTTCCGGTGTAAGAATCTTTTCTGCAATCTTTTCTGCCAGTTCTTCTGTCGTCAGACCTTCTCCGGATATTTCCAGTTCTTTTGCCTGATTATCCAGTTCCTCTCTGGAAAAAGCAGCCAGGTAATCCTTTACCTTAGGATCTCTGGTCACGCCCAGAGCATTGGCAGCTGTTTCTACGCTCATCATAAACTTCTGACCAAGTCTGGTATTTACTTCTTTTGGATCTGACCAGAATTCGTCGTCATCCGGTTCGCTGCTCTTAATGATCATGGGCCACAGCAGCGGAAATTTGTTTTCTCCTTTGCCGATTTCTGTATTGGCGATCACCTCTTCAATATCTGCTCTGTACTGGGGCAGTTCTCTGTCCGGATCATTTACACGAAAAGTAAACCACTTTTCGCTTTCCATCCAGCTGTTGATCTCTGTTTCTGCAGTAATCACTTCAAATCTGGATTTCTCTTCTGCTGCAGATTTTCTTACCTGAACTTTTTTCTGGAAAAATTCAAATTCATACAGATCAGAAGTCTCATACTGAAGAATATTCTCCAGAATATCTGCCAGTCTGTCAAAAGTAATGTCCGCCGGCACCAGACATCGCCTCCATACAGGAGGTTTCGTTCCTTTTCTTGCTATTTTTAACTGATAAAATTTCATAGTGTCTACCTTCGTTCTTTTAATCTGTATAGTCCTGATTTTCTATTATACACAAAAGCACCAATATTCTCAATCAAAAATTTTTTCCACAGAAATCCCCTGTTACCTGCTCTTCCCTGCCACAATATTTGACCAGGAACTGTAGACCTTCTTTCCGCCGATCACTTTAAAGGACCGGATGCGGAAATAGTATCCTTTGTTCTTCTTAAGTTTTGATACCGTATATGCAGAAGTCTTTGCATTGACCACCTTTATAGTCTTGTAACCGGATTTTTTACTGGTACTCATCTGCACTTCATATCCCTGGACACCGGAAACTTTCTTCCAGTATACTTTCAGGCATCTTGTTTTTCCTTTCTTTACGGAAGTAGCCTTTGGTGTAGATGGCAGGGTATACGCATTTTTCAGAACCTGCTGGCGTCCGGTCACTGTCTTTTTCCCCTTCTTATATAAAGAAGTAACTGTGATCTTATAAGCAGTTCCTGCTGTCAGCTTCTGTTTGCCGACCTTCTTGATGGTATAGGAAGTGGTCTTACTGCTCACATCAGCGACCTTTGTATTCTTTTTAAACTTGCCTCCCTGAATGGAGATCCGGTATCCGGATACAGAAGCTTCCCGCTTCCAGGAAATCTTGATGGCAGATGCGGAGACAGCTGACTGTTTCACTCCTGCCGCAGGTGTTGGCGTAGCGGTTGGCTTCGGTGTTGGTGTGGCAGTCGGCTTCGGTGCCTTTTTCTCCAGTTCACTGTAACGCTCTTCTGCATATTCCAGGTAATCTACCTTTTGGGCATCAACATTCCGGTATGCCACAGAACCTTTTTCAAGGGCATCGTAAGCCTTTCTTGCTGCCAGAATCTTCTTATGGCATTCTTCCGTATAAACAACATCTTTGTCAGAAGAACCGATGGCATCAATAAGGTCTTCCACCTGTTTCACCTTCGCAACTGTTTCCCGGTCTGCCTTGATCAGGAACTGTATGGAATCCTGGACAAAACGGTTCTCCCTTGAAAATGCAGTCACTGTCACAAGCTCATCTTTTGAAATATACTCATTGGCATGGAGTCTTCCCTGATAGTCCATATAAGCTGCGGAACCGTCCACTCTCCAGCGGATAGACTTCTGTGCTGCAGAAACCGGAAGAACCTCTGCTTTCAGCTGGATACTCTCACCTACATTTAACTCTGTTTTATTGCTTTCTGCCGAAATTTCAATAGAGCTTACTGCTGCCGGTGTACTACTCTCACTGACAGTGATCATCGCAGTTGCCGGGGAAAAAGCTGCCCCGTCTTTTCCTGCATTATTTTTTTCTGTAGCAAGAAGGTAATAAGTTCCTGCCTTATCAAACGTACAGGAAACATAACCATCGGAATCATAGTCCAGCTTCTCTACCTGATTCCAGTTCCCATCATAAAGGACTACATCCATGTTTTGGATGGCTACAGGGTCCGGCACACTGTTATCAGAAGACATAACGGTTTTCTGGGAATATACTTTCGTCTTTAAAGTGTTTCCTTTTGACAGGTTGTAATCGTCCTGGCTAAAGGAAGTGAATGCTCCCCTTGTCCAGAAGCTCCGGTCTGTAAACATCCCTACATCGACTACATCCCCATCTTCCAGAAGGATATAGTCTGCGGTGGAGCCAAAGCCACTCCACATAAGGGGGTATTCATGATTTACATAATACATCAGGTTTTCATCATGTCCCCAGAAATTCTGCATGTAAAGATGTGTGGCACTGCCGGTTGGTTTCAGGAGGCGGTTGCCTTTTCCAGTGCCTGCATTATAAGTTAAATATGCCTGTCCACCAGTCATATAAGAAACAGCGTCGAACTGTTCCTGATTAAGGATAGCTTCTTTACCGGCACCTGTGCCACATTTTTCTGCTGGATAACCCAGATAATACCGTTCCATCAGATAGATGTACAGGTGAAGTACGGTAGGACGTTTTACCACGCCCTGCTCTTCCAGGTAATCACAGACACTGTTTGTAGGATAACGGTAATACTCTTTAAGTCCGTACAACCCCAGGTCAAAATAAGGCACTGTCACCTTCAGATGGGACAAAGCAGTGCCATCAGCCCCCTCAATAGGGATACCGTCATTGGAAACCGTTACTGTTACAGTTACTTCTCCCTGACTGGATTCATTGTATGCACTTTTCTGTCCGGAAAATCCGGTCATAGCCCAGGCATTCCCGGAAAGACACAAAATTCCTATAAGGACTGCACACAACAGGAGGCAGTACTTACGGAACCTGCGTAAAAAACTTCTTTCCTTCAAATTCTTCCCTCCTTAAAAAAGTTCCCATATGTGCCCTTTGCCGGAACCTCACACAGGAACTTTCCTTTTCACTTATTTTACTATTACTTTGAATGTCACTTTTACCTTGCCGGAATAAGCGGTGATGGTAGCACTTCCTTTTTTCAGACCTTTTACCACGCCTTTGGAAGTGACGGTAGCTACTTTCTTATTGGATGTTTTCCATTTTACAGACGCTTTGGCTGTGATCGGGCTGTTTGCCACTTTCAGTGTGGTCTTCTTGCCTTTCTTCACAGTCACCTTGCGGCTGGTAAGTGCCTGCAGCTTTTTCAGTGCCACTTTCTTTTTCTGGACAGTCACCTTCACTGTGGCTTTTGCACCCTTTGCAGAGGTCACTGTAACCGTAGCCTTACCTGCTTTCATTCCTTTGATGGTAAGTTTTCCGTTTTTGACAGATACCTTTGCCACCTTAGAATTGCTGCTCTTTGCAGCTTTGATCTTATCACCCTTGATCGCAGTTGTCTTGATACGGATAGCTGTAGTGGACTGTTTCACCTGAAGAGGGATACTGGTATAGTTCAGCCGGATCGAAGGTTTCGGCTCCGGTTTCTTTGTCGGTGTCGGTGTCACTTTCTTAAGCTGTGCGATCTTTGCTTCCGCTGCGGTAAGTGCTTTCAGCTTATCAGCCGGGATCAGTTTTTTCTGGTCTGCACTCAGACCGTCATAGGCTTCCCGGGCTGCCTTTACAGACGCTTCATCTGCCAGGGTCAGGGAAGAAATCCCTTTCAGGTTTCCGAGAATCTTTTCTACAGCCGCCGCTTTCTCTACATTTGTATGGAGCTGTTCCAGCCTTGCTTCTGCATCGGTCAGACGTGCCAGATCCTCACTGTTTACCAGTGATTTCTGGGTATCATTCAGTGCATCATAGGCTTCCCTTGCTTCCTTTACTGCGGCTTCATCTGCCAGGGTCAGACCATCGACATCTGGCAGGGATTCCAGCTTGTCAATGACCGGATTCAGGATCTCATCACCGGAATCTACGGTTATACTGAACGAAGGCATGCTTGAAAACACATCCCAATAATGTGGTGCAACAGCCCAAGAAGGGCCTTTACCTTCATGTTTCAGGTCATAATTCAGTCGATGTCCCCACCAGCAGCAATAGATTCCATCACTATTAAACCTGTACTTTCCTGCCTGTGAAAAAGTTACCTGAAAAGAATTTTGCGTTGCAAGATTCCACTGCCCACATTTTCCTTTATAACTTCCTAAAATCGAATTTTTATAACTTACATAAGAAGACCATTCTCCATATTGAGATCCATATTCAGGATAATCAGATCCAAAACAGGGATTATAAATAGTAGCTAACTTGTATACGGGCATGGTTATTCCGGTAAAACTCACTTCAGCCGTATCGCCCACATGAATTTCCGAAGAATTATCTTTTGTGTTCTTTATATTAATCCTTATTGAACGTGCATCCACCACACGATACAGGGAACGGGTATTTCCTGCAACATCTGTAGCCACAACCCCAATGATGTTGCTGCGGTTCTCCAACGCTGCTGTGTAACTTCCATCACTGTTCGGTTTTACCTCCAGCCCATTGCAGGTTACTTTCAGATTGGAAGCTCCTGTAGCTGTAGCAGTGAAGGTAAATGGAACGGTGTCCTGTCCCTCCAGATAATAAATAGTATCATAATGGCGCCAGTTTTCCAGGTTGTCACTGCACGTAATAGAAGCAGTTCCTGTCTCGCCTACGGTGATCACTGCATAACCGGTATTTACCACGCTGCAGGCAGGAAAATAATCCCCTTCTGCATGAGTAAAAGCATCATAGTTTACCTGAATCACAGCAGTTCCCGGTTTCAGTGCAGTTGCCACTGCTTTTTCTTTAGATTTTGTGGTATCAAGGGAGATCACCTCCTGCCCCCTGATGACCTTAAAGTTAAATTCCGGACGTTCCACATCATTCTGTACAACGTCATGGACAGCCTGCGGAACTCTTCTCGGATAGATATCTGTTTGTTCTCCTACCTGAAGTTCCCGCTGCTGAAACTGCAGCCAGATATCTTCCTCAAAATCATCATAAATAACCGACTGTGTGCGCACACCAAGATAAGAATCAGCTTCTTCACCGGCTGCATCATCCGTAAAAAGTTCCTCTTCCACCGGGGCATCTGAGAAAAGTGCCTCATCTGATGTCAGTTCCGGCTCTTCGCTGTCGGTATCCTCTGTATCCTCTTCTATCTGGATATCCACTGTATCCTGGTCTTCTTCCCCTTCTGTAATATCCAGGTCTTCCTGATCCTGTACCTGCTCATCAGTGCCTTCCTGAATCTCAAAGTCTGCCCCATCATCATAAAAGGCAGCTTCTGTCTCTGCCGGTTCACTGGCATACGCCATAGTCTGTGAACCACAGGGGGACACTGCGATCAGCAGTGCCCCGATAATACCTGTAAGTTTCTTTAATCTGTTTTTCATTATTTCACCGTAACTTTGAATTTCACAACTTTCTTACCTGCTTTTGCCGTAATGGTAGCTGTGCCTTTCTTCAAGCCTTTTACCACACCTTTGGAGGTAACTGTAGCAACCTTCTTGTTAGAAGAAGTCCATTTCACAGTATCCTGTGCGGTAAATGGTGTCTTTGCAACTTTCAGTGTAACTTTTTTGCCTTTTTTCAGTGTCTGTTTTGTAGAAACTGTCGCTTTCAGCTTCTTAGTTGCAACTTTCTGTTTCTGGACCTTAATCTTAACAGTTGCCTTTGCGCCCTTTGTGGAAGTCACTGTCACTGTGGCCTTCCCTGCTTTCAGACCTTTTACTGTAAGTTTTCCGTTTTTAACAGATACCTTTACCACCTTAGACTTGCTGCTCTTTGCAGATTTGATCTTATCGCCTTTGATCGCAGTTGTCTTGATACGGATGCCTGCGGTAGATTTTTTCACCTGGATTGGAAGAGAAGTTACATTCAGGGTGATCTTCGGTTTCACCTGTGCTGCCTTCTGAAGCTGTGTGATCCTTGCCTCCGCATCGGTAAGCACTTTCAGCTGTGCAGCTGTAACCAGTTTCTTCTGGTCTGCACTCAGCTTATTGTAAGCATCACGAGCCGCTTTTACTTTGGAAGCATCTGTCAGTTTCAGATTTTTCACAGCAGGAAGGGCTGCGATCTGGTCTGTCACTGCTTTGGCTGCTTTCTCATCGGCCGCCTTCTTGTCAGCTGCCTTCTGAAGTTCTGCGATCTTTGTCTCTGCATCTGTAAGTGCTTTTACCTGCTCTTCCGGAACCAGCTTCTTCTGATCCTCATTCAGTGCATCATAAGCATCACGAGCTGCCTTTACACTCTCTTTATCTTCCAGTGTGATCTTGTCCACAGCCGGGAGATCTTTTAACTGATCTGCAACTGTATTTGCAGTTTCTTCCTCTCCAGCGCTTAATCCTACCAAAGGAATCTCATAAGTACGTAACGGTTCAAATTCATCACTGCTAGTATTATTATATTTTATGCCCAATATTACGGTCATATATTTTCCGTCATATTCCTTAAGAAGTTTTTTATCAGCATCGCCGGTAGAATTAAGATAATTTCCCCAAACGATATTCGGGCCATATCTTTTATCACCAAGATAAAATTTCCAGCAGATCATATCATATTTGCCCTTTCCTTCAGTATTGATCACTAAATATCGTGCCCAATCACCGTCTCTTGGAATAAAATATGCAGGATCTTCCTGTGCCTCATCTAATATCTCAAGGTCTCCTATTATCTTGATCTTTTTTACACTTTGAAAGGAATCCATATAATAGGGGTAATTATTCTTTATTTCCGTGCCGATACCCACCCTGAGAACTACTGGAGTGCTTGAATAGTCAAATTCAAACTGTCTGTAATAATCAGGTGTATCATCAGGCATGTGGATCTGCATCTGTCCACTAAAAGACCTCTTATCTTCACTTACAGTCATTTTTTGTGGAGTACCATAAACTTTTCCATCAACATAAAGTGCTGCATACACATCTGGTGTTTCTGTATCAGATGTATCTGACAAAGTGCCTGTTACATTAACTGAATAGTCCTTACTTCCTCTGACCATAGTCAGTCTCTCTGTTTGTTCACTGTCAGTATAAACCCGTACATTAGAAACTCTCGCTCCTTCCTGATCAGGTACACCAGGAATATCCACTGAAGCTGTCAGGTCTTCAGGCACATCTTCCATATCAGCACCAAATCCTGCTTTTGCAGTGATCTTAGCACCTTCAGGAACAAATCTGG
>OLNY01003044.1_pt1 | contig 11056 bp, 12 predicted proteins | sample 1671981 | NCBI WGS metagenome assembly OLNY01 (sample SAMEA3136632, study PRJEB25190) | human gut metagenome | biome: human gut; feature: human-associated habitat; material: faeces | place: Austria | collected 2013 | reverse complement strand
TGATTTAATTGAAGCTTCTGGCATTGAACATAGTGTGCAGGACTGCCTATAGCTTATATTTGTCGTCCGTTCGCCAACTAATGAAATTTAATTAAACTGGAAAATTAATTAAATTGTTAATTAAACAACAATAACTACTTACATCTTTTGACAAATATGTTATACTATGTACGAATATGCTGATGATACAATAAGTGTAATTAGTAAAAAGATACCAATGGTAAAAAAATACCAATGGTAAAAATACCATTAGTAAAGACATACAATCAGGAGGAATGTAAAAATGTTATCTACAGATGCTAACATATTAAAGATAAAGCACGAAATATTATATCAAGTTGCTAAGCTTGCTTACGCAGGAGAGCTTGAGGAAAAGAAAGAAGAACTTCCATATGAACTTCTTCCTGGACCACAGGCTGCGTATATAAGGAAAGAGAAGTTGTAAGACAAAGAATCAGACTTGCTGAGGGTAAATGTCCATCAGAAACACCTAAGACAGGAAAGGATAATGTGGTACAAGTTATAGAGGCAGCTTGTGCAGACTGTCCACTTTCACATTATATCGTAACAGATAACTGCAGAAAGTGCATGGCTAAGGCATGTCAGCAGGCATGTAAGTTTGGCGCTGTATCTATGGGAAGAGACAGGGCTTATATAGATCCCGATAAGTGTAAGGAGTGTGGTCAGTGTGCCAAGGCCTGTCCATATAATGCTATAGCAGACCTTATAAGACCATGTAAAAAGATATGTCCTGTTGGAGCGATCACCATGGATGAGAATGGTATTTGTGAAATAGATGACAGCAAATGTATAAAGTGCGGACAGTGTATACATGCCTGTCCATTTGGTGCTATTGATTTATTAACTCAATATGAAGATAGTAAACCTGTTGAACAAAGAGCAATTGATGAAAGTAATAAAATTGCTTATAAATGCGATTTATGTAAGGATAAGGATAAATTAGCTTGTGTTAATGCCTGTCCTAACCAAGCTCTAAAACTCGTTACTCCTTTAGAAGATAAAAAAGCCAAAAATATAAAAGCTGCATTAAGCTTATTGTCAACTAACAAATAAAGGAGGATGAGATTATGATAGTTAATATAGATAAAGATTTATGTACAGGATGTCAAGAATGTGTTAAGGTCTGTCCAGTTTCTGCTATAACTGGTGAACCACATAAACCACAAGAAATAGATGCTGATAAATGTGTAATTTGTGGACAATGTGTTCAAGTCTGTAAATCATATGCATCAATTATAGACCATGGCGAAGAATTTGTTACAAACAAAAAACAAGAAAGAAAAATACCAGATGTTATAAATGAACCATTATTTGCAGCAAACAATGTCTGTGATATAGATAAAGTTAAAGCTGCATTAAAAGACCCTAGCAAAATAACTATGGTTCAATGTGCTCCAGCTGTTAGAGTTGCTCTTGGAGAAGATTTCGGAATGGAACTTGGTTCTTTAACTCCAGGAAAAATGGCAGCAGCCTTAAAAGCGCTTAACTTTGATAAAATATATGATACAAACTTTGCAGCAGATTTAACTATAATGGAAGAAGGAAATGAATTAATCAAGAGAGTTACAGAAGGTGGAACTCTACCTATGTTTACTTCATGTTGTCCTGCTTGGGTTAAGTTTTTAGAAACTAATTTTCCTGAGCTAACTGACCATTTATCTTCTTGTAAATCACCACAACAAATGGCCGGTGCTGTATTTAAAACTTATGGTGCAAAAGTAAATAAAATAGATGCAAAAGATATCTACAGTATTTCTATAATGCCTTGTACTTGTAAAAAATTTGAATGTGATAGACCTGAAATGGATTCAAGTGGTTATAGAGATGTAGATGCTGTTTTAACAACTAGAGAACTTGCTTACTTAATAAAAGATGCAGGTATAGACTTTAACTCTCTAGAAGAGATTCCATTCGAAAGTCCACTAGGCGTTTATACAGGTGCTGGTACTATATTTGGTGTAACTGGTGGTGTTATGGAAGCAGCACTTAGAACTGCATACGAAGTAATCACAGGTGAAGAAATCCCAAGTATAGATATTCCTGCTGTTAGAGGACGTGATGGATTTAGAACTACTGAGGTACAAATTGGAGAATTAACACTAAAAGTTGGTGTTGTAACTGGTCTTAAAAATGTAGTCCCTATTTTAGAAGATTTAAAATCAGGAAAACTTGATTTACATTTTATAGAAGTTATGACTTGTCCAGTTGGATGTGTAAGTGGTGGAGGTCAACCAAAACTACTATTAGAAGAATATAGAGAAACTGCATATGACAATAGAATAAAAGCTACTTATACACATGATGCTAATTTACCTCTTAGAAAATCTCATACTAACCCTGAGATTACTAAGATTTACTCTAAATTCTTAAAAGAACCTTTAGGCAAAGTATCTCATAGCTTATTACACACTAAATATTGTATAAAAAATAAATAAAAAGGAGTGTTTGAGTAATGAATTATTTTGTTGTAGCTGATCCAATAAAATGTATTGGTTGTAGAACTTGTATGATTGCTTGCGTTGTTGAACACAATGGAGAAGATATATTTTATCAAAATCCTGAAGAAATAAACTTCAACCCAAAACTTGAAGTTGTAAAAAATGCACAAGTTTCTGCACCTATCCAATGCAGACAATGCGAAGATGCCCCTTGTGCAAAGGCCTGTCCACAAGACGCTATTAGCAGAAAAAATAATGCTATAATAGTAGACCAAAAGAAATGTATAGGTTGCAAAAATTGTATGCTTGCCTGTCCACTTGGTGCAATAAATTTAAATGATGTGGAATCTGGGTGTACTGTTGATTTAACAAATATGCCAAATGATAAACTTTTCTGTATTGAAAAAATGGTTGCTAATAAATGTGACCTTTGTAGTGGTTCAGAAAAAGGGCCTGCTTGTGTAAGAGTCTGTCCAACTGCTGCATTTAGAATCGTGCATGAAGAAGATCTTACAGCATCAATTAAAAATAAGAGAAAAGCATCTGCTATTGGAGCAAAAAATTTATAATTATTTCGAACTTAAATTTTGAAATTTATAGAAAATATACGTTTTATTAAAATCATATAATCAAAAAAGGGGCGTATTAAAAATAAATTTTATATTTTTAATATGCCCTATTTATTATTTCCTATTTTCTAGCACATTCGCTAGCTTCACCAGTTAATATATCTAATCCATGTTCAAGAGCTGGCATTAAACATTCCATACATTCTTTTACGGCTTTAGGACTTCCCGGCATATTTATAATTAATGTAGATTTTCTTATTACTGAAACTGCTCTACTAAGCATTGCTTTTTTAGTAAATTGCATGCTATAAGCTCTTATAGCTTCTGATATTCCTGGCACCAATTTTTCAGCTATTAATAGTGTAGCTTCTGGAGTGTTATCTCTTTTTGAAAATCCTGTTCCCCCTGTCGTAAGAATTAAGTCTACTTCGTTGTTATCGCATAAATTTTTCATCTCTTCTGCTAAAACTTCTTTGTCATCTGGAAGTACTCTGTAGAATTTAACTTCATATCCGAATTCTCCAACGATTTCTTTTATTTTAGCTCCACTTTCGTCGACTCTTTCTCCTCGTGACCCTTTATCACTTGCTGTTATAATTCCAACTCTATACATTTTATCCACCCTCTATTCTACTATTTCTATTTCGTCTCCTGGTTTTATTTTTCCACCTTCTAATACTCTAGCGAATATCCCATTTCTAGGCATTATACAATCACCCATTTTTTTAAATATTTCGCATCCATGGTGACATTCTTTTCCGATTTGAGTTATTTCTAAAAGAACATCATTACATCTAAACTTAGTTCCTACTGGTATAGTCTTTAAATCCCAACCTTCAACTAATAGGTTTTCACCGAAAGCACCTGGTTTTACTCCAGCCCCTCTAGCATTGAACTCTTCTACCCTTTCAAATGAAAGTAAACTAACTTGTCTATGCCATTTTCCAGCATGCGCATCGTCTTTTACTCCAAATTCAACTATAAATTCTCCTTCATCTATTGGATGTTTTTGAGTTCCTTTTTTTTCACTTATACACACATTTACGACTCTTCCCATTTTATTATTCTCCTTTAAAACTTATTTATTATCACTCCATATTGATATTTTTAATTTTAATATTATCCGCCAATTTGAACCATATTTTTAAGTTCAATATCTTGTTCCCCATTAGCATGGCCAAATTTATGACTTATTGGTTTATTCCAGATAGTATCATGGATTAATTTTTTTAAATCCTCATCACTTATTCCATTTCTTATTGGTCCTTTTAAATCAATTCCTTTATTGTAATGAAGACATAATTTTAAAAATCCACTAGATGTAAGTCTTATTCTATTGCATGATTCACAAAATTCATGGCTTATAGCACTTATAAATCCTATACATCCCTTCATATTTTGATTTCTATAATATTTTGCTGGACCATTTCCCCTTTTTTCAGTTACAATTTCAAATGTTCCGAAACGACTTTCTAAAATAGAAAGTATTTCGTCATTATCTATTTGATTATACTTTTTACCAAATCCAATTGGCATTAATTCTATAAATCTTACATCTATTTCCCTATCTTTTGCAAAACTTGCAATTTCAACAAGTTCACTCAAATTAAAGTCTCTAATTGCTAAACAATTTATCTTTACTCTAATTCCTAAATCATAAGCCTTATCTATAGACATAAGCACTTTTTCAAGGCCATCTCTTCTAGTTATTTTTTTGAAATTATCTTTGTTTAAAGTATCTAAACTTATATTTATAGCATCTATTCCTGCATCGTATAAATCATCTAACATTTCATGAAGTAATATTCCATTTGTAGTTAATGTAACTTGCTCTATTTTGTCGATATTTTTTATATCTCTAATTAAGTTTACTATATCTTTTCTAACTAATGGTTCCCCACCTGTTATTTTTATTTTCCTGATTCCTAATTCTGATACAATTTCACAAATTCTTAAAATTTCATCATATGTAAGAATTTCATCATGAGGAATACTTTCTATTCCTTCTTCTGGCATACAGTAAACACATCTCAAATTACATCTATCTATTACAGATATTCTAAGATAATCTATTTTTCTATTTAACTTATCTAACATATTTCATTCCCGCTTTCAGGTATATTATAGTATTACTATTTTTCTTCGTTAAAGTAGAAATCTCCACTCTTTCCACCAGATTTTTTAACTAGATGTACATCTGAAATAACCATTCCTTTATCGATAGCTTTACACATATCATAAATAGTAAGTAAAGCTACATTTACTCCTGTAAGAGCTTCCATTTCCACCCCTGTTTTTCCACTTAATTTAACAAGACATGTTGCACTTATGCTTTTTTCTTCTTCATTAAATTCAAAATCTACTTTTGCTTTTGTAAGCATTAATGGATGACACATAGGTATTAATTCTGATGTCTTTTTAGTCGCCATAATTCCTGCTACTCTAGCGACAGCAAGAACATCCCCCTTTGCCATATTTCCAGTTAAAATTCTTTCATATGTTTCATCACATACAAATATTTTTCCTGTTGCTACTGCCTCTCTTTCAGTTACATTTTTATCTGTAACATCTACCATTACTGCATTTCCATGTTGATCAAAATGATTTAATTTTCCTGACATCTTATACACCCTTTCCGAATCCACAGTTAGGGAATGTACATACATCACAACTTAAGCATAATCCGCCTAATCCTAATCCTGCTAAATCATCGCTTGTAACCATATCATCAGCCATAAGTCTTGGTAATACTAAATCAAATACTGTTCTCTTAGCGTACATTACACATCCTGGTAAACCTACTATTGGCAATTCCCTTCCATCTTTTTCATAATAAGCAAGTAACATCATTGCTCCTGGAAGAACTGGAGCACCGTAGGAAACTATTCTAGCTCCTGTATTTTTTATTGCTCCTGGAGTTTTATCATCTGGATCAACACTCATACCACCTGTGCATAATACCATATCTGCACCTTGTTCTATAAATTCTTCAACTGCCTTTGTTATTTTTTCCATATCATCATTTACTATTGTTTGTCCGATTACATCAGCACCAAATTCTTTAACTTTTTCTGCAACAACTGGTCCAAAAGTATCTTTTATTCTTCCATAGAATACTTCATTTCCTGTTGTTACTATCCCTACTTTTTTCTTTTTAAAAGGTATTAATGATAATATTGGTCTATCTCCAGCAACCTCTTTTGCTTTTTCCATTTTTTCTTGTTCTATTAAAAGTGGTATTATTCTTGTTCCAACAAGTTTGTCACCTTTTTTAACAGTTGTATTTGTGTGTCTAGTTGCTATAATCATTTCGCCTAAACTATTTACTGCTCTTAATTTATCTACATCTATTTTTAAAAGCCCATCTATCTCTGCTATTAATTCTATTTTTCCTTCTTTTACCTCAGATTGAATCATATTTTCATTCATACATATATCTCTTAGATATTCAGCTGCTTCATTTTCATGAAGTATCCCTTCAGTTTTTTCCCATATATAAAGATTATCTTTTCCTAATGATAGTAAAACAGGAATATCTTCTTCTGTTACTATATGTCCTTTTCTAAAGGCTGTTCCCTTTTTTACATCCTTTATAATCTGAGTAATATCATGGCAAAGAACATGCCCTACTGCATCTTGAGTCTTAACACATTTCATAAAAATCATCTCCTATTTCACTTCAATATACTGAATTATTTTCTCAACAATTTTATCTATATTATTTAGATCAATTATTTTCTTATCTATATTTAAATTTTTTATATTGTTTTCTATATCTATATCTGATGCAATTGCAATTAAGTTTTCTTTGTTACAAACAGATTCGTATGAGTTACCCTTTCTTACTATTTCAATTTTAGGATAATTTGAATGTTTAAATCCTTCTAAAAAAATTAGATCTGCTTCTGGAAATAAATTTATCAGTTCAAATTCATCTGTTTCTTTTTGCTCTTTAACTACCATAAACTTGTTTTTTGAAAACACAGCAGTCCCATATGCTCCTGCTTGTTTATGTTTATAAGAATCAGTTCCTTCTACATCAGCATCAAAATCATGACCATCGTGTTTTATTGTGGCTACTTTATATCCTAAACTCGTAAACTTGGGTATTAATTTAGTTATTAAAGTTGTTTTTCCTGAATTTTTAACGCCACATATAACAACGATCGATTGTTTTTTTATATTATTTTTTTTCATATTTTAATAATACTCCCCTTATAACACCTATAAAAGGACAACTTCTACTTTTTCACCTTTATCTAGTTTTGGTGTTCCTGGTTTTATATCTATTAAGCAGTTACAACCTACCATTGAACCAAGTATTCCTGATGAATGTCCTCCTTTTGGAAGATAAACTCTTCCTTCATCATAAATAGCTCTTATTAATCTTCTGCCTCTGCTTTCTTTTAAAAATTCATCTTGTAATATTGCTTCTTTTCTTACTTCTCTCAAACCTGGGTCTTGCCCTAATTTGTATAATAGCTGTTTTCCCATTAATTCAAATGTTGCGATTGCGGCAAATGGATTTCCTGATAAACAAAGCAATGGTTTATTTTCATAAACTGCATATATAGCAGGTGTTCCTGGTTTCATATTTACTCTCCAGAAAATTCTTTTAGCATGTAAAATTTGTATAACTTGATGCATTATATCTTTTTTTCCTACAGAAACTCCACCTGTAGTAAACACCACATCTACATCATTCATTATATTTTTAATTTCATTTGCGATTAAATTTTCATCATCACCCATTACTTCAGCAAGAACTACATCACATCCTAACTCCTCTAACCTGGCTGCAATCATTCTTCTATTACTATCGTAAATTTTTCCTTCTGTTAGAGGTATTCCTCCACAAATAACTTCATCACCAGTGCTTATTAAAGCTACTTTTGTTTTTCTTAGTACTTTAACTTTTTCATATCCCATAGATGCTATTATTCCTATGTGAATATGGCTAAGTTTTTCTCCTATTTCAATTAATTTACTTCCTTTTTTAATATCTTCACCTTCAAAACAGTAATTTTGATGGTGTTTTACTTCTTCATAAATTTCTACTTTTTCCATTCCATAATCAGTAGATTCCTGTCTAATTACACAGTCACATCCTGTTGGTATTTTAGCCCCTGTCATTATTCTGACAGCTTCCTGTTTTCCTATGTTTCTATGAGTATACCCCCCAGCAAAAACTTCATCTACAACTTTTAGCTTTACAGGATTTTCTTTGCTAGCACCTATAATGTCCTCTGCTCTTAAAGCATAGCCATCTAATGGAGAGCGATCAAATGGAGGTTGATTAATTGGAGCAATTATATCTTCACCTATAATTCTCCCCCTAGCTTTCTCTATACTAACTTCTTCTATATCGTTTATACTTTTAACGGAATCACAAATTAACTCTATCGCTAATTCAAGTTCTATCCCTACCATATCATGTTTCCTCCCTAAAAAAAATTGCTATATAATCTATTAATTTGAAAATAGAAAATATAGCTAATAAAGGTATTACGCTACCTTTGATAGTTTCCCCTTCTCAAATAACGGATGGCTATAACGTTTCCATCATAACCTGAAGTAATTTATATATTACTTGGCGCAGTATCATAGCTCTGCCTTAGATACTTTTGCTCGGAGAATATTTAATTTTAATCAAATTCCTTCAAAAATTATGGATATAATTTTTATAATTTTGTTTTAAAGTATATACTTCATTAAAAGTTATCTAGAATAGAGATTCATTATTTATAAATAAATCATATTCTTGAAGTGTGTTTATATTACTTAATACCTTTAAGGGTATATCAGTTTTTTCTATATTTATTTTGACAAAGTTGCTCTTTTCTATTAAATAGCTCAACTTATAATTTTTCTGCTTTATCATTTCTTCTATAATTGGAATTACTTTCTTAGAGTATATAGCACATAGTGGATATAGTCTTTCATCTTTATCACAAAAAACTGCTATATCTATATCTTTATTGATATTGTCACATAACTCTTTTATATTTTTCTTTGTAATAAAAGGCATATCACATGCTGTTATAAAAAGATATTCTTCTTTACAATTTAACAATGAAGAATATATCCCACCCAATGGACCGATCTCTTTATAAATATCTTCTATTAATTTGAATCCCATTTTTTCGAATTCTTGTTTTTGATTCTTTGAAAATTTGTCATTTATAGATAAATATATGCTAGAAAAATCATTTAAGGTTTCTTGAATTTTTTCTAGAAATGTACTGTTTTTTATTTTCAGTAGCCCTTTGACGTTTCCATTCATTCTACTATTTTTTCCACCCATAAGTATTAGAGCCCCTATATCCAAAACTACCACCTCTGTCTATTCGATACTTTAAATTAATTCTAGCATAACTAATGTATTTTTTCATTACTAAAAAGCCAGTGCCTATGTTAATTCATTAGGCACTGGCACCTATTTATATATTCTGTTCTAATATTTATTAATCTCTATACTATCTTCTTAGTCTTTAATTATCCATATTTTATATTAAGCTTTTTCCACTTTAACAGCACAAACTTTATATTCTGGTATTCTTGCATATTTATCAAGTGCTGCGTTTGTTAACCAGTTTGCATTTCCATCTGGGAAGTGGAATGGCATCCAAGTTTCACCTGGAGATACTTTTGTTCCAACACGAGCAGTAGTTTCGATTTCCCCACGTCTTGAAGAAACTTTTACTCTATCCCCATCTTTGATTCCTATAGCTTCTGCATCTTCTATATTCATTTCTATAAATGACTTACCAGCTATTTGCATTAATCCAGGCGTTCTACCAGTCATCGCTCTAGTTGTGTAATGATATAGTATACGTCCTGTCATTAATATAGTTGGATATTCATCATCTGGTAATTCAGCAGATGGAACGTATTCAGCTGGATAGAACCAACCTAATCCTCTTGTAAATTTACCAACGTGCATTATTGGAGTTCCTGGATGATCTTTAGAAGTACATGGCCATTGTATTCCGCCTTCTTTATCAAGTCTTTCGTGGCTTATACCAGCAAAACTTGGAGTTACAGATGCGATTTCATCCATGATTTCTGCTGAAGTTAAGTGTGGTTGAGGATATCCCATTCTATTCATTATATCTGTGAATATATCAGTATCTAATCTCATTTCACCTTCTAATTCTACAGCTTTACGTACCCTTTGAACACGTCTTTCTGTATTAGAGAATGTACCTTCTTTTTCAGCATAACTTACACCTGGTAATATAACATCAGCATATTGAGCAGTTTCTGTCATAAATAATTCGTTCATTACGAAGAAATCTAAACTTTCTAATGCTTTTATAACGTGGTGAGTATCAGGGTCAGTTACAACAGGGTCTTCACCAAATATATAAAGTCCTTTTACGTCGCCTCTTATTGCGGCAGGGAATATATCTGTTGCATGAGTTCCTGGGTTAGGATTTAATTTAGTTCCCCAAGCTTTTTCAAATTTAGCTAATACTTCTGGATTAGCAACTTTTTGGTATCCTGGGAAATCTCCTGGTAATGCACCCATGTCACAAGCACCTTGTACGTTGTTTTGTCCACGAAGTGGGTTAACACCACAACCTGGTCTACCTAATTTACCAACCAATAATGCCATATTTGACATTGACATAACACCTTCAGTACCAGTTGAATGTTCTGTTACACCTAGGCAATAGATTATTGGAGCCATGTCAGCTTTAGCGTACATTATAGCAGCTTTTCTTAAATCTTCTGCATCTATATGACAGATTTTTGCAACTTTTTCTGGAGTGTAGTCTTTTACTATTTCTTTTATTTTTTCATAACCTTCAGTACGTTCATTGATGAAGTCCACATCTTGAAGTCCTTCTTCTATGATTATGTGCATTATACCATTAGCAAATGCTACATTTGTACCTGGTCTTAATTTTAAGTGTATATCAGCTTTTTTAGCTAAATCTATATCACGAGGGTCAACTACTATAAGTTTGCATCCTCTTTGAACAGCTTGACGTATTTGCATACCTACAACTGGATGTGCTTCTT
>OLNY01003041.1_pt1 | contig 11061 bp, 10 predicted proteins | sample 1671981 | NCBI WGS metagenome assembly OLNY01 (sample SAMEA3136632, study PRJEB25190) | human gut metagenome | biome: human gut; feature: human-associated habitat; material: faeces | place: Austria | collected 2013 | reverse complement strand
GGTGTGTGCGGCAGCGCGATTCGCGGGGCAGGCCTTGACATGGTGTCGCGTCTTGCGGCGATTCGCGAGCGGCTGGGGCTTGACTATGCGATCATCGGCGTGGGCGGTGTCGTGGCGCCAGAGGATTACCGGGCGTACCGCGCGGCCGGCGCCGATGCGGTGATGAGCGCTACCGGCGCGATGTGGGATGCCGAGCTGGCCCGCAAGATCAAGGCGGATGACTGATCCGCTGTATCAGCGAATCGTTCTCAATAGCGTTTGTGCGAGTACTCCTCACATTTGCGAACAAAACGAACATCGGCTTACTCGTTGGAATATCGGCCATATGCATACAATCATGTTCGTTTTGCCGACGACGGGACTCGCACGTTTCTTATTGAGAACCATTCGCTGCGACATGGTAATCGGCTTCCGGCGCATTTCACGTGCCCGCCACATGCCATATGGCAAACTAATGGATGTGATGTCCGGGGTGGCCCGGCGAATGAATAGGAGTGTTGAGGATGGCGGAATCGGAGAACGATGTCCTGCATGTGGTCGGCGGCAAACCGCTGAACGGCACGATCAAGGTGCGTGGCGCGAAGAACTTCGTGAGCAAGGCGATGGTCGCGGCGCTGCTCGCCCCCGGCAAATCGGTGCTGAAGAACGTGCCCGAGATTCGCGATGTGCATGTGGTGTCCGATCTGCTGCGCCTGCATGGCGTGGATGTGGAGGTGGATGGCACCAACGGCATCGTCAACATCGACGCGACGCATGTGCAGCTCGCCGATGTGGCGGATGTCGACACGCTGTCCGGCTCTTCGCGCATTCCGATCCTGTTCTCCGGCCCGCTGGTGCATCGTCTCGGCGAGGCGTTCATCCCGGCGCTGGGAGGTTGCGCGATCGGCGGCCGTCCGATTGATTTCCATCTGGAAACGCTGCGCAAGCTGGGTGCCACGGTCGACAAGGAGCACAAGGACGGCATTCACATCACCGCTCCGAACGGCCTGCACGGCGCGAAGATCCATCTGCCGTACCCGTCCGTGGGCGCGACCGAGCAGACGCTGCTGGCCGCCGTGCTCGCCGAAGGCAAGACCGAGCTGTCGGGTGCCGCAATCGAGCCCGAGATCATGGATCTGGTGGCCGTGCTGCAGAAGATGGGCGCGATCATTTCGGTGGATGTGGATCGCACGTTCCGCATCGAGGGCGTCAAGGAGCTCAATGGCTTCACGCACACGTCGCTGACCGACCGCATCGAGGCCGCCAGCTGGGCGTCGGCGGCGCTCGCCACGCGCGGCGACATTTTCGTCAAGGGTGCTACGCAGCCGGAGATGATGACGTTCCTCAACGTGTTCCGCAAGGTCGGCGGCAAGTTCGAGGTGACCGACAGGGGCATCCGTTTCTGGCATCCGGGCGGCGACCTCAAGCCCGTGGCCATCGAGACGGATGTGCACCCCGGTTTCATGACCGACTGGCAGCAGCCGCTGGTCGTGGCGCTCACCCAGGCGAATGGCCTGTCGATTGTGCACGAGACCGTGTATGAGAACCGATTCGGCTTCACCAAGCCGCTTGTGCAGATGGGTGCGACGATTCAGCTGTATCGCGAGTGCCTCGGCTCGCTGCCGTGCCGTTTCCAGCAGCGCAACTACAAGCATTCCGCTGTGATTTTCGGACCGACCCCGTTGACCGGCCGCGATATCGACGTGCCGGATCTGCGTGGTGGTTTCAGCCATCTGATTGCGGCGCTTGCCGCGTCCGGCCCGTCCAATGTGCATGGCATTTCGCTGATTGACCGCGGCTACGCGGATTTCCGCGGCAAGCTCGCCGCGCTCGGTGCCGATTTCGAGTAACGGTACAGAGAGCCTGTAGGGCCCCGATTTCCGCTGAAGGAATCGGGGCCTTCTCTGTGACTGATTATGGTCGATGAAAAGGATGCCCCGCCGTCGTCAGTCGTCGAAGTGCGCGAACAGCGACGCGGACAGCAACGCCATAGCGATGAGCACTGCGCCTGACGCGATGAATATCGCGGCGGCGGGGAGATGATCGAACGCCCAGCCGTACGCCATCTGCCCGAGCGGCTGCATGCACATGGCCAGCGCAGACAGCAGCGCCATCACTTTACCGAGCATCGCATCGGGCGTGCGCATTTGGATTGCGGGCACGGCGATGATATTCGCGCATGAGCAGATGACATCGCCGATGCAGGCGAAGGCCACGAGCGCCATCAGCCGCGTCCAGTTGCCGCCAGACAGCATGCAGGCCACGCCTTGGGGGATGACGGTCAGTCCGAGCAATGTCAGGATCTTCGTCATATGGCCAATTTTCAGCCGTCCGGCCATCATCGTCACGATGAACATGCCCATCAGGGCTGCGACGCTGATCAGTCCGTCGGCAACGCCGTAGACGGTCGTGTCGAACCCCCATTGTGTGCGGATGACGAACGCGTATCCGACGGCGCCATAGCCGAGTACGACTAAGTTCAGCGCGGAGGCGAGCAGGACCATTTTCAGCAGGTTCGGTTTTTCCCGGGTCAGGAACCGCAGAGCGGCCTTGAGGTCGTCGAGTGGCGTCGGCATCTCCTCGTCGCGTTCGGGCATACCAAGCCGGATGAAGCATTCGATGGCCGCCGCGCCGGCGAATGCCGCCACGGAGACGGCCATCATCGGCCGGATGCCGAAGAACGAGTACACGGCGCCTCCGAGGAAGCTGGGTATCAGTGCGCTGACCTGCTGCACCTGACTGACTATCGCGGCGCTGGTGTTCAGCGTCGCATCCCCGTATTGGCGCAGCATCTGCGGCAGCGCGGATTCGACGGTCGGCGTCTCGAAGATACCGAGCAGCGATAGCGCCACCTGCATTACGCCCACGGCGATGATGCTGAATCCGGCGGCGGAGAACCAGATGAGCGCGAGCGCGACCGTCACGGCGGACGCCGCGTCGAGGATGACCATGAGCGTGCGGCGGTTCATCCGGTCGGCCAACACGCCGCCGAACGGGGCGCCGAGGATCATCGGCACGAACGATATGGCGAGGATGGATGCGAATGCGGTGGCTGAGCCGGTCTCGTCCAGCACCCACATCGACATGGCGAAGCGCAGCATCATGTTGCCGAACAGCGAGATGCCTTGCCCGGCGACGAGCAGGATGAAATTGCGGGAGCGCAGCGGATGCGCGGCCTTTGGCTGCGCTTGCGGTTGCGGTTCGGGGGAAGTGTTGGGTTGCTCTGTTTCGTGCTGTGCCGCGGGAAGCTGTGTTTCGGAGGGTTGTGCCGGTGTGGTGGGCATAGTGGGTTCCTTTGCTGCTGGTGGCGAGTTGGTCTCGGTGTTTTGCGTTGGTGGATTTGGCGTGAGTTTGATGGATGGCACGGCAATGTATTGGGGCGGACGATTTTGACGCCGGAGTTGGTGGTTCATCGGCAATCATTCATACCGACTGACGGTATGTAAATCGGTGCTGGAGCAGGGGCGAAACATTCGTGCCGCGTCCTGCCCCGGAGTCAGCGTCGTCTAGTGTGCGTCGCTTACCGGACTGGTGCCGCCTCCGTCTTGTTGCTCGGCGGCGCTGCCGCTGCCGTCGCCGGCGAAGGCCATCATGCCGTCCGTGGCGAGATCGATGAGATGCTGGTCGAAGACCGGCGCGTGCAGCGCGTCGAGCATGGTGGCGAGGCATTGCAGACGATACCGCAGCTGCGTGCGCGTGGCGGGGAAGAAGCATGGCATCAGCCAATAGTTGCATAGCAGGGCCAGCAGTTGCGCCACTTCGCGCGGGTATTCGGTGGGGATGGAGCCGTCCAGCTGGCCTTCCTCGATCAATGGCTCGAAGTTTTTCGGCAGCTCGGTTGACCAGAATCGCATGTTTGCGGTGAATGTGGCGGGATCGTCGAAGAACGGCACGGTGGCCTTGACGAGCGCCAGGTGCGCGGCGTCTCCCAGCGAGTTGGCGAACAGCGAGCGGAGCTTTTCCATCGCGTTCATGTCGTCGCGTTTCGCGATCTCGTCGCACAGAGTCTGGCTGGCGTGCCAGTCGTCGGTGTTCAGTCGTTCGAGGATGGCCTCTTTGGACTTGAAGTGGTGGTAGATCGCGCCTCTCGACAAGGTCTCCCAGCTTATCGATGATGTCCTGGATGGAGGTCTTGTCGTAGCCTTTCTCGGCGAACAGCTTTTTCGCGGCGGCGAGGATGCGGCGTTCCGTCACCTCGGGGTGCGGGTTGCGTGCCATGGTTCCTCCTTTCGATATGTCATCAATACATACCGACAGTCGGTATGTATGACTGCGTGTCATGATTGCGGCCGTCTGTAGGGCCTTTTCGGGGTGGCGGCATCGCGCAAAATGGGCAAAACCGTATTAGATATCGGTTATATGCTATGTTGGTCAATGTTGGGCGTTGGCGCTTGACCGAACGAAAGAAGGCACATATGACAGATCCCAATGCCGGTTTCCCCACTGGAAACAACTCTTATGGAGCCCCGCAGCCCGCTCAGCCGGCTTCGGACGCAGACGCGGCCTATCAGCAGCCGCAGTACACCGCACCCGTGCCGCCTGCCCAGCCCGTGCCGCCTGCCCAGCCCGTGCCGCCTGCAGGGGCACCCTATCAGGCGCCGGCAACCCCCGATTACGCGGCGAACATCCAGAACTCCGTCGCCGGTTTCGCCCAGAACCTGGGTGGCAAGAACGTGACCGTCGGAGGCCAGTCATTCGACTTCATTTCCATCATCACCTACGTGGCCGGCGTGCTGGCGATCATCGCCTGCATCGTGCCGTTCGTGTCGGCGTTTGGATACAGCGCCAGCCTGTTCCAAGGCGGGGACGGATGGATTGTCCTCGTTGCGGTTCTTGCCATCGCGGCGCTCACGTTCTTCAAGAAGCACCTCCCCGCAATGATCATTTCCGCCTTGGTGCTGGTACTCAGCATCTTTGAGATGGTGTATTCCAAGAGCAAAATCAACAGTAGCTTGGACGAGTTCGGCAGCAACTATGGCAGTCTGGGAAGTCTCGCGTCCGGCTACGCGAAGAATGCGGTGGCTTTCGGTATTGGTGCATACTTGCTCGTCATCGCGGCGCTGGGCCTGATTGTCGGCACCGTGCTTGCGTTCGGCAATCAGAAGAAGGCCGCGAAGGTCGCGGTGCCGGGTGTTTCCGCCCAGCCGCAGTACGTGCCGACGGCATTCCCCGGTGCTCCGGTCCCGGCACCTGCCGCCCCGGTGTCCGATGCCGGCGTTCCGCAGGCTCCCGTTGCACCGCAGACCCCGACCGCGCCGGTCGCCCCGACTGCGTATGAGCAGCCGGCGCCTGCCGCTCCGGTTTACCAGCAGCCCGATTCGGACGCTTCCTACCCGGGGCAGACCCCGCAGGCCTGATTCTAGGTCTTCCGCGTTCCGCGCCTGATCGGCGTGAAGCGTGACCAATGAGCCGCTGCGCACATGCGTAGCGGCTCTTCACATATGCGACGGATCCGAGCCCAATGACCCTGCCGATAATCCGGGAAATATGAACGGCCGCACGCACCCGCGATGCCGCGATATTGTCCGCTCTCATAGGCATAATAGAAAAGTTGTGTCTGGAGGATACGTGTATGCGAATCCGCTAGCACAGCACAGCAATATACGTTGCGGGAGGAATCCGCTGCGGGCGACCGCCACGGGTGCCGACATCACCGCTTCATAGAAAGAAGAACCATACAATGGCTCCCAAGAAGAAAGTCTCGGCGCTGATCAAGCTCCAGATCCAGGCTGGCAAGGCCAATCCTGCCCCGCCGCTGGGTCCGGCTCTGGGTTCGCATGGCGTGAACATCATGGACTTCTGCAAGCAGTACAATGCGCAGACGCAGGACAAGATGGGTCAGGTCATCCCTGTTGAGATCACCGTTTACGAGGATCGCTCCTTCACCTTCATTCTGAAGACCCCGCCTGCAGCGGCTCTGCTGCTCAAGGCCGCCGGTATCCAGAAGGGCACCGAAAACCCGCTGACCCACAAGGTCGGCTCCGTCACCAAGGCGCAGCTGCGCGAGATCGCCGAGATCAAGATGGCTGATCTGTCCGCCCGCGACGTCGAGGCTGGCATGAAGATCATCGCGGGCACCGCTCGCTCGATGGGCATCACGGTTATCGACTGAGAGGAGAAGGACACATGGTTAAGCGTTCCAAGAAGTACCGCGAAGCGGCTGAGAAGGTCGATCGCAACAACCTTTACACCGCCAACGAGGCTATCGCTCTGCTCAAGTCCATGCCGGCCTACAACTTCGACCAGACCGTCGAAGCCGTGTACCGTCTGAGCGTGGATCCGCGCAAGGCCGACCAGCTGGTCCGTGGCACCGTCAACCTGCCTCACGGCACTGGTAAGACCGCCAAGGTCGCCGTGTTCGCCCGTGGCCCGAAGGCCACCGAGGCTGTCGAGGCCGGCGCCGACATCGTCGGTGACGACGACCTGATCGAGAAGGTTCAGAACGGCTTCCTCGACTTCGACGCCGTCGTGGCCACCCCGGACATGATGGGCAAGGTCGGTCGTCTGGGCCGCGTGCTTGGCCCCCGTGGCCTGATGCCGAACCCGAAGACCGGCACCGTGACCATGGACGTCACCAAGGCCGTCAAGGACATCAAGGGCGGCAAGATCGAGTTCCGCGTGGACAAGAACGGCAACCTGAGCTTCCTCATCGGCAAGCTCTCCTTCGACGAGACCGCTCTGGACGAGAACTTCAAGGCCGTTGCCGACGAAGTCAAGCGTCTGAAGCCGGCCACCGTCAAGGGCCGTTACATCACGAAGGTGACCATCACCTCCACGATGAACCCCGGCGTCCCGGTCGATCCGGTGGCTCTCGCCTGATCAGCGCCAATCGGCTCAACCTTCATAGGGGGCTTCCCGCACGCGCGGGAAGCCCCCTTGCCGTATTTCGATTCCCTACTAGACTCCCCAGTTTCGCTGCGCTTGACAGCCAGCGGGGGCAAAGTAAACCGCCCGCCGCTGGCGGGGCTGTCAGTCTTTGACTGACTGGGGTGGTTCTTGCCGCCGCATATACAAAAGCCGCCCGGCACACACATGCGCCGGGCGGCTTTCAGCTACTGTCGCGGTCGCCTGTCAGTAGGCGGCCAGAATATCGACCACGAAGATCAGCGTGGAGTTCGCGGGGATGGAGCCCTGGGCGGTGTTGCCGTAACCCAAGTTCGACGGAATCACCATTAGCACCTGCGAGCCGACCGTCTGGCCGACCATGGCCTGCTGCCAGCCCTCAATCACCTGATGGTTGCCGCCGCTGTACGTGTCGGCCTCAAGCGTGGTGTTCTTGTCCCATGACGAGTCGAACTGGGTGCCGTCCAACAGCCATCCGGTGTACTTCACCTTGACGGTGTTGTTGTTCGTGACCTCTTTGCCCTTGCCCTTGATCAGCGCCTGCGAGACCAGCTTGCTGCTTCCCTTGTACCCGTTCATGTTGATGGACGGCTTGCCGTTCTTCGCTCGCGTGACCTTCGGCAGATCAGACGGGATGTCGGTGACCTCGTCGCCTGTGGCCTTGGTGAGATCCTTCGACTTGGAAACGTAGGTCAGCGCCATGATGTACGACGTGCCGCTGGAGTTGGAGTCATTGACGCCGTACGCGATCGTCGTGTTGAGCTTGCGGCCCTTCAGCAGCTCATAGTAGGCGTCGCTCACCGTGCCCTTTTCCAGCACCAGGGAGCAATCGGGTGTGTTCTTCTCCCAGCTGCTCGCAAGCTCGGTGCCGTCCTTGACGCTGATGGCGATGCCCTGCGAGCACAGACGGTCGCCATCAGCGATGGTGGCGCCGTTGCCTTCCTGCAGCACGGCATAGCTGTTGTTGTCGACGGTCTTCGGTGCCTTGAAGGAGACCTTCGGTTTCTCGCCCAGCGTACCCGTGGCGGTGATGCCGGCGATCTTCTTCATGTTCTTCAATGCGCTGGAGTCGGAGGACTGCGAGGAGTCGTCGCCGGATTTCTTTGACGACGAGCCGGAATCGCCGGAGCCGCACGCGGCGAGTGTGACGCACAGGCCGGCCGTGCACACGGCCGCGAGTACGCGCTTGAACGTGGATGTCTGTGTCAACTTACGCATGGTCACCACACTAGCGGAAAACCCTGATTTTTCTTTGGAAACGTCTTTTTCGCCGGGGCTTTATGCCCTGCATTGTAGAATGGGTGAGTTATGAAGAAACAGACATCAAAAGAGCGCAAGCGTGACGAGCGAAAGTCCAAGTCGGCCGCCCGTCCGACGCGCCATGCCCGCATCATGCGGGGCGTGGTGACGCCCATCCTTGGTCTTCTGGCTGTGGCATGCATTGGTCTGGGCATTATGAACGCCACATATTGGAAGCCCAGCTCTCAGATCGCGGCCAGCGCCGCGGTGAAGGGGACGCAATATATCGTTACCGATCCCGGCGTGCTGCCGCTGGTGGACAATCAGGTGACGGTTTCCGCCGATGCCGGTTCGTCCGACGGCGAAGTATGCCTTGCTCTGGGGTCGAACAAAGATGTGATCGGTTGGCTCGCCAGGCAGCCATATGTGCGCGTCACCGGCTTGAACGAATGGACGACGCTCGCGACGACGAAGGTCTCCGCGCAGGGGGCCGCGGCCGATGCGGGCGATGACGCAGTGGCGTTCAAGGACTCCGATATGTGGACTTCCGTGACGTGCGGGACGGGCACCGTGAAAGCGGAGACCAAGGTCGCGTCCGACAGCGGTACCGTAGCCATCATTGACTTGGGCAAGTCCTCGAACGCGACGGTGCACATGAACTGGGTGCGTCAGACTCTACCTGATTTCGCCATGCCGTTCTATTTCGCCGGAGGACTGCTGGCGCTGCTGGCCGTACTGGCCGCATCTCTGTTCGCCATGCCGCCGCACAAGCGTCGCAAGCGCGTGGTGAGTGGTTCCGCAGCCGAAAAGCAGGCAGAGGAGGTCGCCGTTTCGCAGGCGGTGGCGGGCAGTGTCGCGAGTCTCAAGGCGGCGGTCAGTTTCAAGCCGAAATCCAAGCGCCGCCGTCATGCCGCGCATCGTGGGAAACCCGGTGCGGGCACGCCGGCAAAGCCGGAAATCTCCCAGCCGAAGGTCGTCGATCCCGGCAGCCGCAACCTTGTCGCCGACCAGCAGAACGCACAGGCCATGGACCAGCCCGACGATTCGGCGACGTCGGTAATCACCGCCAGCGAGCTGCAGACGTATTTCGCGCGGCTTTCGCAGGAATCCGATGATGACACGAAGGGGAGCTCCAATGAATAAACGCATAACCACCGCCCTGGCGGCGACGATGGTCTGCGCTCTGACGTTCGGCCTTGCAGGCTGCGAGGGGCAGGTGCCACAGACCGTGGCGCCGTCGGTGAAGGACAACGAGATCATCGATGTGACCGTCGCACAGGAGAAGCAGATCCGCGGGAAGATCCTTGACGTGCTGAACCAGGCGAACGAGGCGAAAAGCGCCGACGGGCTCGCCGCGCGCGTGTCCGGCTCGCAACTGGAGATCCGTACCGCCCAATTGAACATTGCGCAATACACGCAGCAGGATGTCACGCCGTTGGCGACTATCCCCAGTGATGTGACGCAGGTGGTCATCCCGACCGACAACGCATGGCCGAGGTATATTTTCACCGTCACCACCACCACCGAGGACCAGCAGGCGAAGCGTCTGCTGGTGATGCGGCAGGAGTCCGCCCGGCAGAACTACAAGCTGTGGGCTGTCGCCCGACTGCTTGAGGACGTGTCACTGCCGGGCTTCGCGCCCGCTAAGCAGGGCAATGTCATGGGCGATGCCAACGACTCCAATCTGGTCATGACCCCCAAGCAAGCGGTGCAGCGATACGCCGATGTGCTGCAGAACAACACGAACAGCAAATACGCGGGAAGCTTCGAGGATGACCAGTTCCGCCAGTCGCTAGTCAAGCAGCAGGAAGAAAGCCAGAAGGGTGTGACCCAGAACAAGGGCACGCAGCAGGAGGTGTTCGCGCCGGTCGTCGACCAGATCGCCGTGATGCGCTCCCCTCGTGGCGGTGACTTGGTCGTCGCGCAGATCAACTCGGAGTGGACACGGTCCATGAGCGAGGGCCGTGAGTCGTTGCCGGGGTCCCCGAACGAGGATGCGCTGTTCAAGATGACGAATCAGAAGGCCACCAGTTCGCTGAAAGCCACTTATGTGAACGTTGTGGCGATATTCGTGCCGCTGGCCGGGTCGGATCAGAAGGTGACCGTGGTGGCGGGCGATCGTCAGGCGGTCAAGGTCGAGGCGCAGTAGACGCCGGACTCGGGCCGGCGTGCAGGCCGGCGCACGGACTTGCTAAGCACCGGAATCGGGCGCTTGCAGCGTAACCGGAGGCGGTGAGACGCCGTGGCCTATATAGTGGTATGCGTCAACGATGTTCGCAACGGAATCGACGGTGGTCGCAGGTATGCGGCCGCGCCGATTTTCGCGCGGCATGGATGTGACGGAACGGCGTGCGGCGCAGACCGCGGGCCGGTATGAGTCGTGAAAACGGAGGCATGATGGCACAGCAGCAGGAGTTTCATCCGGGATTGTCACTCGCGGGCGCGGTGGATCTCGAATCGTTGAAGCATCAGGTGAAGGCGGAGCCGGGGCAGGCCGGGGGAGCGCCGGCCGCGGGCGGCTATGTCATCGACACGACCGAGAACACGTTCCAGGCGATGGTGCAGACCTCCGCCACGTTCCCGATCCTGCTGCTGCTGTGGATCCCGACCGATGACCGTCTGTTCCCGATGGCCCGTACGCTCGGCGACGCGGTGAACAAGCTCAAGGGGCAGATTCAGCTGTCCCGCATCGACATCGCAAGCTACCCATCGATCGCGCAGGCGTTCCAGGTGCAGGGCGCACCGGCGCTGTTCGCGCTGATCGGTGGCCGCCCGATGCCGATTCTTCAGGGGCTGCCGGGCGATGACGAGCTGAAGCAGATCGTCGATCAGGTCATCCCCAAGCTCATTTCGGTGGCCGCGCAGTCCGGCGTGAACGGTACTGCGCCGTATTCCGGCGACCCGGACTCGGCCGACGGTGACGGTGCTGGTACCGGTGACGGCGCAGGTGCGGCGGCTGGTGCCGACGTGGTGCCGCCCGAGCATCAGGAAGCGCACCAG
>OLNY01003029.1_pt1 | contig 11095 bp, 7 predicted proteins | sample 1671981 | NCBI WGS metagenome assembly OLNY01 (sample SAMEA3136632, study PRJEB25190) | human gut metagenome | biome: human gut; feature: human-associated habitat; material: faeces | place: Austria | collected 2013 | reverse complement strand
AGAAATAGTAAATAAATTAATAGATATACTTACTCAAAATAAAGTACAATATGAAGTAATTGACCTATACAAAGACAATTTCAATCCAGTAATGACAGCAAAACAAGAACAACTTTATAGTAAAGGCGAAACAGATGATGAACTAGTAAAAAAATACCAAAAACACTTAAAAGAAAGTGATGAAATAATATTAGTATTCCCACTATGGTTTAACAATGTACCAGCAATACTTAAAGGTTTCTTTGATAAAGTATTTTTAAAAGAGTTTGCTTTTACAGAAGAAAACAATAAACCTAAAGGTCTTTTAAACAATATTAAGTCAGGATTAGTTATTAGTACATCAGAATCTAATAGTGAATATTTAATAGAAGGATTAAATAACCCTATAGAAACTGTTGTAGTGAAAGGTACATTAGGAATTTGTGGTATTGAAAATGTAGAATATATAAATATGAACGTAGAAAATAAAGATAAATATGATCTTATTGAAAAATATTTCGGAGAGTAATAGAGGATGCACTGTCGAGAAAACCGACAGTGTATTTTTATATAAAAAAGTTACCGATAATAAACCTATAATAAAAAAGTTACCAAAAATATGAAAAAATATTGATATTAATATTAACAACTACTATAATAAAAATATAAAAGTTACCAAAAGTAATCTTTTGATAACCAAAATGGCAAAGGGAGAAATTATGAGGGAAAAATTAAAAAAAATTAGAAAAGAACAAAATCTTACTCAAAAAAGTCTATCAAAAAGTGTAAACATACACAGAACTCATTACTCAATGATAGAAAACGGAAGAAGAAACCCATCACTAAAAGTAGCTGTAAGCATAAAAAAGGCTTTAAACTACCAATATGATGATATCTTTGAAAAACAATAAAATATAAGGGGGAAAATAAATGAAACTTAACACTAAAGTAGTAACTGGGAGCGTAAAATTAAACTATGTAAATATAAAAGAGGCAAGAAGTAACGCATTATCTTCAGAGCCTAAATACAGCATAACAATTATAATACCTAAAGAAAGTAATACTATGGATAAAATCTATGAAGGAATATACAATGCTACTAAAAATGGACTTGATATATGGGGTGGGAAAGTTCCAGATAATTTAATAACTTGCTTAAAAGATGGGGACGCAACAGGAAGAAAAGAATATGAAGATAGCTTTTATATAAATGCAACTTCAAAATATAGACCACAAATAGTTGATAAAGACTTAAAAATATTAAGCCCAGATGAATTATACAATGGTTGTTTAGGTAGAGTTAGTATAAACTTTTATCCATACAATCACAAAGAAAGTGGTAACTGTGGTATATCTTGTGAATTACTAAATCTTCAAAAGCTAAAAGATGGTGAGAAAATCGTAAACAGAGCAAGTGCAGTAGATGACTTTAGTGTAGTTAATGATGGGATATTAGTATAATGAAAACTTTATCTATTGATATAGAAACTTATGGGAGTATAGACCTTACAAAAAGTGGGGTCTATAAATATACCCAAAATGACTTTGAAATACTGCTTATTGCCTATGCTTATGATGATGAAGAAATAAAAATTATAGATTTAAAAAACAATGAAAAAATACCACCACAATTAAAAAAAGATATACTTGATGAAAATGTAATAAAAACTGCTTTTAATGCTAACTTTGAAAGAGTATGCTTATCAAAATACTTTAACACATACTTAAGTCCTAAGATGTTTAGATGTACACAAGTTCATTCACTATACTTAGGATTACCACATGGACTTGATAATGTGGTTAAAACTTTAAGGTTAAAAGAGCAAAAACTTGAGGAAGGTAAAAGTTTAATAAGGTTTTTTATGAAAAAGGAAAACCTTGATTTATTAACTTCAAACATAGAAAGTACTAAAAAAGACGAAGCAATTAAAAAATACGAAGAGTTTAAAAAGTATTGTATAAATGATGTAAGGGTTGAGCGAAGTATAAGAAAAGTTTTAGAAAAAGTTAAGTTACCAGAAAGTGAGCAAAAGCTATGGGAACTAGATCAAGAAATAAATGATAGAGGTGTTTTGGTAGATAGTACAATGCTAAAAAATGCTATTTATTATGATAATATTTTTAAAAGTAATTTAATGGAAAAACTTAAAACTATAACTAATATAAATAATCCTAAAAGTAACAACCAAATGAAAGACTATTTAAAATCCTTAGGAGTAGAGGTAAACTCACTTAGCAAAGAAAGTGTAAGTGATTTATTAAATAGTTGTGAAGTTCAAAAAAATTCTCATTATGAAAAAATAAAAGAAGTACTAGACCTTAGAGCAATGTTAAATAAAACTTCAACGAAAAAGTATGAAGCAATGGAAAGGTGTATGTGTAATGATGAAAGAATAAGAGGGTTATTTCAGTTTTATGGAGCAAATAGAACTGGTAGATGGGCAGGAAGACTTGTACAAGTTCAAAACCTTCCACAAAATAAAATGAGTAATTTAGATGAAGTTAGAGAAAAAATAAGGAATGGAATTAATACAAATTTTCCTAGTAGGAAAAAGAATTTTGATTATGATTTCAATATAAATTCATACTTATACAACCAAGAAAACCTATCAGATATATTATCACAGTTAATAAGAACAACTTTTATACCAAAGAAAAATCATAGATTTATAATAGCTGACTTTAGTGCAATAGAAGCAAGAATAATAGCTTATTTATCAGATGAAAAATGGAGAATAGATGTATTTAATACTCACGGGAAAATTTATGAAGCTAGTGCATCTAAAATGTTTAAAGTAGATATTAATGAAATAACTAAAGAAAGTGAATTAAGACAAAAAGGAAAGATTGCAGAATTAGCACTAGGATATCAAGGAGGGGTTAAAGCTTTAGTTAGTATGGGTGCTTATAATATGAATTTATGTGAAAGTGAGCTTATAGAAATTGTAAGGGCTTTTAGAAGCTCTAATACAAATATTGTTAAGCTATGGAACACTGTTGAAAAAGCCTTTATAGAAGCTGTTAATAATAAAAGTATTGTCCATATAGATAAAAATATTAGTTTTATATATGAAGGAAATATACTATTTATTAAACTACCATCTGGTAGAAGACTTTCATATATAAGACCAAGAATAGATTATAACAATGCTTTTAACAAAAGTGTTATAACCTATGAAGGGGTAGACTCTACAACTAAAAAGAATACTAGACTTACTACCTATGGTGGAAAGTTAGTAGAAAATATTGTCCAGGCAATAGCTCGTGATGTATTAGGTGAGGCTATGATGAATTTAAGAAACAAGGGATTTAATATTGTAATGCATGTACATGATGAAATTGTTTTAGAAGTTGAAAATGGAGTATCAAGCGTTGAAGAAGTATGTGAAATAATGTGTAAGGAAAACAGATACTTAAAGGGATTAAATTTAAGAGCTGATGGCTTTGAAAGTAATTATTATAAAAAGTAGGTTATAAATGGGGGATATTATGAAATACGACAAAATTATAAATGTAGCTATAGGAAAAAGTAGAAAAGAATTAAATTATGTAAACTTAAAGTTGCCTTATTCAGAGTTTATAGATAAATATATTAAAAACACAAAATATACAAATGAAACCTTTGATGAGTATATAAACTTTCCTAAAGATATACAAGACAATATAAAAGATGTTGGTGGATTTGTAGGTGGAAACTTAAAGGATGGAAAAAGAAGAAAGGATACTATAATAAATAGAAGTTTAATAACACTAGATGTAGACTTTGGATATGAAGGTATGATTGAAGACCTTGAGAAAAATATTGATTTTGGTATGTGTATATATACTACACATAAACATACACAAAAAAGTCCAAGGTTTAGAATAATAATTCCATTAAAAAATAGTGTAGATTCAATTCAATATGAAGCTATATCAAGAAAATTAGCTTTTGATATAGGTATAGATTATTTTGATGATACGACCTATTCACCGTCAAGACTTATGTACTTTCCATCTACTTCTAAAGATGGGGAGTATGTGTTTAAATTAATAGATAAAGACTTTCTAGATCCTTTAGATATATTAAATAAATATAGCGATTGTAAAGATGAAAGTTTGTTGGATAACTTAAGTAAATCAAATTCTAAACTTAATAGTTTACATAATAACATTAAAGAAAACCCAATGTTAAAAGATAATATAATAGGTGCATTTTGTAGAGCTTACAATGTATATGATGTTATGGACAAGTTTTTATATGATGTATATAAAAAAGGTGATACTAAAGATAGATACACATATATAAATGGAAGCACTTCTAATGGTGTGGTTATCTATGAAAATGGTAATTTTGCATATTCACATCATAGTACTGATGTATGTTGTGATAAACTTTGTAATTCTTTTGACTTAGTAAGACTTCATAAGTTTTCACATTTAGATAAAAATGTATCTAAAGAACTTCCTATAAACAAGCTACCATCATATACAAAGATGATAGAGTTTATAAGTAAAGATGAAAAAGTAATGCTTGAACTTGGTCAAAGCAAATTAAAAAAAGCTATAAATGATTTTTCATCAAAATGTGAAGAAAATAATATAAATGATAGTTGGACATTAAAGCTAGAGGTAGATAAAAATGGACTTTATAAATCTAGTATTAAGAATATAGTAACAATACTTGAAAATGATAAAAATTTAAAAGGCAAAATAGCTTACAACTTATTTTCAAATAGAACAATTATAAAAGGTGATTTACCATGGAAAAAGGTAGTTGATAAAGAAAACGGTGATGTGTGGCAAGATAGTGATGATTCAAATCTTAGAATGTATTTAGATGTAGTTTATAAAATAGTGTCCCCACACAAAATATATGACGGTATATCTATAATAGAAAAAAGAAATGAATTTCATCCAGTAAGGGATTATTTAAACTCTCTTGACTGGGATAATGTAAGTAGATTAGACAATTTAATGATAGACTATCTAGGAGCAGAAAATAGTGAATATACAAAAGCTATAACTAGAAAAATGTTAGTTGCAGCAGTTACTAGAATATTTAAACCTGGTACTAAATTTGATTATATGATGGTTTTAGTTGGTAAGCAGGGATTAGGTAAAAGCCATATAATAAGTTTGTTGGGTAAACATTGGTACTCAGATTCTATAAATACAGTGCAAGGAAAAGAAGCCTATGAGCAATTACAAAACGCTTGGATATTAGAAATGGCAGAACTATCGGCAACTAAAAAAGCAGAGGCAGAATCAGTAAAGCACTTTATATCAAAAACAGAAGATAGTTATAGGCAAGCCTATGGAAGAAGGGTTGAAACCTTTAAAAGACAATGTGTATTTTTTGGAACTACAAATGAAATTGAATTTTTAAAAGATAGAACAGGTAATAGAAGATATTGGCCACTTATGGTTGGAGTAAATAAACCTAAAAAGAATTTATTTGAAGATTTAAATAAGCATGAAATAGATATGATTTGGGCAGAAGCTATGCATTTTTACAAAAAAGGTGAAAAGTTAATCTTAGAAGGAGATATTCAAAAACAAGCAACCATGCAACAAGAAAAACACTTAGAAGGTAATAGCAAGGAAGGTATGATAAAGGAGTACTTAGATATTAAACTTCCTAAAAACTGGTACAATATGGACATATATGAAAGAAGAAGATATATAAGTGAAAGTGAATTTTTAAGAGTAGATAATGATTGTATATTAAGAGAAAAAGTTTGTAGTGTTGAAGTTTGGGTTGAGCTATTTGGAGGAGATATAAAGAATTTTCATAGGGGTAATGCAATGGAGATTAATGAAATTTTAAGAAGGATAGATGGCTGGGAAAGTTTAAAAGAGGGACAAGGTAAACTTAGGTTTGGAAAGTTTTATGGAACTCAAAGGGCTTTTTTAAGAAAAAATTAGCGTTACCAAAGACCTATTTTAGCGTTACCGAAGGCGTTACCGAAAAATAGACTTTGGTAACGGTTATTTAAAAAAGGTGTTACCGAAAAATTTACGGTAACACCTCTGGTAACGCCTTTGGTAACGGGTAAAACGTTTAAATTTCAACGAATATTGCTAGTGTTACCAAAGAGACGAAAAAACCTTAGAGTTTGTCTAAATAGAGGAAATTAAAGAAAAATTACCTCTAATTAGAAAAAAGTTTAGGATTTAAGTTTTATGGTAACGGTAAAAAGTAATAGGGATATTTTTTATCATTAAATGATTATATTAAATTAAAAATTTTGGTAATATAAAATATATTATATATAAAACAGAAAAACTAAATGGAGTTTAATTATATAAATTAAGCATTACAAAAACTTGAGAAAAGAGGTAAAGTAAATGAAAATGATGGCAGTACATAATGGAATTTTCCATGCAGATGATGTATTCCGTGTAGCACTTATGCAGTCTAAGAACAAGAGATGAAGAATTACTAAAAACTTGTGATATCGTATCAGATGTAGGGAATGGAAAGTATGATCACCATCACGTTGATAAAATAAGAAGAGAAAATGGAATACCTTACTGTGGATTTGGGTTATTATGGAGAGATTTTGGTATATCATATATAAATGCAAAATTCCCAGATCTATCTAATTTAAAAGAGCAACAAGAGGTAGCAGAGAAAGTAGACACTATACTTATTCAACAAATAGATGCACAAGATAATGGTGTAGATGTTATGACTAGTCAAGTTCCAATTATGACACTTTGTGATATTATCTATACTTTTATACCTACTGGTGCTGGAGAAGATGAAATAGAAAAAGGATTTTTTGAGGCAGTAGAGTTTGCAAAAAAAATACTATATAAAATAACAAAGAAATTCGTAGATAGTTATGAAAACTATAGAATGATTAAGAATGAACTTAAAAAACAAAATGTAAAACAATCTCATATTTTAGTATTAGAAAAATCAGTTCCATGGAAAGATACTGTACTTGAACTTGATAGAAATGAAAATGTATTATATGTAGTATATCAAGATGTAACAGGGTCATGGTGTACACAAACTGTGCCAAAGAAAGCTAATAGCTTTGCTGCTAGAAAAGATTTACCAAAAACATGGGGTGGATTAAATAATGATGATTTATCTAAGCTTACAGGGATAGAGAATTGTACATTCTGTCATCCAGCTTTATTTATTTGTGGGAATAAGACTAAAGAAGGAGCTATATCAATGGCAAAGGTAGCTGTTGAAAATAAATAGATTAGTAATTAAAATGTTATTATTTTTAATTTGAATATTAGGCTTTATTCAGGGAAACATAAAATTAAATTAAAATAAGCGGAGGTATAAGAATTTATGTTTAAACACGATAAGGCCTTACTAAGAGAAGTAAAAGTAGAAAGACCAAATCCTCAATATGCAGTTTTAATGCAAGAACAACTAGGAGGGGGTAATGGAGAGTTAAAAGCAGCTATGCAATACTTATCTCAAAGTTTTAGAATAAAGGACCCAGAAATAAAAGATTTATTTTTAGACATAGCAGCAGAAGAGCTTAGTCATATGGAAATGGTAGCACAAACAATAAACTTATTAAATGGACATGATGTAAATAATAAAGAGGTAGATAATGGTGAAATACAAACTCATGTTCAATGTGGTCTATCTCCAGTTTTAATAAATTCATCTGGTGCACCATGGACAGCAGATTATGTAACTGTTACAGGGGATTTAGTTGCTGATTTACTATCTAATATAGCATCAGAACAAAGAGCTAAGGTTGTTTATGAATATTTATATAGACAAATTGAAGATAAATACGTTCGTGAGACTATAGATTTTGAGCAACGGATGTGACCGAAGCGGTAGCGAGTGTCATATCGTTGGCGACATGAGCGTAGCGAATTTTTTATTGTGTAAGGTTTTACTGTTTAATTAAAAAGGAGAGAGTATGAAGGAAAATAAAAAGTTAAAATTCAGTTTTTTAATCGTGGCAATGATATCTTTGTCATTGTTATTAGCAATGATACCTACAACTTTTAATTTTATTATAAATAGTAGAGGTGTTATGACAAGTTATATGCATGAGGATAAAAAGCTTATAGAAGATGATTTTTACAAAAGTAAAGCTTTTGATGAAGCTTTAATAAGACCGTTATTATATTGGACAAGTACATCTGTAATAGATGAAAATGATAATAGAAATTATGAAAAAGACTATTTAGAAAATAAAAAGGAATCTGCAAAAAAACAATTATCATATGTAAAAAATATAAAGTATATAGCTATAAATAAAGATACTAATGAAGTTTACTCTAATACAGATTATAAAACTATAGAAGATTTTAAGAAAAATATAAAAGGGAAATGTGATGTATATGTATCATCTAATGACTATAACACAAGTTATACAAAAGAAATTAAAAATAAAACATATGAAAAAGCAAATGTAAATAAAGAACTAGGAGATGTTTTAGTTTATAATTTAAAAGATTTTGATGTATGCATATCAATTAATAAAAACTTTGAAAATTATAGTGGTTATTATGATAAGGTTTCAGAGATAAAAATTGATTTTGATAGTGAGGTATTTTATTTTAAAATTATAATAGTATCTTCTATAATATCTTTAATATTATTTATAGTTTCAATATCTATATACAAAAAAATGAAATGTGAAGTTTTAGATAGAAATAGTTTTTACTTAAAGTTTTACAAAACAATACCTTTAGAGATTTATATTATAGTAGGTATACTTTTACTATATAGTCTAATTGGAATTATAAAAACAGGTTATTCTGTTTATTATTACTACAATGTATTAGATCATCTAGTATATACTTTTATATGTATATTTGGTTTACTTGCAATAGCTTATATTTTAAGAAAAGAAATAAGTATAATAACAAGCTTACAAGATTTAGATAATCAGATTGATAATCAAGACGTTCTCAATAATGTAAAGAGGATCTTGAGCGGTGATACATCAATTGATACTATTAAACCGATTCTTCATATACCCATCTTGCTATTGCATGAATGCAACATAACTTCTACCACGACAGAAATGAACGAAGAGTATAAAAATAAGATTATATCTTTTCATAAGGATAAAGCACATGAATATTTTAAAAAACAAATCAATGAATTAGGTGATATACCCAAATACAAAGAAATAAACTTTCATTTGATATTACTCCCTGTCCCACAAAAAGAAAGAATAGTAGCTGATTTCATTACCCGTATTCAACAATTAAAAGAAGACTCCAATGATTGATATATTTGCCAGATGTTCAGTTATCAATAAATTACTGAATGAAGACAGAGTAAGTAATGCAAGATCCGAAGTAATCAAATTATTGGATGAATTAGACAGTAATCCAAACATTGTAAATCCTTATGGCGAGCTTCTTAATCACCTAATAAGGAAAGTCGGTCTTTTGCCATATATAGATATTAAAAATGCCATTTGGGAAGACCGATTTGCCTATGAAGCTTTTAAAACCGATATTGGTGAAAAAGAAAAATGTGTACTGCATACAGCACAATCACAAGTGCTGAAAAAGCTTCTGAAGGGAAATAGTTTAGCAGTCAGTGCTCCTACCAGTTTTGGTAAGAGTTTCATCATTGATGCTTTTATTGCTATTAAACAGCCCCAAAATATTGTCATTATAGTTCCGACTATTGCTTTAGCCGATGAAACTAGAAGGCGTTTGTATAGTAAATATATAATTATTACAACAACTGATGCTGTAATCTCAGAAAAAAATATTTTCGTTTTTCCACAGGAAAGAGCTTTTGCCTATATCGACAAAATAGACACAATAGACATACTGATTGTTGATGAATTTTACAAAGCGAGCAGCGACTTTGATGATGAAAGAAGCTCTGTATTGCTTAGTTCTATTATCGAATTAGGAAAGAAAGCTAAACAGCGCTATTTCCTAGCACCCAATATTCACTCCCTCGCAACAAATGTATTTACAGAGGGAATGCAGTTCCTTCCAATCGATTTTAAAACTGTAGTAACTTTCGCAGAAAGGTCATATGAACAAAAGTCAAAGCAAGAAAAGAAAGTTGAATTTAAAAAGCGAATGCTTCGTAGGTTAGTTAAGAGGAAGCAAATTGGTAAAACTCTCATTTATGCTGGATCATATAATGGGATTAACGATGTTTCTGATTTTTTCATAAATGAAGTTTCTCCGAAACAATCCGGTTTACTGATTGATTTTGTTGATTGGCTGAAAAGCAACTATGGCAGCGAGTATTCTTTGATAAATTTAACAAAACGTGGAGTTGGTATACATAATGGACATCTTCACCGATCACTTGGGCAGATTCAAGTCAAATTGTTTGAAGAACCTAATGGTTTAGATTACCTGATTTCAACTTCATCTATTATTGAAGGAGTCAACACCCAAGCCAAGAACGTAATATTATGGTCAAATAAAAATGGAACTAATAAAATTGACTATTTCACTTATCGAAATATAATAGGACGTGCCGGTCGCATGTTCCGGTATTTTGTTGGACACGTATATATACTTGAAGAACCTCCTGCACGAAAAGAAACAAATTTGCAACTACAGTTTACAGATGATGTAATCAAAAAATTAGATGGATGCAATCCTGGCATAGCATTGGAAAATGAACAATATGCAAAAATTAAAGCTTATAATGATGAAATGGAAGAATTATTGGGAAGTGCTGTCTGGAGCAAAATAAAGAATATGCCACTTATTAAAACTTGCCGTCCTTCATTGTTGACAGCTATAGTAGAAAAAATTAAGATGAATCCAGAATGGCCCAAAAATTACAGCCTTTTAATAACAAATTCTCCATTTGATTGGCGTGATGCCTTATTGGATATATTAAGGGTTCTCGATTTTAACAGGTATAAGCAGCTATGTATTTATGTGTGTAAATCTTCCGAAAGTTGGAGAACTTCAGTGAAGGATATATATAATCAGGTAAAGAGATATGGCATAACATACGAGGATATGTTTACATATGAAAGGTATATGACATTTAATCTGTCATCTGCTATTGCAGTAATAGATATAATACGCCAAGAGATATATTCCAATCAGGTAAGTATTGCATCTTTTGCACATAAAATTTCAAATGCTTTTCTACCTAAATTAGTTTTTCAATTAGAAGAGTATGGCTTTGCAAGAA
>OLNY01003023.1_pt1 | contig 11110 bp, 6 predicted proteins | sample 1671981 | NCBI WGS metagenome assembly OLNY01 (sample SAMEA3136632, study PRJEB25190) | human gut metagenome | biome: human gut; feature: human-associated habitat; material: faeces | place: Austria | collected 2013 | reverse complement strand
CTTGCATGTGTTAGGCACGCCGCCAGCGTTCGTCCTGAGCCAGGATCAAACTCTCACTAAAAAGTTTAATCATTTGCTCAAATTACTTTGAGTCTTGTTTTAAGACTCTCAAAAGAATTGCTGGTTTACTTTAACTATATTCTGTTCAATTTTCAAAGACCATTTACTCTGTCGCACCGAAGCGACTTGTTTATCTTATCACCGAATAACTTTTCTGTCAACATCTTTTTTCAACATTTTCTGTTGTTTTGTTAACTTACTTTATTGCCTTTCGACTTATCGGCTGTCCGTTTGGACAAGACTTATAATATCATCATATTAACATATTAACCAATAAATCATTATTATATTCATAAATTACTTTAATTTTTCTATATTTTTCACTTATTTTCTTAATAATACTTATATTGATACACAAGGATACGTTCACTTAGTTAATTTGAATATTCAATCAACTATATCAATCTTTTTTGCCACTATATATTTATTATGTAAAAAAAAAGAGACATAAAATAGAAAAATATATCTATTTCACGTCTTCTTATATTTAATTAATATCTTTATACTACTCTTTTTTTAGGAATTATAACTGGATTATTTTCTAATCCTTTTACCTCTTCATTATCATCAATTAATGTTCCCTTATCAGTAATTGTATTATTCATTCTTACATTACTTCCTATAACAGTATTTTGAAGTATAACACAATTTTCTATTACACTACCTTTTCCGATATAAACATTTCTTCCAATAACACAGTTTTTAACTGTTCCTTCAATATATGAACCATTTGCTATTATAGAATTTACTACATTACTGGTTTCAGTATACTGTGTTGGACAAGCGTCTTTTGGTTTTGTATATATAGGGAAATTACTATAGAATAATTCCTTATTTACTTTCTCATTTAAAAATTCCATATTTGCATCATAATATGCACCTAAAGAATTAATACAAGCTAGATATCCTTTAAATTCATATCCACCAACTTTTAATTTATCTATATTTCCATTGATATAGTTTTTTATCTTTTTATATCTTCCGCCTCTTATACACTCATATATCATATCTATGAAAAGATCTGTTTTCATTATATACATTTCCATATTTATATTAGCACTATTCTTTAAACCTACATTTTCACCTACTCCAGTTATTCTTCCAGTCTCATCTAGATTTAAAACTTGACAATCAATAAAATCATCTTCCACATGTTTAACATTCTTATATACTGTAGTTACATCATTACCTTGTGCAATGTGATATTTTATTAATTCATTATAATTTATATTACAAATCATATAAGATGAACAAATTAACGTATATTCTTTTTTACTATGATCAAAATAATCTATATTCTCTAAGAAATTGTGTACATCATCATGTACAGGATCAATATCCCCAAAGTTAAATACCTTTAATCCATCTTTCTTACGGTGTATATCCCATGGTCTACCATTCGTTAAATGATCCATTAACGATCTTGATTTATTTTTTGTAAATATTCCAATTGCCTCAATTCCTGAATTTGTCATATTAGATAATACAAAATCAACAACTCTATATCTACCTGCTATAGGTAAAGATGCCAAAGGTCTTCGTCTTGTTAACTCCGTAGTTTTTTGTTCATTTTCATCTAAATTAATTATACCAATACAATTGTTCATAATTTCTCTTTACCCCCTCTATTACACTTCCATTGCATCTATTACTGTTCCACTTTTTACATCTTCTTTAGATGCTATAACAGATATTTTCTCACCATTCCCTATTTTACAATCTTTTCGTATTTTTGCTTCTCCACCAATAATTGCTTTATCAATTACTACATTATCTCCAATTTTTGCATCAGTCATTATTACTGAATCTCTTATAACTGTATTTTTCCCAATATATACGCCTTCGAATAATACAGAATTTTCTACTGTTCCATGAACTGTACATCCTTCAACTATCAATGAATTTTTAACATTTGCATCTTTTCCTATATATTGAGCTGGTCTAACAGGACTAACTGAATAAATTTTCCAATCATCTTCATATAAGTTTAGTCCACTTTCCCTCTTTAATAAATCCATGTTAGCTTCCCAAAGACTACTTATAGTTCCAACATCCTTCCAGTATCCTTTAAATGGATAAGCAACTAATTTTCTACCTTCGTTTAACATTTTAGGAATTATGTTTTTACCAAAGTCATTACTAGATTCTTTATCTTTTTCATCTTCTTTTAACGCTTGTCTTAAAAGCTTCCAATTAAATATATAAACTCCCATTGACGCCATATTACTCTTAGGTTTAGCAGGCTTTTCTTCAAATTCATATATTGATAGGTCTTCATTAGTATTCATTATTCCAAATCTACAAGCTTCTTCCATTGGAACTTCAATTACAGCTATTGTAGCTTCTGCATTCTTTTCTTTATGGAATTGAAGCATTTTATCATAATCCATTTTATAAATATGATCTCCTGATAAAATTAATACATATTCAGGGTCATATCTATCTACAAATTCAATATTTTGATAAATTGCATTTGCTGTTCCTTTATACCAATTACCACCTTTTTCTTCTTGATATGGAGGTAATATACTTACTCCCCCATCTCTTCTATCTAAATCCCATGGACTACCTATTCCAATATGTGCATTAAGCTCTAATGGCTTATATTGAGTTAATACTCCAACAGAATATATTCCTGAATTTGAACAATTACTTAAAGGAAAATCTATTATTCTATATTTTCCTCCATAAGGTACAGCTGGTTTAGCTAATTTCTTTGTTAATACACCTAATCTTGATCCTTGTCCTCCTGCTAATATCATAGCAACCATTTCTTTTTTTCTCACTATTTTCCCCATCCCCTCTTAACTTAATAGTATACAAACTATTGTATTTACCAAATTACATTTTTTTATTTATGTTAAATTTGTAATTTTTTTATAATTTTGTACTCTATTAGTACTGTATATAATTTATTTTATCTTTTTAAAAGTATGGCACCTTGAAACTATAAAAGTGCCATACTCTTTTATAAAATCTTTAATATCATAAATTTATGAGCTTTTACTAAAATATTTACAGTTCTGTCCTTTATTTGATATTCTTTAGTTTTATCTAACAAATTAATAACTTTTCCATCTATATTATCTATTGTGATGTTATCCTCTTTTTCCAAGGTATTAACTATTACTATTATCCTATCTTTATTTAAAGTTCTCTCAAATCCTAAAATTCCATTGTTGAACTCTAAGAATTCTATCTCTCCATTTTTTAATGCCTCTTCAGTAGCCCTAATAGAGGCCACCTTTTTGTAAAATTCTAATATATCTTTATTTTCTTTCCCCCAAGGATAAGACTTTCTATTACTTGGATCTTTTCCTCCAGTTAACCCGGCTTCATCTCCATAATATATTAATGGAACGCCTGGTAGTGTCATTTGGATTATAACTGCTTCTTTTAACAGATTTAAATTATTGTTTAACATGGTTAATACTCTTTCAGTATCATGATTACCAAGCATATTCATAGTTGAATAAAAGTATTCCTTTGGATAATTTTCTTTTAATGACAAGTATCTTCTTATGAAATACTTATTTCCAATATAATTTCTAACTAAATCTAAGATTATTTGTCTTAGTGGATAATTAGTTACTGAATCTAATTCATTTCCGAATAGATACTCTCGTTTTCTATTGTAACTAACCTTATTAGACGCATCTTCCCATACTTCACCTATTAATACTCCATCTTTTTTTACTTCTTTAAGCTTTTTCCTTAAAATCTTAATAAATTCATCTGGTAATTCATCTGCAACATCTAATCTCCAACCACCTGCTCCAAGCTTTAACCACTTCTCTATTACAGAATTTTCACCTCTAATTATATAATCTAAATAGCTAGGGTTAAGTTCATCTACATTAGGCATATTTGAAAATCCCCACCATGTTTCATATAGTTTAGGATAATCATTAAATCTATACCATCTATAATATGGAGACTGTAAAGACTGATAGGCACCTAAAGAATCATAATTCCCAAATTTATTAAAATATTTACTATCACTTCCCGTATGACTAAAAACCCCATCTAATATAATTCTTATACCTAAATTTTCTGCTTCACTACATAGATCTTTAAATATCTGTTCATCTCCAAACATAGAATCTATTTTTTCATAGTCACCAGTATCATATTTATGGCAGCTAGGAGAATCAAATATTGGATTAAAATATATTACGCTTACACCTAACGATTTAATATATTCTAATTTCTTTTTTACTCCTAATAAATTTCCACCATAGAAATCCCATCTAACTATATTTCCACTCATATCCTTTATATACATTGGGCTATCATCCCAATTGCCATATATAAATGTATTTTTTTTAGGGTTTAAAACTTTTCCTTCGTCTTCTCCATTAAAAAATCTATCTACAAAGATCTGATATATAATTCCCTCTCTATACCAGCTAGGTACATCCCTTTTTGAATATATAGTTATCTGATAACTTACTGGCTCATTAAAATATACCTGTCCTACTCCTCCTAGTGATTCTATATTATTTCCATAAATAATATTTCTTCCATAATAATTAACTCTAAAATAATAATATATTAGACCTATATTATTTGATGTATCTATTTCAGCTTCATAAACCCAATTGTTTACATAACTATTCCATCCAATTTCGTTCATTTGAATTTCTATCTGATTGTTATAAAAATTTATTAAATTAATATAAGCTGCACATCGTTCACTAGTCCATAATCTGATTCGCACTTTAATTCCTATGCTAACTGCACCAAATGGATTCCTTAATTCAAGATTGTGAGAATCATGGAAAATTTGTATATCATCCAAATCCACATTCCCCCTATAGATTTTTATATATTACAGTGGAACCCCAAATACCTGTTGCGTATTCTTTAATAGTTCTATCAGATGAAAATATTCCTGAATGTGCAATATTAATACCACACATCCTTTGCCATTTTTCTGTATCTATATATAAGTTATTAACCTTTTCTTGTGCATCCAAATAAGAAGAAAAATCCTTTAACACAAAGAATTCATCATTATAAGTTAATAAATTCTCATATATAGTTCTAAATCTATCTTTATCCCTGTAATATTTCCCATTAATTAAATCATTAGTAACTCTTTGTAATCTTGGATCTTTATTACATACATCCCATGACGAATATCCACCATTTTTATGGTAGTTTAATACATCTTCAGCATTTAATCCAAAGATAATAATATTATCCTCACCAACTTCATCCTTAATCTCAATATTAGCTCCATCTAATGTTGCAATAGTAATTGCTCCATTCATCATAAACTTCATATTAGATGTACCTGACGCTTCTTTAGTAGTTGTTGAAATCTGCTCACTTAAGTCAGTAGCAGGAATTATCTTCTCGGCTAATGAAACCTGATAATTATCTAACATTACAACCTTAATTTTCTTATTCACTCTTGGATCATTATTTATAGTTTCTGCAACTCTGCAAATTAACTCAATAGTATTTTTAGCTAAATAATATCCTGGAGCTGCCTTTCCAGCAAAAATAAATGTTCTTGGTATTATATCTAAATTAGGATTATCTATTAGCTTATTGTAAAGGTCCATTATTCTTAAACAATTCAATGTCTGACGTTTATAAGCATGAATTCTTTTTATTTGAACATCAAAAATTGAATTCGTGTCTATTAATATTCCTTTACTCTTATAAATTTCTTTTGCTAATCGTTCCTTATTATCTTTCTTTATTTCTCCAAGTCTTTTTAAAACATTTTTATCATCAAGATAATTCTCAAAATTTTCTAGGTCAGTTGGGTGCTTTATAAAACTATCTCCTATAGTATCTAATAAAAGATTAGTTAATTTAGGATTAGACCTAATTAGCCATCTTCTATGCGTTATACCATTAGTTTTATTATTAAATTTTGATGGATACAAATAATAAAAGTCTGACATTTCTTTTTTCTTTAATATTTCAGTATGAAGCTTTGCAACTCCATTAACACTATGGCTACCTACTATGGCTAAATTAGCCATTCTAACATATCCATCTCCTATAATAGCCATTCTTGATATTTTTCCCCATTGACCTACGTACTTATTCCAAAGTTCTTCACAATATCGCTTATTTATTTCTTCTATAATCATGTAGAGTCTTGGTAGTAAACTCTTAAACATATCAACTGGCCATTTTTCTAAAGCTTCTGCCAATATTGTATGATTTGTATACGAAATAGTATTTTGAGTTATTCTCCAAGCAGTTTCCCATGATAATCCCTCTTCATCAACCAATATCCTCATTAACTCTGGAATCGCTAATGTTGGATGTGTATCATTAATGTGTATTGCTATCTTTTCATCTAATAACCTAATATCTCCATTATGCTTCTTATAGTGTCTAACTATACTTTGTATTCCTGCAGACACGAAAAAATACTGTTGCTTTAGCCTAAGCATTTTTCCCTCATAAAATGAATCTTCTGGATATAGAACTAACGATATTGCTTCTACTGAGTTTTTATAAGATATTGCTTTTAAAAAATCACCTCTACTAAATGATGAAAAATCAAATTCATTAGAAACTGGCTCTGCACTCCATAATCTTAAAGTGTTTACTACTTCATTTTCATATCCAACTATTGGAGTATCATATGGTACTGCTAAAACTGGTTCATAGTTAACATGTGTAAAAGTTAATTTACCATTTACATAATCTGAAACTATTGTACCTCCAAATTTAACTATTTCGGATTTATCTTGTTTCTTTATTTCCCATACATTTCCTTCTCTTAACCAATTATCAGAGGCTTCAACTTGTTGGCAATCAACTATTTTTTGTTCAAAAAATCCATATTTATACCTTATTCCACATCCATGGCCTGCAATATTTAAAGATGCCATTGAATCTAGAAAACAAGCTGCTAATCTACCTAATCCTCCATTACCTAGTCCTTGATCATGTTCTAAATTTTCAATTTCTTCTAAATCAATATCTAATTCACTTAATGCTTCCTTACAAATATCTCTTATTCCTAAATTTAAAAGAAAATCACCTAATAGCCTGCCTAATAAGAATTCCATTGAGAAATAGTATACTTGTTTTTCTCCAGTTTGATTGTACCTTTTATTAGTATCCATCCAGGTACTAATTACATAGTCTCTAACCAAACTCCCCAATGCTTCATATTTTTGTTGATTACTTCCTTCTTTTAATTCCTTCCCATGTAATTGAACGAATTTGTTATTATAATCTCTTTTAAACGAATTCTTATCGATTGATAGCATATATCTACCTCCTAATAGCTTGTATCCATTAAGGTCTCTTAACTACTCCTTCATATAACCACTTATATTGCATAGCTGATTTTTCCCAACTGTTATCTGAATTCATGGCTTGTCTGATTATGTTGTTCCAAGCATTTTTATCGTTGTAGATTGTTAATGCATACTCCATTATTTGCATTAATTCATTTGAATTGAAATTCTTAAACCCAAATCCATTCCCTACACCATTGTATTTGTTATAAGGAGATATTGTGTCCTTTAAGCCTCCAGTTTCTCTTACAATAGGTATTGATCCATATCTTAAAGCTATTAATTGACCTAATCCACAAGGTTCAAATAATGATGGCATTAAGAACATATCCGTTGCAGCATATATCTTATGTGCTAATGTATTATCAAATTTTATATTAGCTGAAACCTTATCTGGATATCTATATTGTAAATTCTTAAATGTTTCTTCATACCAATAGTCACCTGTTCCTAAAATAACAAGTTGTATATCCTTTTGAAGTAATCTATCTATCATATTAACTATCAAGTCACAACCCTTTTGGTGAGTTAATCTAGATATTAATCCAATCATAGGTGTGTCTTTCTTTTGTGGCAATCCTAATTCTCTTTGTAGTGCTAATTTGTTTTGAACTTTATTATCTATTGAATTAGCATTAAAGTTCTTAAATATAAATTTATCATCTTGTGGATTAAACTCTTCATAGTCTATTCCATTAACTATTCCCATCAAATAATAACTTCTACTTCTAAGGAATCCATCTAATCCTTCACCATATTGAGGCGTTTTTATTTCTTCTGCATATGTTTTACTTACTGTTGTAATTTGATCGCAATAATTTAATCCACCTTTTAAGAAACTTACTGCTCCATCTAATTCAACACTACCATTAGCTAATGGCATATAATCATACCCAAATAACTCTGGTAATATTTTAGGAGAAAAACTTCCTTTAAAAAGTAAATTATGAATTGAAAATACAGTCTTTATTTTTGAATAAAATTCATCTTTTTTATATTCTAAGTTAAGTAATACTGGTACCATTCCTGTTTGCCAATCATTACAATTTATTAAATCTGGTTGCCAATCAATTTGTTTAATAAACTCTAAAACAGCTCTATTAAAAAATGCAAATCTTTCGCCATCATCAAAATATCCATATAGTCCATCTCTATTAAAATAGTATTCATTATCTATAAAATAATAAGTTACTCCCTTATATTGATATTGAAAAACTCCACAATATTGATTTCTCCAACCTACAGAAACAGTAAACCATTTTACAAACTGTAGCTTTTGCTTTAATTCATCTTTTATATTTTTATACTTCGGTATTACAACTCTAACATCTACGCCTAATTTTATTAATGATTTAGGTAATGCTCCCATTACATCTCCTAAACCACCTGTTTTAATGAATGGATGCGCTTCTGATGCTGCAAACAATACTTTCATCTATTCACACTCCTATTTAGATTTATTATCTACTCTTAAAATAATAGCTGCCATTGGTGGAACTTTAACCTTTATTGAATATGGTTGATTGTTACAAGGAATATCTTCTGCTAATAACTTTTCAGCCATAACTTGTCCTGATCCACCATATATTTCATTATCTGTATTAAAATCCTCTACATACTCTGCTAAATATGGAACACCGATTCTAAAATCGTATCTAACTACAGGTGTATAATTGCATATAAATATTAGACATTCATCATTTTTACTATCTCTTCTTATAAAAGAGTATATGCTTTCATCGCAATTATCAGCATCAATCCATTGATATCCTTCTGTTTTATAGTCACCTTCCCATAAAGCTTTATTTTGTTTGTAATAATTATTCATATCTTTGAAGAATCGTTGAGTATTCCTATGCATATCATATTCTTCAATTAAATTCCATTGCAGTTCTTCATATTCACGCCATTCTATAAATTGTCCAAATTCAGAGCCCATAAACATTAACTTTTTACCTGGATGTCCCATCATATGTGCTAAATAAACTCTAACTCCAGCAAATTTATTCCAATAATCTCCCCACATTTTATTTACAAGTGAACATTTTCCATGTACAACTTCATCATGTGATATAGATAATATAAAATTCTCTGAATAATTATATGCCATTGAAAAAGTAAGTTTGTGATGATGATATTTTCTATTTATTGGATCTTCTTTAACGTATTTTAAAGTATCATTCATCCATCCCATATTCCACTTAAAATTAAATCCTAATCCATCATCTTCAACTGGCTTTGATATCCTTGGCCATGATGTAGATTCTTCAGCAATTGTCATTACAGTAGGAAATTCATTATGAATTGCAGTATTATATTCTTTTATAAACTCTATTGCTTCTAAATTTCCATTTCCTCCATAAATATTCGGAACCCATTCTCCATCATTTCTTCCATAATTAAGATATAACATATTTGATACAGCATCATTTCTAATACCATCTATATGGAATTCTTTTACCCAATAAAAAAGATTTGATATTAAAAAACTCTTAACTTCCGGTCTTCCTAAGTCAAAATTAAATGTTCCCCATCCTTTATTATCTCTTTTCCACTCTTCTTCATATTCATAAGTTGGTGTTCCATCAAACATGTATAATCCATGAGCATCTTTACAGAAATGACTTGGTACCCAGTCTAATATTACTCCTATACCAGCTCTATGCAATTCATCAATTAAATATTTAAAATCATTGGCATTTCCATATCTGCTTGTTACAGAATAATATCCTACACCTTGGTAACCCCATGATGCATCTAGTGGATGTTCCAATATTGGCAATATTTCTACATGAGTATATCCCATGTCTACTAAGTACTCTGGTAATTCTTCAGCTATTTGCTTATATGTTAAAAATTCTCCATTTTTAGTCTTCCAAGAGCCTAAATGTATTTCATAAATATTAATTGGACTTTCATACATGTTAAATCTTTTTCTTCTCATCATCCAACTTCTATCATTCCATTTATATTTAACATTTTCACTAATTATTGACGCTGTATTTGGCCTTTTTTCTGATTCAAAAGCATAAGGGTCAGATTTATAATTGTGATGTCCATAAATATTCTCTATTGAATATTTATATTTTTCTCCAGGTTGTAATCCTTCTATGAATATACTCCATATACCTGAATCTGATACTTTCTCCATTTTATACTCTTCTCTTACTTCGAAGTTAGAAAAATCACCTACTACATATACATTTTTTGCCTTAGGTGCCCATGTAGTGAATCTAGCACCTTTTTTCCTTTTTTCAGAAATAACATGAGCTCCCATAAATGCATAAGCTTCATAGTGCTTTCCTTGGTGAAATAAAGAAATATTATCCTCACTTAATTCACATTTGACTTTCTTCTTTACAGGTTTATTTTCTTTTTTATTATCTAAACTACTACTATTTCTCTTATTATTTACTGTTTTAACATCTTCAATTGTCTTTTTTTTATTATTCTTCTTAATAGCTGCTCCAACTTCTCCTCTCATGTAAATCCCCCCTCATCTTTTATACTATTGTAATTTCTCCTAATATAGAAGTTATTTCCTATTTTATAATTCTACCATCAAGCTTTTATACTGTTCAACTTCTTTTAACCGACATTTAATCTAATAATATTCAACACATAATTTTATATTTCTTATATTTCTGTTAGATTTTGTCGTTTTATTTTTTTTGTTATGTATTCCTGTCTATATTTTGGTATATTTTACTCTATTTTTCTTTATAACTTTGATTGTATATATTTATAATTATATGTTTCTAAAATTTTTC
>OLNY01003014.1_pt1 | contig 11133 bp, 17 predicted proteins | sample 1671981 | NCBI WGS metagenome assembly OLNY01 (sample SAMEA3136632, study PRJEB25190) | human gut metagenome | biome: human gut; feature: human-associated habitat; material: faeces | place: Austria | collected 2013 | reverse complement strand
GGGGGAGTCGCACTAAACAAAAACCACCCGGCGCAAAACCGAGTGGCTATGTACAAACTTATTGCTCCTCCCGGCCCAATTTGTCGATCTGATCCTGCAAAAGCTGGGAGATCGGGCGGCGGGTGTTGCGCAGACGGTGGACCGGGGCGGCAGGGGCCGTGTGGTGTACGGGCTGTGCCTTGGCCTTAACGCGCAGACGCTCGGCGGGCTTTTCGGGAGACGGGGCGGCAGGCTTGGCGGCGGCAGCGGGGCGCGGCGGCACCGGTGCGGGAATATCCGTTTCCGGTGTGCCCTGCGCAAAGCTGCGCATATCGGTGCCCAGATCCTTCAGCTCGGCCTCGGTCTGGTCAAGCGCCTGATAGATGGCCTGCGTCAGACCGTCCAGATCCAGCGTGGCAGCGCTCAAACGCTCGTCCACGCGTGCCAGACGCTCCCGCACAAGCATGACGCCCGACGCAATGCTGCGGGCATTTTCCGCCATGCGGTTCTTCTGGGTCTCGGCCTGCTGCTTGAGCTCCCGCTCTGCGCTCTCGGCGTACAGGCGGGCATCGGCCAGAATCTTACCGGCCTCAAGCTTTGCCTCCCGCACCAGATCGGACGCGGGAGCGCTCAGGGACGAGGTATTCAGCTGGCGCGCTGAATCCAGCTGCTTCTGCAGCTCCTCGGACTTGTTATCCGCCTTGAGCTTTGCGAGATCCTTGTCGCGGGCGGCAAGCTGCTTAGTCAGCTCATCAAGCTTTGTCTTATTAGCTGTGGCTTCGGCAGCGGGAACGAATTCCTTTTCGACCACCTCGCCGATCTGCTTGGTCTGGTCTGCGGTAAGCTCAATGCCGAGCTTCTGCAGGAGCGCTTTTAACTTATCCATGATGTTTCCTCCTTAAAAACAGGTAAAAAAATGTACCCTTAGTAAGGGTAGCATGACTATGTGGTATGTGTAGCTGCTGACGTACCGGGGCGGATCGCGCTGATTGCAGCGCTGGCGCTTTCGCGTTGCGTCCGCGATCATCGCCGCCTGCTTCGCTTTGCAGTATCGGTTGTTCTGGATCATGGGAACTCCTTTCGTAAAATGGGTATAAAATTGCACCCCCATTGCTGGGAGTGCGGAATTACTTGTATTTTTCACAGATGGCTATGTATTTAGCCTTATACTTTTCGCGCAAAGGCAGTAACTCTCGTTCAAGCGTGTCTTGTCCTCTTGTTTTACCACCATATTTTAAGCGTATTTCTTTTTCTTCGGCGACTTCTTCCTTGCCAAGCTCTATTAATTCACTACGTTTAGCTTCCTGCTTATCCATCTTTCAACCTCCTTGTGTAGGTTATTCCGAGCTTCTTGCAAGCATTTTCAACGATGATATGCTGTGCATTCTCTACGAAATCTTCTTCCGGTAAGCCGCTCTCGTCAAATAAGACATACTTCTGACTTTTCATTTCACTAAATACATCTTCCATCTCTTCCTGGGAAATAGGCTTGTCAGGAAAAACGGCTTCGTATTCATATTTGTAATCAAAAGCTCTCATACGTTTCCCGGAGGTTGCACGCGTAAAATCGAAATCTTCATAACTGAATGAATACTGTGTATATTCTTTCGGGTGATTATGAGTGGTAAAGCAGCCTTTAAGCTCTTTTTCTCCAAGCAGTTCAAAAGTGTTGACGCTCATGCTATCACCCCGGGACATATAAACAGTGCCGTCAGGCTTGATAACCAGGCAGTGTTCCTTATCAGCGTTGGTGTACTTTTTCTCGAACCGGGAAACGAATTTGTTGACCGCATTTTGGTCGTTCACGTCAATAGTTCCGACCTTATGAGCGTAGTGTTTTGTGCCATCGGAATTGCTCACCACTGCTCTCTGTCCTTTTATTTTACCACTGTCGGACTGATCTGTCAAGCGGATCTGTGCCTTTTCAAACTCCCGCTGCTTCCGCGTAACCGCCCCGGTCTTACCCGCAAGCCTGCGGTCATACCCGGCGACGTAAGTCCGCTAATACTGCGTGTAGCTGTCAGCAGCCTTGCAGAAATCCTCATAAATATCCTTCTGCCGCCGGAGCTTTATGCTCGCAGCGGTGAAGCTCTCCTCGTCCCCGGCAGCGTCGGCAACGATGCAGCGGTCTTTCTGCTTTCGCATGGCGCGCTCCATTTTCCTCATCTGCTGGGAAGCCTCATACGCAGTATACTTACGCCCCTCATAGGTAAACGGCGACTGATCTATGTTCTTGAGTTCTTCCTCGGTGTAAACCGGCTCGGACACGCCGAGGATTATCGGGAACACATCATGGCGGCAGTTCGGCTCGCTGATGAGCGGCTTTATGATACGCTCATACTGCTCCTGCGTATACTGCCGCCCCTGATACACCGCATGGGACGGTCGCGAACCAGAGTGTGCCGACATCTCCCAGCCGTCCGCGCCCAGCTCCTCGCCGTTCTGCTCGGATATCCGGTGCGTGACGTGCGCCACGCTGGTAAGGAGCGCCCGGCGTGCCGCGACCTCGATACGGTCTGAGCGCCCGCTTTCGTAGTCAATGGTTCGCACGCCGCTCGCCGCAAGCTTGTTGCAAGCCTGCCGTATCGCGGTCATGTAGTCCGTCGCGCCGGTCACGACCTTCATATGAACCGCGTCCATTTCCCGGCGGTACATGTCCGTCATAGACAGATAATACACGCGCCCAAGAAAATCGTGGTCGGCGAAACCCATCGTGTTTGTGAGGTTCTCGCACTTTCCGGCGGTCTCCGCTATCTGCGCGGAGATCAACTTCTGCAGTTGAGTATTTTCTTCAAGAGGAATCGCCGCGCCCTTGTCGGCTCCAAGCATTTTCCGGTCGAACTCGTCGGACTGTGCCGCAGCCTCACGGATAAGCCGGTTGATCTCCGCGGCGGAACTGCCGTTTATTTCGGCTATTTTCGCGGCTATTTCGTCCGTGGAAAGCCCAAGGCTCCGCGCGCGATAAAGCTGATATTCCGCCGTGTCGGTTATCTTTGCGCCCTTTGCAATGCGCCGAGCTATGTCCCGGAGGATAAACTCGGAGAGCTGGTCGTAAAGGTCGGTCAGCTCCTGCGGGAGGTTCTGAAGCTGTTCCGGAGTGAGCATTTACTCACCCCCAAAGGCTTCAGTCATAGGCGGGAGCATTTCGCGCGCACGCTCCGGAGGAACGCCGAAGTACCATGCGTTGAAATCCTCGGCTTTGAGCAGTCCCGCCTGAACCATCTGGAAGCGGCGGTTAAACTCAGTGCCAGTGTCCTCAAACACACTGTCGCCGAACTCTATCGCGCACTCGCCGTCCTCGCACTCTACGCCATAGAATCGCGCAAGCGTGACGATGATCTGACTGAGCGCCTGCAGCACCGGACGTAACTGCCGCTGAATCTGGCAGACCGTATTGTATGTAGTTCTGTCCTCTGACAGCACCTGCGTTGCCGTGACAAGACCTTTCTGCGTATCGAACGAGAACGTTCCGGAACTTACGCCTATCTGCGTTTCGTAGAACCGCAGTTCCTTGTTGATTTTGGCGCTGTGTTCGGTCTCGCGAATCTGCGGAGCGTAGGTCATTATCTGCTGTTCCACCGTGGATTCACCATCACCCTTGAAACCCACAAAATAATCGTCCGGAATGCCCTCGTTCCCACGGAGCACGGTGCTGTCCGCAAAGACTTTCGCCGACATCTTCTTGAATTCCGCGCAATACTCGGAATGCGCCTCATCAATCTCATGCAGCGTGCCGAGGGAGTTCGCGAAAATGCTTATAGGCAGTTCGCTGTCGAGGTCGATGTTGTTCGCGTATGGCGTCCGGAACGTCGCTATCATGGGAATATCCGAGGGAATCTGCCCCTCCGGAAGCAGAACCGCCCATTTCGGCACAGTCGCAAGCTCCACAGCGTGCTTTGTGCCGTAGAGATACGCCGTGTTCCGGACGGTATGCACGCCGTTCTGGAATATGTGATGTTCCCGGCGTTCGTATATTTTGCCGTGGTACCGGATACGCTCGAAAAATACGCCCTCGGTTACATGACCGTTCTCGTCCAGAGTCATCGGCAGGAAGTCCCGGCTCGTTCCAGAATCGAAGAACATTTCACCGGACTGCACGAAATACGGCTTAATTACCGTGTAGCCGCCTACAATGGTCTGCTGAACTATCCTGTCGAGGTTCGGCAGGAGATTCTTCTGGACGTGCCTGTTCAGCTCCTCGTCTGCGATTTCAAATTTGATTTCGCCTGTGACGAGCTGCGCCAGATACGCGGTAGACACGTACGCCGTCGGCAGCGGCTTGAAATTCTTGTGGGTCTGCGCGAACGGAAGCTGTCCCTGAAACGCGTCCCACCAGAGGGAAGTCGCGGAGCGCATGGTCGAGCTTACCGCCGAATCTGTAATATTAAAGTCGTCCACGCTCGTTCCTCCTTTCCCCTTAAATAAGTCTTTAAGCGCGTTTAAAATACCCATTAATCCCTCCTGATAAGCCGCGGAATATACCGCTCGAAGCTGTACTCGAATGCGTCCAGCGTATCAATATCCGAGGTGCCGTTATCCAGACGAATGTCCTCGCCGACAACCTTGTCGTCGTACACCGCGCCCTGAAATGCGTCCCGCAGCGTTTCGCAGTCGGAAGTCAGCAAGAATCTTTCGCCGCCCATAAGCATGGTCGTTGCGCGGATACGGTCGATTATCGGGCGTTTCATGGAGTTCTTCACAGTCAGGTCGAGCGGCTTTATGTATTCCCGCAAGCCTGAAATCAGCGTCTGCTCGGCGCTGTCGGCGTAGATGTCCTCGATCCTGCCGAAATCCCGCTGAACGTCCTCGCAGAACTCGTAGATACGCTTGTATATCTGCTGCGGGGTCAGTCCGGTTGCGGGAACACGTTCGCTCCGCAGGGCGATGAGCTTTTCGTAATTGTAGGTCATTCCGGTCGCGACCATAGCATGAGCCGAGCCGTTGCCGCCCCAGTCCACGCCGACGTTTATCATGTCCAGACGTGGGAGCGGCTCCGGCGCGGCGAACGCGGGGATATTGTCCGAGAACACCCGGTAAATAGCGCCCGCCGCGACTACCCACCTGCCGAGAATGAACCGGTCGTAGAACACTCCGGTGTACTCCTTTTTCAGCGCGGAAACGTAGTCGGCTGGGACCGTTGTATTATCGTCAATGCCGAAAAAGATGTTCAGCAGGTCGTCCGCAAGAGCCTCGTTATCGAGGTACTTTTTCTTTAGCCAGTGGGTAGGCGTGTCCGGGTTTGTGGTCGCGAACAGCTTTGCGCCGGGCGCAGACAAACGTGACAGCAGCATGACGAAGAAATCCTCTGGGAACAGCGTAAGCTCGTCGCAGTAAGCGCCGCCCAGCGTGATTCCTCGGATCTTATTCTCGGAGCGCGCGTCGTTCGCGCCCTCCAGCATTATCTTCCGTCCAAAAAGAACGCCCTCCTTTGCGGAGAGCGAGAATGTGAAGTTCCTTTCGCCGATAAGCTCCTGAAGCGGCAGCAGGCAGTTGCGCTTGAGAGTCTGGAGCGACTTCGCGGTCATCATGTACAGATAGTCGCGCGGGCGGGAAGCCACCCACAGCGCCCAGAGGATAAGCGATATCCATGTCTTGCCCGAACGCACCGAACCCTGTAAAACGGTCAGGCGCGGAAGTTTGTTCTGCTTGAACAGCCGCATGAGGTCGTTCTGCTTTTTCGTGAATGTTACTTTACCCATTTTTCAGTGCCTCCAGAATATCCGCCAGCGCGCCGTCCGCATTGCCCGAACCGCCGCCGTTCCGGCTGTAGTCGCCACCTTTCTTATTTATAAGGTAGAACTCAATAGCCGGCTGGGACGGCGGAATGTGGCGCTCCTTAGTCTCCACGGTTTTCACTCCGTTCACGCACCTGATGGTGCGGTCGGTGACAGTGTAGCCGGTCGCCGCGCGCAGGAGCGCCTGCTCCACCTCGGCGGTCAGCAGCTCGCTGTTCTGGGACAGGAGTTCGTTCAGACCGCCGCAGCGGGATTTTATCTCGGCTATCTTCTTAGCGCGCTTAGCCTCGTTATTTGTGGACAAGTAAGCCTCCACAAGCTGCTGCACTGCGGAGGTCTGGTCTGTGCTGTTTTTTTCGCGCTCGGCAATGGCAGCGCCGAGGGCTGCTATGCTCTTTTTCTTCCTGCTCATGCTGTCACCTCTTTCACATATGTTTAAATGCGCTTAATTTGCGTTTAAATTCGCGATTTGCCCAAGGGCGGTGAAACTATCCTCTGAAATGTGCGCGGCGCTCACAGACGATTTTAGGCGGGTACTTTAAACACCCGCCCGAAATCATGATGATATAGCTTCGCCCTGTCCGTTCGGAACATGTTCCGCAGATATCAGGGAATATTCTTCGCAGTTCCGGAGCTTATCAACGGAACCGCAGGCTGACTTTCTATCTCGCAGCCGAGGATAACCTCGTAGTGCCTGCCGTAGATCGTAACGTCCGCCACAGCGCGTTTACCGCGCCGGTTAAATCGGATTATCTTATGCTGGAAGCGTTTCAGGAAGCCGTCCATGATGTGCAGCGCGCCGCCCGAAACGTAGCCGCGGCTTATTCCCAGCGCGTGACCGTCATTGCAGAGGAATCTGATATATTCCTCCTCGGTCTGGCTGAGCTGCGAGCGGCTGAGTATCCGCAGCGTTCCATAGCAGAACTTGACCGCCTGCCAGATGTCCGGGGTCAGCTCCGCGTCGAGGAACACATATCCGCTGAACAGCAGCACTTCGCGCTGTACCCACCTGCGGCGGTGGCGCTCCTGAACCAGCCGGCGTGGAGCATACGCCGTGATGTTCTTTTCGGCAAGCTGCCGGACGACCGTCATTTCCTTGCCGGACTGACAATATATAACGTACATTATTCCTCCTGCGATTTGCTGTTGATGAACTGCACCAGCGAGCGGTACAGTTCCGGATTTTCCTTTGCCATAGCGTCGAAAATATCCTCTTTAAAGCTTTCGAACGCCACATTTTTGAGGTTCGCCGTCTTGATATCCGTGGAATTTTTCAGGCTTACCGCCCTGATCAGCGCCGTTGCCTTTTCGATGAGCTTGAGCGGGTCGGCTTCCTTGAGGGCAATTTCGTCCATCTGCTGGACTGCCTGCAATACCTTGTGGGATATCAGCCGGGCGATTCCCTCGGTGGTGTCGAGCTGCGGGAATTTCTGCATTTCCTCGGTCAGAGCGCGCATATTCTCGCTTGCAAGGCGAATCTCCTGAACGCTGGCGTTCAGCCCCTGCGCGTACCGGCAGACAGCCGCCTCAGACAGCGTGACGTTCGCGGTGTCCCGTACGAAATCGCAGACGTCCCGGTAGGTGTAATCTCCGAGGATCATCTGCTCGACTGCTTCCTTGATGTCAGACGGCAGCTTGTCTATCTTGCTATGCTTACGTTTCATGACTCACCGCCTTATGCACGGGTCGGAAATCTTGCCGTTCAGGAACGCAATGCCCTTTGCAGTAAGCTTAGCCTCAAGGCTGTGCAGTTCTGCGTCGGCGAGGTCGGCTACTTCATTGTGGAACTCCACGTCACGGAGCTTTATGTAGCCGCCCTCGTTCAGATAATTCACGCAGTCAGCTATCTCCGGAGCGCTCACATCGACCTCCAGACCGTATTCCAGCTCACGTATGCGGACGTATTTTGTCCGCAGCGTATTTATAGCCCGAAGCACCCGGGCGTTGTTGTCGCAGAATTTCTCGCGGTGTACTCTTTCCATGTCCATCTATATCACTCCCTTTTGAGATCGTCAATCTTTGTTTCGAGCCGCGTCATGGTGCGGATAAAATCGGAGTTCCGCACGGTATTCTCCTTGAGGAAATCTATGTTGTTCTCGATTTTCTCGATGGATTTTTTCAGCTCGTTAAGCTCGGATTTGCTGGCGTACTTTTCGTCGGCGCTTTCAAGCTTGTCTTTGAGTTCATCAACATCGGAGCGGCTTGCGCGGCTGGCAAGCTTGTTTTTAAGCTCCTCTACATCGGAGTGGCTCGCACGGCTGTCCAGCTTATCAAAACTGCGCTTGAGGAAGAACGTTATCGCGCCCATGCCGACGGTAAGTATCATATTATAGATTGTGTCGAAATCCACGGTATCACCTCTTTAAAATGTTATTTTTGCTACGCATATTATACTATAAAAATGTATCTTTGTAAAAAGCGAAATCACAAAGCGAAACGACATAAAAAAACGGCTCACCGCGTTTGCGATGAGCCATAAATCACTTTGAAAGCCGTCTTACCTCCGACACCGGAAGCTCCAGTTCCCGGGCTATCTGCTCCGGAGTGTCGCCGTTCTGCCGCCTTGACCGGATATACGTAGAAATTTCCGGGGACGACACCAGCGATCGCGCTTTCGGTATCCAGATCTGTGAACCGCCGAATGTATCCACCAGCGCCTGGTAGTTCTCCAGCCCGATGATGTCCGCCACCTCCTGCTGGTCGGCGTTAAGGTGGCTCTTCTTTACCAGCATTGCAAGTCCCATGCTTATCACTCCTTTTCAGTTTATTCTGCTCTGAGCGGAGTATCCGCTTGAGCATTTCAATTATCTCCGACCCCTCCGCCCGGGTGACCCGGCTGAAAATATCCCTGTCCGGGCGGATTTCTCTGCCGGTCACCTTGGATATTACACCCCTCAGCCGTTCCCGGGGCTTGATGTCCGACGGAGAAATCTCGGCTATCCGGTACATCAGCTTGAAGCACATATTCTGCTGTTCCTCTGTAATGAGTTCCGGCAGCGGCGCGACCTGCGAGCGGTATTCCTCCAGCCGCCTGATGATGAAATCCGCCTGCTGCTCGGTCAGTTCCGAGATGTGGTCTTTAAGCGAAAACTGCTTTACCCAAAGATGGAGGTTGTCGTCGTTCCCGGCGCTCCGGTCGAGCAGTCCGGCGGCAGCGCCGAGGGCATATATCCGCCGGATCTGTTCCTTGGTAGCCATCAGGTCACCGCGATCTTGGTGGAACTGTCCACCGCAACGCCGAGATTGATACAGCGGAGCAGCCGTGCTTCGTCTGCGCCGGACATCTCCGCAACGCTCCGGAATGTCTGCCAGACCGCCGCCTCGGCGTACAAGTAGGCGTAATCTCCGGCGTCCTGCTCCGAAAACCCACCGATTTTCATGAGGTTGTCGCGGTCGGTCTCGAACTTCGCGCCTTTAAGTTTCTTCGCCAGTGCGGACTTCGCCTTATCTCCGCAGGGGAGCTGCGCAATTATCTCCTCCGGCGTTGACCTGGTGTAATTCCCGGTGAACATTCCGATGAGCATGCGCTCAATATCCTTGTTCTTCGGCTTGATTTCGGTCTTGACGGATTCCTCAAAGATATCCGGAAACATCGCCCCCAGCGTTTCTTTAAGGTAATGCGGGTAAACTATTGTCAGCACCTGCGCCTCGGTGTAGGTGACTGCCGCCTGAGAATCCGGATCGGCGTACACGGTGGACTTGAACTTTGTGTCAACTACATCATCGCCGCCGCGCTCCAGAAAATACGCTTCAAGCTCTTTCCGGCGGTCGTTGAGCTTTGCGATATCCGCCTTGATACGGCTCAGCTCCCGCACCTTGTCAACGATATCACTCATCTGCCGTTACCTCCTGATAAAGCTTTGTGGCGCACAGCGGACAGCAGAATATACCTCCGAACTGCTTGACCTTATCCGCGCCGCCGCAGAAACGGCAGGTATCAACATGTTTTGTGATGATGAGTTTCCCGTCAGCCGAGGCGGTAAGGTCGACCGCAGTTCCGGCGTCAAGGTCGAGGTGCGCCGCCATGTCGCGCGGGATAGTCAGTCCGCGGGACTTGGTAAGCTTTTTAAATTTAATTTCCATGCTGTTTTATCCTCCTTTAAATGATGTTTAAGTAGTGTCATCCACGCCGAGAAGCGCCATCATATCGTCGAACCCCTGACGCGCGCCGTGTTTCCGGCGGGAAACGCCCCGGAACTCCACCGGAAAACACTTCTCAAGCACGCGGTCGTATATCCGCGCGTATCGCATGTCTGCGGGATTTTTCAGCTCCTCCAGCGTGAGATTCGTTGTATATATCACCGGCAGTCCTGCGCGGTAGCGGCTGTCCACGATGTTGTAGACCTGCTCCAGAGCGTAATCAGTGGAGCGCTCCGCGCCCAGGTCGTCGAGGATAAGCAGGTCTATCGCCGACAGGCGGCTGCAAAGGTCGCTTATACCGTTTTCGATGAGCTTGACAAGCGAGGTCATAACGACCGACACTCCCTGCGCCAATAGTTCGTTCGCAATGCACGCTGCCGTGTAGGTCTTGCCGGTACCCACGCCGCCGAACAGCAGCAGACCGCGGTTGTCCTGCTTCATCTGCTGGAATTTCGCGGCGTATCTGCGACATATCTCCACGCTGCGGGCGTTCTCGCCTGACTTGTCAGCAGTAGTGAACCGCACCGCCGACAGCGAGTTGTCCATAAGCGACAGCCGGCGAAGCTCGTTAGCGCGCATGTTCGCCAGGATAGATTCGCTGCGTTTCTTTTCTTCCTCTTTGGCGCGGGTCATGCATTCGCACCAGACCGGCACGATTATCTCCTCGCCGCTGACCTCAATACGGCTGCGCTTGAATCCTCCGCATTTTCCGCAGCGGAGCAGACCGTCAGACAGGGCTGATCCAGCCCCTTTGTCACATAAAATGTTGTGCCCAGAATCTCCCGCAGTTTCGTGGGGAAGTTCATGCGTCCCTTTGCGTCAATATTATGATAATATGTACCCATGAGGGAAGCCACAAACGCCGCCGCCTTTCTGCAAGAAGCTGCGGTTTTCCGTGAAAAACGTTCCACTTTCAGGGAATCTTCCCCACTTTTCACCGCTAGTTATTATTATACCGTATCTAACCCGAAATTGCAAGGCGACAGCGGCAGAAAACGAAAAAAATATGCCAGAAAAAATGTGCTTTTTTTATACACCTTGCACAAACAAAAAAGGACGAGCCGAAGCCCGTCCTCTTTCAGAGAAACCGCAAAAATGCGATTCAATTATTCGTTAATTGCTGTAACGACACCAGAACCTACGGTTCTGCCACCCTCACGGATAGCGAAACGCAGACCTTCTTCGATAGCGATCGGCTGAATCAGCTCAACGTCCATTTCAACGTTATCGCCAGGTGTGCACATTTCAACGTCTGCCGGCAGAGTGATGATACCGGTTA
>OLNY01003013.1_pt1 | contig 11136 bp, 10 predicted proteins | sample 1671981 | NCBI WGS metagenome assembly OLNY01 (sample SAMEA3136632, study PRJEB25190) | human gut metagenome | biome: human gut; feature: human-associated habitat; material: faeces | place: Austria | collected 2013 | reverse complement strand
CAGCCAAACAAGAAATGGATTTTACGATTGAAGCACAGTTTGCGAAACGATTTAAGGATGAATATAAAGATTGTAAATTTATTGATGCACCTAGAATTTATGATGAATATACCAGGAAAAATATTCTTGTGATGGAATATGTAGATGGTGTTGAAATCACGGATTCAAAAAAATTAGATGAACTAGGCTATAATCGAAGTGAAATTGCCGATAAATTGGCATTTAATTATATATCGCAGATTGTTGAAAATGGATTCTTTCATGCGGATCCACATTCAGGAAATCTAAGAATTCGTGATAATCAAATCGTTTGGATTGATTTTGGTATGATGGGTTTGTTGGATGTGAACGAAAGAGAAACCATGAAATCTGCCGTTCGTGCTATTGCCTTAAAAGATACTCAAAAACTAGTGGATTGTATTTTGATAATTGGAGACTGCAAGAAAGAAATTGATTATTCTGCTTTTTGTAACGACATGGAAAAGTTTATGAATCAATATTTGAGTGTACCTTATGCCGAAATTGATGTCGCAAAACTTGTGCAGGACATGTTTTCAATTTGCCACGTATACTCTATTTCTTTGCCAAAAGGAATCAGTATGTTAGCTCGTTCGATGATGACAATTGAAGGAACATTAACGGCTTTAGATCCAAATATGAATACGATGAAGATTGCCATGAGTCATAAGTCAAGTTTGACGCAGATTGATTGGGAAAAAGAAATCAAATCAGGTATAAAACGTAGTGTAGATGCATTATCACATTCTATTGATATTCCAGTACAGGCAAGTGATGTTTTAAGAATGGTTCAAAGAGGACAGATAAAAGTGAACTTGAATTTAATGGGATCACAAGCTCCATTAGCTAAAATAGATCAGATGGTGAATCGATTGATTGTATGCGTGTTGATTGCGGCATTAGTTGTTGGATCAAGTTTAATTTGTACTACAAAGATGAAGCCTATGATCATGGGAATACCTGCCATTGGATTTATTGGGTATATTATTGCGATTGGTATGAGTGTCTGGTTATTCTTCAAAATGTTATTTTTACATAGAAAGAACAAGTCGTTTTAAAAGGGGATATAAGATGAAACAAGGAAAAACAGTAGTGGCATCCTTATTAATAGTATTTGTCACTTTAGGACTAGATCAATGGACGAAATGGGCTATTGTGAAGTCAATCAAATTAAATGAAACCGTGGAAATGATCAATCATTTCTTTTACTTGACATATGTTCAAAATACTGGAGCTGGATTTAGTATGTTTGCACAAGCTGGAATGGGCTTTTTTGCAGCACTAACCATTATTGCACTTGTTGGAATGGTATATATGTTTTTTAAAACAAATGATTCACGCTATCAAATTTGCCTATCTCTAGTATTTTCAGGAGCTATTGGCAATTTTATTGATCGTATGAGCCTAGGATATGTTAGAGACTTTTTTAGTTTCTATATTTTTGGTTATCCATTTCCCGTATTTAATGTGGCGGACATTTGCATAACAGTAGGAATTGCATTAATATTAATCAGTATGTTTGTAGATGATAAGAAGGAGCAAGAGAGATGGAAAAAAGAATTCTAATAATAGATGAAGATACAAATTTAGATCGTTTAGATAAAGTTTTAGCTGAAAAGCTGGATTTTTCACGCAAAAGAATCAAAGATTTATTAGATGAAGGAAATGTCTTAGTGAATCAAAAAGTTATGAAGGCCAGTTATAAAGTTTGTGTTGGAGACGAAATTGAAGTTTCAATTCCTGAACTTGATTCAACTCAAGTACTTCCAGAACCAATCGATTTAGACATTGTTTATGAAGATCATGATATTATTGTCATTAATAAGCCAAAGGGTATGGTTGTTCATCCAGCACCAGGACATTATTCAGGGACATTAGTAAATGCTCTTTTATATCATTGTAAAGATTTGAGTGGCATTAACGGCATTATGCGACCAGGCATTGTTCACCGTATTGATAAAGATACATCTGGTCTTTTGGTTGTTGCCAAAAATGATAAGGCGCACGAGTCATTGAGTCAGCAATTACAGGATAAGACATGTCATCGTGAATATGTTGCCATAGTGCATAAACCATTTACACACGAATATGGTACGATTCATGCACCAATAGGACGTGATGAAAAGGATCGTCAAAAAATGGCAGTTACAGCTAATAATTCTAAGGATGCGATCACACATTTTAATGTATTAGAAAACTTCAGTAAGTTTGCGTACATCAAATGTCAATTAGAAACGGGTAGAACTCATCAAATTCGTGTACATATGCAATATATTGAACATCCAATTGCAGGAGATCCAAAATATGGTCCTAGAAAAACAATTCAGGCCAATGGCCAGCTATTGCATGCATGCGCCTTGGAATTTGTTCATCCAACAACACATGAAAAGATGCACTTTGAAGTACCGTTAGAACCAACATTTGAAAAAGTATTAAATGAACTTAGAGAAGGGGAAGAATAATGCGTAAAGATGTATTGAGTTGGGATCAGTATTTTATGGGTATGGCACATTTAAGTGCTATGCGTTCAAAAGATCCTAATACGCGTGTAGGAGCTTGTATTGTCAATCCACAAAAAAGAGTGGTTGGACTAGGCTATAATGGTTTTCCTTATGGATGTGAAGATGATGAATTTCCTTGGGAAAGAGACGGAGAATTTTTAGATACAAAATATCCATATGTTGTACATGCCGAATTGAATGCGATCTTAAATAGTATTCAAGATCTTCATGGCTGTACATTATATGTTTCTTTATTTCCATGTAACGAATGTGCAAAAGCCATTATTCAAGCTGGCATTACTTGTGTAGTTTACGAAAGCGATAAATATCAAGGTACGGAAGGAAATATCGCCAGTAAGCGTATGTTTCATGAAGCGGGTGTAAAATTAGTACAACTTCCGTATGATATTGAGGTTGAAACAAAAATCAATAATCGTTAAAGAAGTAACTTATGTTACTTCTTTTGCGTTTAGCATTTTATAGAAGCCGTTCAAAAGATGTATGAAGATAAAAAGTGCTATTATTCCATAGCGCAAAAGGATCGAAGAAGGCGTTAAACACCGATTTTTTGAGTATTTTTAAAATGAAGCTTTGCCACTTGGTAAAGCTTTTCTTTTCCAAATTTTTTTACAAATTCTTTGCCACAAGCATCCACTTTACTACCAGCCCCCTTTTCGAATTTAAAATTATATTTTTCTTCCATAAGATCCCAAGTTTCCAAAAATGCATTTCGAGCTAAGATGCTTGCACAGGCTACAGCCAAATATTTATTTTCTGCCTTAGTTTCAAAAGTAATACCGCGAATCACTTCAGGAAAACCTTGTAGATAGCGATAATAACTTTTTTCCTGGACAAATTGATCGATGACAATCTGTTTAGGAAGTGTGTATCCTTTGTGTACTAGATTGACATAAGCTTGGTTGTGCAAACGACATTTCATATCTACCATGTTACAAGAATCATGCATGTCATTATATTTTGAATTGGGTACAATCAAAATACTGTGTGGACACAATTCTTTTATAATAGGAGCTAATTTACGAATTTTAATATCATCGACTTGTTTAGAATCTTGAATCCCCAAATGAGCAAGCTTTTCTCTTGCTTTTTTTGTAACAATACAGCTTGCCACTACAACAGGACCAAAATAATCGCCAGTACCAACTTCATCACTTCCAGCTTGATCATATGCTTCTTTTTTACTTTCTTCTTTCTTTTCAGGTTCTAGCCAACTTAAATCAGCTCCCTGAAAAACGACTTTACCACTTGTATAAGCTATAATTGTACACTCTTTTGTTTTGATTTGATAATACGTATATTGAGGTGTACTTTCATTTAATATAAATGGGGTTAATCGATTTTTTAATTGGATTATTTCCTCTTTTGTCATTTTCTTTGTCAATGTTGACATTTTAATCACCTTATTTAGTTTACCATAGTTTTTGTGTTAAAATGGTTAGGAATGGAGCGTTTTATGAAACAAAATTTTAGAGATGAACTAAATCAGGCAATTGATTTCTCAAGTGTACTAACTCAGATTTCTGCATTTTCCAGTTTTTCTTGTTCCAAAGAAAAGATTTTAAATGCATTGCCTCAATTTAATAAATTAGAAATACAAGAACAATTAAATTATGCCAAAGAAGCAATTCAGTTTGAACAAAACGGGTTGTTACTATCGTTATCAGGTGCAAATGATATTTCTTTACCTGTTTCAAAGGCAACTAAACAAATGACTTTAACAAGCAAAGAATTGATATCTATCTATCATTTTTTAACTGCAGTCAAACAGGCTAAACAAAGTTTGGATTCTTCGGAATTTAGTGAATTGACAAATCTAGCTCAATCTATGGAGGGTTGTTCTCGTTTAATGGATTCAATCATTTCAAAAATTGATTTGACAGGTTCAGTAAAAGAAGATGCTACTCCTGCTTTAAAAAGTATGCATAAGGCATTAGTTGATACGCGTCTTGTTCTACAATCAAAATCTAGACAGTTTTTAAAAAAGAATAGTTCTAAATTGATGGAAAATATGACGACAACTGTTTCTGGGCGTGTTGTTGTTTTGGTACGTGCTCAAGATAAAAATGCCTTTGGCGGTATGATTCACGGACAATCTAGTTCAGGTCTTGCCTACTATGTTGAACCATCAAGCTTTGTATCGGATAATAATGAGATTTCTTCTTTACAAATTCGTATTGAAGAAGAAAAGAAGCGTATTTGTAAAGAATTGTCTTTACAAGTTAAGAAAAATGCCTTGGCATTAACTTCTGCATTAGAAACATTAACTGTAATTGATGTAGCTTTCACAAAGGCAAAATGGGCAGTACGCTATGACGGATGCATTCCATCGTTACAATCTAGAGATCATTCTTTATATTTAGAACATGCTAAACATCCATTGATTGATGAAAAGAAAGTGGTATGCAATACATATGAATTAAATGATCGACAGGCATGTTTGATGATTTCAGGACCGAATATGGGTGGTAAAACAGTTACATTAAAAACAATCGGCTTGTTTGTTGCACTAGCCCATGCTGCTTTTCCGGTGCTTTGCCACAAAGCCATTTTACCATTCTATCAATCGATGTATTTTGATATTGGAAATCGTCAATCTATTGAAAATAATTTATCTACATTTTCAAGTCACATTTCAAGATTATCAAATATTTGTCAAATGAGTGATGAAAATAGCTTTATTTTATTAGATGAAATTGGTAATGGTACAGATCCTTTAGAAGGAGCTAGTCTTGCGGTTGCGATATTAGAGTATTTGATTTCTAAGAAAAGTACGATTATTACTTCAACTCACTATTCACAAGTTAAAACGTATGGAAAGGCAAATGATGCTGTTTTAGTTTCTAGTGTAGAATTTAATCCAGAAACACTTAAGCCGACTTATAAATATATTCCGGGCGTATCCGGTGCGAGTTATGCTTTTCATATCGCAAGAGAATATCATTTAGAAGAAACAATTTTAGCAAGAGCGGCTTTTTTAAAGGATGAAAATGAAAAACAGACGGAAAAAGAGTTGGAAAAATTAGAAAAACTTCAAAATGATGTTTTGAAACAGAAAGAGCGTTTTAATTTGTTGATTGAAGATGCGCATCGTGTTCAAAAAGAAGCTTATGAAAAAGAAAAAGAAATTGAAAAGCGTAAAGTTGAATTGGATACCACATATCAAGAACAATTAAATGAGATGCTAGAAAAGAAAAAAGCACAGGCCAAAGAAATTCTGACTGTACTTCGCAAGGAAAAAACGGGTAAACAACATAAACAAATCGAAAAGATGCATGAATTGGATCTTTTAAATGATAATATGCTTGAGATGGAAGTGGAAGAAAAGAAAGAATTTAAAGTGGGTGACTATGTCAAGATTATAGGCTTGAATTCACATGGAGAAATTGTAGATATTCGAAGAAATGAAGCTACAGTTTTAACGAATGGAATGAAGATGAAAGTGAAGCTTTCAAAGTTGGAGCCTATGCATAAACCGCAAATCAAAAAAACAACATATAAAGCGCATGTAGAAAGTGTATCGAGTCGCTTTCCTTTAGAGTTGAATCTAATTGGAATGCGTGTTGAAGAAGGTATTGCAGCTTTAGATAAATATTTAGATCAGGCTGTTGTAAAACACATAAAACAAGTTCGTATTATTCATGGTATGGGTACGGGTGCTTTGCGTACAGCTGTATGGAAGGATTTAAAGAAACAACCAAATGTTTCTAAATTTACAAGTGCAGGTCCAAGCGAAGGTGGACTTGGAGCAACAATTGTCATATTAAAGTAGGGGATAAAATGAGTATTTCTAAACATTTACAAGATAAATTGGCATTACTTCCAGATTCACCTGGTTGTTATATCATGAAAGATGAGCATCAAAATATTTTGTATGTAGGAAAAGCTAAAGTTTTAAAAAATCGTGTACGATCTTATTTTCATGGTACGCATAACAATAAGACAACGCGTTTGGTTTCGCATATTCGAGACTTTGAATTTATTGTAACGGGTAGTGAAAAAGAGGCTTTATTATTAGAAATCAATCTAATTAAAAAACATACACCGCCATATAATATTATGTTTATGGATGACAAGACATATCCATATATTGAGATCACAAAGGAAAATAATTTTGTGGTTCGTACAACGCGTAATATAAAAAATAAGAAGAATGAATATTTTGGTCCTTATCCAAGTAGTCAATCGGCTTATGAAATTGTTAAGTTGATTAATCAAATCTTTTGCGTACGTAAATGCCGTCATATTCCAGATAGTCCATGTTTGTACTATCATATGCACCAGTGTTTAGGACCTTGCATTAATGATATTGATCCTAAGGAAAATAAGAAGACGCGTAAGAAAATTAAAAAATTCTTGCAGGGTGATACAAAAGAAGTCATGGATTCTTTGCAATCTAAAATGTTAGAGGCGAGTGAAAATTTACAGTTTGAAAAGGCACAAGAAATCTATAATACGATTCAGGCGTTACAGCATGTTATTGAAAAACAAACAATCGACTTTAAAGATCGAGCAAATCGTGATGTTTTTGGATATTATGTGGATTCGGGTTACATTTCTTTTCAAGGGTTCTTTATTCGTCAAGGTAAATTGTTGGAAAGAAATATGTCTATTACACCTTTGTATGAAGATGAGATGGATGCCTTTACAAGTTTTATTGTGCAATATTATGAGAAAAATGTTGTGCCTAAAGAAATATTGGTTCCTGAAGGTACGCCGATAGATGTTTTAAAAGAAGCTTTAAATACGAATGTACATATTCCTGTTCGTGGAGAAAAGAAAAAGTTGATTGACTTGGTGTACAAAAATGCGAAAGAGGCGCATGAACAAAAGTTTAAACTGGTATTTCGCAAGGATAACGAATTAAAAAAGGCCAATGATATGTTGAGCGAGATTTTTAAGACGGATATTCATACTGTAGAAATGTTTGATAACTCACATATTCAAGGTACGTTTAATGTTAGTGGTTTAGTTGTTTTTAAGGATGGAATTCCTGATAAAAATTCGTATCGTCATTATAAATTGGATGGTTACAGAAGCGATGTCGATAGTATGAAAGAAGTTATTTATCGAAGATACTTCAGGTTGTTAAAAGAGCATCAGCCAATGCCCGATTTATTATTGGTGGATGGTGGTGCCTTACAGATCAATGCTGCCAAAGAAATTATAGATATGTTACAACTTAATTTACGCGTTGCAGGTTTAGTGAAGGATGATAAGCATGCGACAAGAGCTTTAATGGATTCAAATCTTAATGAAATTCCAATAGATTCAAAGTCCAGTTTATTCTTTTTATTGACACGTATGCAGGATGAAGTGCATCGTTTTGCGATTACGTATCATAGAAAACTTAGAGATCAGTCTATGACCAAATCGGTATTGGATACGGTGAGTGGAATTGGACCAAAGCGTAAGAAAGAATTGTTGAAGCATTTTAAGAGTATGAAACAAATGCGCCAGGCGAGTGTTGAAGAAATAGCTACAGTAATTCCTGAAAATGTTGCTAAGATTCTTTATGCTCGTTTGCATGAGAATTGATAGTTTAGTATAATATTTGGCGTGAGGTACTTATTTTGATTAGTAAAAAAGAATTGCGAGCACGTGTTCTTTTGATTGTGGTTTGTTTTGCGATAGGATGTTATTGCCTATACTACATGGATAAATCATATGATCCTTTAGCTCGATATCCTTATACCACCGATGAGAATCGCGATATTATTCTAGAATATTTGGATAGTGATGATATTGATTATTTAGTCAATCAACATATTACGCCAGATAAATTTATGGATTTTATCGAGTTGAGTGATTTTGATTTAAAAAACACGTTATATTATAAAGAGGCAAAGGATACGCAGGATACCGATAATGAATATATTGTCAATTTTGTAAATCGTTTTCGAAAAAATTTTTCGTATGAATCTTTAAAAGAATTGTTATCCCACTATTCTTATATTGATTTAACAACTTTTTATGAGAATGAAGCCGTATTATATTCAAATCTTAGATTGGTGACGGATCCGACAAATCCTTATACCGTTTTAAACCAGGAGAATACAGTCTATAAGTATGCTCCAGAAAATTTAGTTTCTTATAATGGTGTTTATGTACAGAGTGCTATGGTTGATGATTTGACGAATATGTTGGATGCTTATAAATCCGTAATGGACGAACAAGATCAGCTTAGTATTTCAAGTGGATATTTAAATTATGAAGAAATATTAGATTTATATGTCAATGCTTCAAAAGAATTTAGTGGTATTGATAATTATATGTTTAGTGCTGGTAAAAATGAGCAGCAGCTAGGCTATACAATTGTTTTAAATGGACAAGATGAGTGGATCAACCTTTGTAAACTTTATTTAAATGAAGATATGGATTACACACAGGTACAGGAAGAATTATCAAAAGAAAACCAGAATCGTGTTGAATGGCTCCTTGAAAATGCGTATCGATATGGTTTTGTGGTGCGTTATGAAATGGGTCAGGAAAAAAAGACAGGACATTGGTATCAACCTTTTGTATTGCGTTATGTGGGTGTAAAAACCGCAAAAGCTATGCACGATAGTAATAAGGGTATGGAGCAAATGACTTTTAAGGATGAATTGGAGTAAAAAAGTTTATGAAAATAGTTGTTGTGAGTGATTCGCATGGAAGAAATGATATATTAAATTTGATTCGCGAAAAACATCCTGAAGCAAGATTATTTATTCATTGTGGGGATCTTGAGGATGATCCAATGAATTATCCGGGCTATATTATTGTTCGTGGCAATAATGATTATTTTGGTCGTTTTGAAGATCAGCGTATTATTCCGATTGGAAAGCATCGTATCTTTGTTACGCATTCACATCGTTTCTCTTATTTTTCAAGATGTGAACAATTAGCAAATCGAGCAAAAGAATTGGATTGTGACATTGTTTGTTTTGGACATACACACGTAGCTTATTTTGATCAAGTTGATGGTGTAGTATTATTGAATCCAGGATCTTTATCGCATTCAAGGGATGGAAAACCTTGTAGTTATGCGGTTTTAGATATAGATGAAAATCATGTTTCGGTTGACTTTAAGTTTGAACCGGAATGGTAAGAAAGAAGGAAGTTTATGTATAAAATTAGTGAGCTATATGATTTAAATCACACTTTAGCAAAGGATTATTTATCGCAATTTGAATATCCTTGGCAGGCATTGTCTGGAATCAAAGAATTGATTTTGGAATTAGGTAAAAATTTAGGCGAAGATTATGTAGAAGTAAAAGAGCAGGTTTGGGTTCATAAAAGTGCACATGTTTTTGAAAGTGCTTATTTAGGAGCTCCATGCATTATTGGTCCTGAAACTGAAGTTCGTCATTGTGCTTTTATTCGTGGTAGTGCCTTGGTTGGCGCAAATTGTGTTGTAGGAAATAGTGTTGAATTAAAAAATTGCATTTTATTTGATAATGTGGAGACACCACACTATAACTATGTTGGGGATAGTATTCTTGGATTTCATTCTCATTTAGGTGCTGGTGGTATCACAAGTAATTTGAAGAGTGCTAGAGATAATATTGTCTTAAGAAGAAAAGATGAAAATTATAATGTGGTTGAAGAATTTGAAACGGGATTAAGAAAAATCGGTGCTTTTATGGGCGATTATGTAGAGGTTGGATGTAATTCTGTGCTTTGTCCAGGAACTATTATTGGTCCACATACAAATGTATATCCTTTATCTCGTGTGCGTGGTCAGATTGCGGCAAATTCAATTTTCAAAGATGCCACACACGTATCTTTAAAAGATTAATCTTACTGACTTGTAATTTTACAAGTCTTTTTTCTTATGGTAATGTTTAGGTATGAAAAAGTTTGTTAAGTTTATATTTAAATTATTGTTGATTTTAGTGATTGCCTTTGTAGGAATCTTTTTTGGCAAAGGATATTGGGGCTATTTAGAACTTACATCTTCTAAATCAGTAGATCAAGCTGTGAGTGAAGTTACATCAAGCCCATATTTTGTAGGATATGATGATATTTCACCAGAACTTATTCGAGCGACTGTTGCGATAGAAGATCGTCGCTTTTATGATCATAGTGGTGTAGACTATATTGGTCTAGTTCGTGCAGCCGTATCTCAATTTGATAATGATTTATTAAAGAGTGGAGGATCTACAATAACGCAGCAATTGGCTAAAAATCTGTATGGTATGTTTGATGGTTCTTGGGATCGTAAAAGTACTGAATTTTTTATAGCTCGCTATTTAGAGAAACATTATTCAAAAAATGAAATTCTAGCGCTTTATGTCAATGTGATCAATTATGGAAATAATTATACGGGTATCTATGAGGCAAGCATGGGATATTTTGATACAGATCCTGAGGATTTGACAATAGCGCAGGCTTCTTTACTGGCGGGTATACCGCAATCGCCAAACAATTATGAGTTAGTTTATCATTTTGCCCAAGCCAAACAAAAACAATATGCCGTATTAAAGGCAATGGCTGAGTGTGGTTATATATCAGAAAGTGATATAGCGACCTATTATAATGCATCTGTTTAAATGGATGCATTTTTTTGGTAATCCGCAATTAGATAGGGTCGACTAAAAGTTGGCTTCAAAAATTG
>OLNY01003010.1_pt1 | contig 11140 bp, 8 predicted proteins | sample 1671981 | NCBI WGS metagenome assembly OLNY01 (sample SAMEA3136632, study PRJEB25190) | human gut metagenome | biome: human gut; feature: human-associated habitat; material: faeces | place: Austria | collected 2013 | reverse complement strand
TTGAACTATATGAGAAATATGCTTTTTATCATAGTAACATTGTCCATGCTAATTTACAAGTACTTTATTTATCATAAGATTTCAGTTTTTTCTTTCTCCGGACTTCCTTCGGCGATTCCCCATAAGCTTCCTTAAATTTTCGCAAAAAACCTTTGTAATTGGTAATCCCGTTTTTATCCAGAAGAAATGTTATATTTTTATCTGTCTCCAGAAGATCTGTGTGGAAATGCTCCATGCGGATCTGATTTACATAAGCCAGGAAGGTCTGTCCTGTATATTTGCGAAAAAGACGACAGAAATGCTCTGGTGTAATGGACAAAAGCCCAGCAGCATCGGCAAGGGAAATTCTTTCCCCATAATGTTCCCGGACAAATTCCATGCACAGCTTCATCCTCTCCAAGTCTCGCAAAGTGCCGTGAGTGTTTTCTGTATCTTCCTCACTCCTGATTCCTTCTGTATAAAGAAAATAAAGTAAACGGTAAACAGCAGAAAGCACCAGAAGATGATAGCCTTCTTTTTTTTCTTCATAAAAGCCTGCAATTTTCCGAAATACGTCTCTCAACTGATCATACAGATCATCAGCCCGATTTGTAGACTTTCGATTCTCCCTCATCTCAACAAGTCCCTTTCCCTGCACATTCTCCAGTTGTTCTCCCTGAACACATGCGTCAGCTGATTTCGACCTTATAAACTCCTGAAATTTCAGTCCCTCCCACTTTGCAGAAATTCTTTCCAGATGAACCGGCGGGATCTGTAAAAGATAATACCTGGCATCCTCATGCGTATGGGTATAATGGATATCATTGGAATTTACCAGAAAAATATCCCCTTTTTTCAACTCATAACTCACATCATTAATAGATGCTGTAATCTCGCCGCCAAGCACATAAATAATTTCCAAATGCTCATGCCAGTGTGCTGGTAACAGTTCATCCCAGGTATTTACATATGTAAAATGAATTTGTCCCAAATGATCATCCAGCACGTTTTCATATTCCGCTCTCATAGTATGCCTCACCTTCTTTTTTCACTCAAATTTCCCGACTTCCATCCTCATCCAAAATACACAACACTTATATCACAGGTTTAAAATCAAAATACACCATCTATTCTTTATGATAATATATAATATTTCATCTGTAATATCAAGAAAGACCTATAAAAGAAGCAATAAACCATCTAGTACACCACCGCTTTTTCCAGTACAATAGCAATATCAAGGCAACTACACGAAAAAAACTTTCTAATTATAAATTTATCTACAGGAGGACATCCCACAATGAACAAATGGACCAGAGTTAAATTCCAGCCAAACCTTCCCCTTAGGGAAAGCGGCCGTGTTACCGCAAGCAAAGAACATATCCTTCTTTCCAAAGAAGCCGCCAAAGAAGGTATGGTTCTTCTAAAAAATGAGAAAAACCTGCTTCCTCTTACTGAGGGCACACGCATCGCCCTTTTTGGCAAGGGCAGCTTCGACTATGTAAAAGGCGGCGGCGGAAGCGGTGATGTTATGGTTTCTTATGTACACAACCTTTACGATGGGCTGAAAATGCAGGAAAACGCCGTTCAGATCTACGAACCGTTATCCGATTTTTACCGCACCGATATCCGACATCAGTATGAAAAAGGTGCCGCACCAGGAATGACGGTAGAGCCAGAGCTTTCCCAGGAGCTTGCTGACGGCGCAAAAGCATTTGCTGACGTTGCAGTTGTTGTGATCAGCCGTTTCTCCGGCGAGGGCTGGGACCGTTCCAGCATTGAATGCAACAACGAATTTAATCCATGGGATACAGAAACCACCATGCCGAAAATTTCCGGCGAAGTTTTCCCAGATGGCGACTTCTATCTCACTACCAGGGAGAAAGCAATGCTTTCCATGGTAAAAGAGCGCTTTGATGATATTGTGGTAGTTCTCAACATCGGCGGAATCATGGATCTTTCCTGGGTAAAAAATGACGACCAGATTTCCTCCGCTCTTCTTGGATGGCAGGGTGGCATGGAAGGCGGGCTTGCCATGGCGGAGCTTCTCACCGGCAAAGGGAATCCATCCGGTAAGCTGGCTGACACTTTTGCCGCAGACGTAAATGATTATCCATCCACTGCCAACTTCCATGAGTCTTTTGATTATGTAAACTATACGGAAGATATTTATGTAGGCTACCGTTATTTTGAAACCCTTCCAGGAGCACAGGAAAAAGTAATCTATCCATTTGGATACGGACTTTCCTACACCACCTTTTGCCTGAACACCACCGCTATGTGGGAAACAGAGGATCAGATTTTCGCTGAAGTTCAGGTGACCAACACCGGTAACCTGGCTGGAAAAGAAGTTGTCCAGATTTATTTCGAAGCTCCACAGGGACTTCTGAAGAAACCAGCCCGCCAGCTTGCTGCTTTTGCAAAAACCCGTCTTCTTCAGCCAGGTGAGACACAGCAGATCCGCCTTTCCTTTGCAAAGGCTGACATGGCTTCCTACGATGACCTTGGAAAAATCAAGAAATCCGCATATATTCTGGAAAAAGGTACTTATAAGTTCTATATTGGAACTTCTGTGCGCGACACTAAGGAGAGCCTCCTGACAATGGAACTGTATGAAAATATGATCACAAAGCAGCTGACAGCTCATCTTGTTCCAACCAGCCTGAAAGAGCGTATGCTCTCTGACGGCAGTTTTGAGGAGCTTCCACAGTCTGCATGCAATGACATGAACGAATGCGTATTTGAGAAAATGGAGCCGGGCACTGAGGAAGGTATTACCCCTGCAGTCCGCTGCTGTACACGTGGCACACTTTTCGACAACTTTGGCAGAAAACAGTTTATTGATGTAGCAGAAGGCAGGCTTTCCCTGGATGATTTTATGGAACAGTTAAGCGATGACGATCTGATTCATCTTCTTGGAGGACAGCCAAACGTAGGTGTTTCCAATACCTTCGGCTTTGGAAATCTTCCGGATTATGGTGTTCCATCCATTATGACAGCAGACGGTCCTGCCGGTCTTCGTATCAGCGGGGAATGCAGCATGAACACAACAGCATGGCCTTGTGCAACCCTTCTTGCCTGCACCTGGAATCCGGCTCTTGTTCAGCAGGTTGGACAGGCTGGCGCCGAAGAAGTGAAGGAGAACAATCTTGCTGTATGGCTTACCCCTGCAGTAAATATCCACAGAAATCCGCTTTGTGGAAGAAACTTCGAGTACTATTCCGAGGATCCGCTGATTGCCGGAAAAATGGGCGCAGCTATGGTAAAAGGTATCCAGTCCCAGCACATTGCAGCTTCTGTAAAGCATTTCGCAGCAAATAACAAAGAGACCAACAGAAAGCACAGCGATTCCCGTGTTTCCGAGCGTGCACTTCGCGAGATCTATCTGAAAGGTTTCGAGATCATTGTAAAAGAAGCACAGCCATGGACGATCATGTCCTCCTACAATGCAATCAATGGTCACCGCGCTTCTGAGAACCGTGAGCTTCTGGAAGATGTTCTCCGCGGCGAGTGGGGCTTCAAGGGAATGGTCACCACTGACTGGTGGACAAGAGCAGAGCATTACAAAGAAATCAAGGCCGGAAATGACGTAAAAATGGGAACTGGTTTCCCAGAACGTGTGAAAAAGGCCATGGAAATGGGACAGCTTGGCCGCCCGGAATTAGAGCACTGTGCAAGACGGGTGCTGGAACTGATTCTGAAGATTGACTGAAATTGAATTTTAGTTATAAAGAAACCCATGGCAATTTTATTTCTGTTGCCATGGGCTTCTTATTTAGGCTCTGGAGCGTGTTTGAAAATACAATCCGAATTATTAGTATTATGTTTTATACATTTTATTTTCTCTCTGACGGATACCTATGCAGCCAGGGCACCGACGAGGTAATCTTATGGAAATTTTCTCTTACAATTTCCTTCTTTTTCCCATTTTCCCCAAGAATCAACAGGCGATCTGCCATAGCCAGGGAATCCGATAAATTCAAAGATAAGATCACCACCGAAATCCCCTTATCCAGGAACTTTTCCAACATACTCCAGATAAACATCCTGTGAGCAAGATCAGCGCCGCAGAAAGGCTGAATACAAAACAGAATCTCCGGTTTCTGCAAAAATACTCTTGTATACACCAGCTGATACTTCTGCTTTTCACTCAGTTCCTCCACCGGCATTTCAAAAACATCTGTCCCTAATATGGGACTGTATTCATTCCGAATACTTTTCTGAAGACGTTTGTTGTGCCAGATTGAAGGAACTTTTTCTGCCAGACAAATACAGAGATTATTCATATAATCCAGTTTCGGAAAAATCATGGTTTTTGTAGTACGTTCCTGGATTACTGCAATCCTGCCATTTCCCGGAATCTCTGTCTGCTTCCCATTCAACAGGATTTCTCCACTTTCCGGTAAAATATCTCCGGTCAGAATCTTCCGTAGCTCCTCCATTCCCCTGGCATCCATAATCTGTACGGCCAGGCATTCTCCTTTATGCACATCAAAGGAAAAATTGCAGGCTGCATCCTCTCCGTAGCCCTTCCATTGAAAAACAACCGGTGCAGCCTGCTGCCCTTCCCTTTTTTCCGTATGATAACGGACCATGTCGTTATATTCCGTCATGTAAGTTACGGGCGGATCATTGAACAGCTCCTCTCTTTCCAGAATCTTCTGGATTCTTCCATTGGTAAACAGCGCACATCTGTCACAGATACTGGAAATCTCTTCCAGATGAGAACAGATATAAAGAAAAGAAAACCCTTTTTTCACATAACGACGGATAATTCCATGGAGCTTTTTCAACTCATCATCACTGACAAGGGCTCCAACTTCGTCCAGCACGATCAGATGATATCCCATAATCACAGCCCGGAGCAATTCTACAATGATCCGTTCAAAAGTAGAAAGCTTCTCCACATCTTTATTAAGGGGAATGTCCATTCCGATATCTTCTAAAAAAGGTTCCATCTGCCGGTTCAGGATCTTTGTGCGGATCACCCACTGGCGAAAGCCCGGACGCAGGACAAAAATATTATCTGCAATGTTCAGATTTCCTGCCAGAGAACTTTTCTCCTGGATAATGCTGATCCTGTTTGCTGCCTTGTAATTCTCTTTCCAGGTGTTTACCTTTTCCCCTCCATAATAAATATAACCGTCATAGAGGGGAAGATTCCGTTCCAGAAGCTTCAGAAGAGCTGTTTTTCCATGACTGTTAACAGGCATAAATCCCATAATCTCTCCCTGAAAAATCTGAAGATTGAAGTCCTCCAGCTTCACAACCTCATCCTCTTTATACGTCACACGCTCCATTCTGAGAACTTCGTTTCTCATACCAACACGCTCCTGTTTTTCACCTGTCTGTCGTCAGTAAGTATAGGGATGGTGATCTCCACATCTGTTCCTTCTCCTGGTACAGAATAAACATGCATGCCATATTCATCCCCAAAGATCAAATGGATTCTGTTATTCACATTCACCAGAGCAATTCCGCCCTGTTTTTCTTCATTGTCGTGAATGGCCTTGGTTGACTTGCCCAGCTTCTGGTTCAGCTTTGCTAAAGTCATCTCGTCCATTCCCACCCCATCGTCTGAAATACGGATGAGCAGGCGATCCTTTGTACACTGAAAACGGATATAAAGATTTCCACCGCCAACCTTCAGCTCCACGCCATGGATAATGCTGTTTTCCAGAATCGGCTGCAACGTCAGTTTGGGGATTCTGCAGTTCATGATCTTTTCATACTCTGCAATATCATAATCAATATGAAGCTGCAGCCGGTCCCCGAAACGATATTTCTGAATTCCAAAATAAGTCTCACAGTTATCCAGTTCTTCCTCCACAGAAACCAGATTCTCCACCTTGGTAATGGTGTAACGGAAAAATCTTGCCAGGGCTTCTGTCATATCTGCAACGCTGTCCAGACCTGCAATAATAGCTTCTCCACGGATGCTTTCCAGTGTATTGTAAAGAAAGTGGGGATTGATCTGATTCTGCAAAGCCAGGTACTGAGCCTGTCTTTTGTTCAGATCCATATACTGGGGAGAACGCACAATGCGGTCTACCATTTTCATCTGCTTCTGGATGCTTGGAGTCAGGTTCAAGAGTTCCATATCTTCTTTTTCGGAAAAAATATAACCATCCAGAAAACGATCCGTCATTTTTTCACAGCGCATGTAAGGGCGGTGAATCCACAGCCAGAATACAATCGGAAACAAAATTGCAAATATTGTTATAATTATGGCCATCCACCAGGGTGTTTCGCCTTTATATGCCAATAACAGCTGAATTACCGCCAGAATAATAAAACTCCCGAAGACTACCGTTCCCAGGACAAGAGCCCGGTTGGATATGTATTTCAGTTTTTCTTTAAATTTCATTTTTGATTTATCCATACAATTTTCTATATGTAGAGGGTTTCACCCCTGCCGCTTTCTCAAAGGTATGTGTGAAATGTTTCGGATCGTTATATCCTACCCTCCTGCAGATTTCTGTTACTGGAAGATTGGATTCCCGAAGGAGTAGCTTGGCCTGTTCCATTCTCACGTTGATCAGATATTTTGCAAAACCTTCTCCTTCTGTCTTCTTGAATAAGGCACTGAAATAAGCAGTGCTAAGTCCCACTATCTCGCTGACTTCCTCTAAAGTCAGCGGATCACTGAAATGGTTCTGGATATATTCCTTTGCCTTGCGAACCGGGCGGATAGTATCAGTTTCATAGCGTTCAGCCTGCTCCTGGATATATTTTTTCTGGAAATCCCCAAGACAGGAAAAAATTTCCTCTATTTTTCCACATTTATCACACTGTTTACGGAATTCCTCCACAGTAGCAGTACGCTCTGGAATCCGAATACTTGCCGCAAAAATATCAGCTGCTGCATACACCAGTTCAAAAATCTCGCTGCCACGAATTTCTTTCGCCTTATTTACCGTATCCTGCAAATCCTCTACTGCTTCTGCTGCATTCTGAATGCTGGAAATTTCTACGGCATGAGTAATCTCACGAAGATACTTTTTCAGCAACTCGCTCTCCTGGATTTCTGAAGCTTTTCCCAGACAGTCAAGAACCCGTCCGTCCCCTTTTACCAGCCTTTCCTGGATCAGTTTTCGGGCTTCCTGCATAGAGTCAGCCAAATGCTCTGCCTCTTTGTATGCAGCTCCAACTGCCATGGAAAAGCTTACATGCTGAAACATATTTTTCTGGATTTCCATCTGGGTAAGGCTGCTCTTCATGCTCCGGCGGATGGATTCCTTCTCACTTTCCGGATAGTTAAGAATACCGTAGCAATAGTCATCACGAATCAGAAGAACTAATTCGCGGCTGTCTTTTTTCAGATTTCGTTCCAGGACCTCACGTACTTTTTCCATAAGGATTTCACTGGAAGTGGAGCTGATCTCTCGTGCGCCAGCCAGACCTGTTGTTCCATCCATTCTGCCGCCAGAAATGATCTTTCTTCCATAATCCACTTTTACACAAAACGCCTGGTACACTCCCTGTCTTGCTTTCAGATGATAAATGCTCGTCAATGTGTCCTGTGAAACCGGCATATCCGGCTGATCCAGCAGCCGGTCGATCAGATTTGCCCGTAAATGGTCATCATCCCTTTTCGCCTTATTTACAAGCTCCTGATGATTCAGTTCCGACTCCTTGCGCTCCCCGATCTTTTTCTGCAATTTCTGCAGGGTAGCAGTCAGTTCCCCCTTGTTTACCGGCTTCAGAAGATAATGTCCCACACCGTAACTGATAGCCTGCTGTGCATACTCGAAATGGGCGTAACCGCTGATTATGATTACTTCCAGAGCGGAATCCAGCTCCTTCACCCTTTTTACCAGCTCCAGGCCACTGCAGCCTGGCATGCGGATATCTGTGATCAGAATATCCGGCTGTGTCTGCCGTACCATTTCGCAGGCTTCCTCTCCGTTGTGGGCGATTCCCACCACCTTCATTCCCATAGAATCCCAGTCGATCAGTGCCTGGATCAGCTGGCAGATCCGCACCTCATCATCTGCAATTACTACCTTTAAAATCTCCATGTTCTCCGTCCCCATTACATGATTACTGTGAAGAAATTTCCCCATTTTTTTAGAAACTCTCTCCACTTTTTCTTACTTCTAATAATAATCCATTTCAGCATTTTAAGCAAGAAAACCGCCGGAAAAACCGACGGTTTCTTGCTCCTTATAATTACTGCCCCAGCCGTCATCATATCCATGACGTTCCATGAACAATATTCCTTTTATTTCAGATTATTTATCAGAATCCTTTGTGATCACAGATACACCTGTATCTGTAACTTCTCCGCCGAGTTCCTCGCCGTTGATTGCTTTTACAGCTGCTTTTACGCCTTCAGATCCCATAACATCTGGGTTCTGAGCCATTGTGCAAAGAAGATATCCGTCGTCGATCAGGTTCAGAATCGCGTCAGATTTATCAAAACCAACACCGATGATGTCAGCGTTTCCAGCTGCTTTGATGGCATTTCCGGCACCAGTTGTGGAGCCTTCATTACATCCGAAGATACCAACAACACCCTGTGTAATGTAGTTCTCTGCGATACTCTGGGATTTTGCAGCATCACCTTCGCCGTACTGGGTTTCCATGATCTCGAAGTCTGTGCCGTCAAATGCTGCGCGGAAGCCTTCCTCACGGTTTACGCAGGAATCAGTAGCTGCGTTTACATTAATGATACCGATTTTACCAGATGTAATACCAGCATCCTCAAGCGCCTTCTTCATCTCTTCTCCTGCTGTTGTTCCAGCTGCCTCATTGTCTGTGGAGAAAGTAGCTTCTGCCTCTACATTTGCAGGGGAATCAACATATACGATCTTAATTCCCTGATCTTTTGCTTCCTGAAGTGCGGAAGAAATAGCGTCTGGTCCGTTTGCAGCAACCATGATTGCATCATAACCGCCTGCTACTGCATTGTTTACACACTCGATCTGCTGAGCGTCATCTTTTGTATTCGGGGACATGAAGTCAACTGTTACACCAAGCTCTTTTGCTTCTTCCTGAGCGCCTTCGTTCAGGGTGATCCAGTGCTGGTCGATAGAGTCCATTGTGATCAGCGCAATTTTCTCATCGCCTGTAGCCTTAACATCATCTGATGCATAAACAGTAGCTGCTCCAAGGGAAGCGATCATAGATACTGCACATACCATAGCTAAAAGTTTTCTTTTCATTGTAAAAATCCTCCTAAAAATTATTTTTTATAACTACCCGCCTTCTCCATTTGCGGTTTAGTTTCATGAAATTATTTTACATCTCCCATATTCAGTTGTCGATTTCATTTTCCTGTGAAAAATACTGTTTTCTTGCGGTTATTTTTTTCTGTGTTTGCCAAACTGTCCGTTTCTTACAACTACATCCAGCAATACGGCTGCAACTACGATCACGCCGATTACAACTCGCTGGATACCAACTTGTGCACCGATCATGTTCAGACCATTTTCCAGAGTCTGCCAGACAGCTGCACCTGCGAAGGTTCCAAGAAGGATTCCAGTTCCTCCAAGTGGGGAAACGCCACCGATTACGCCGGCTGCTACGCCATACATCTCGTACATGTTTCCAGCTTCCATATTTCCCATACCAGCCTGTGCGCAAAGGATAAGACCAACTACACAGGAGCATACGGAGCTTACCAGATAAGTCTTTACTGTGGTGGAAACTACGTTTACACCAGAAAGCTTTGCCGCGTCCACGTTAGAACCGATTGCGTAAATATGACGGCCTGTACGTGTCTTGGATAAGATAAAGAAAAATATAACAAAAATAACAAGTGCGATCCAGAATGTGTTATAAATGCCAAGCGTTTTACCGTAATAAAAACAATTTTGGAATGCATCAGCCGTTTCTTTTCCAACACCTGTTGCAATGGCATCTGTATTTCTGTTTCCGTTTACCATGTAGGCAATTCCTCGTGCTACGAACATGGTTCCCAGAGTTGCAATAAATGGAGGGAGTTTAAATTTTCCAACCAGATATCCATTTACCACACCAACTACCAGACAGGCAATAAGTGCGATCACAATTGCAAGGAATGGTACCATTCCTGTTGTCATTAAGGTAGCTGCGATCATGGCGCTCATTCCGACCATGGATCCGATTGACAGGTCAATGTTTCCAGTGATCAGTACGTAACTTTGTGCAATACCGATCAACAGGTACTTGGACATGGAACGCAGCAGGTTCAACATATTCTGTCCTGAAAAAACCGCCGGGTTAATGATACCAAATGCGATATAAATAATGATCAGCCCCACGAATGCGGTAAGTGCTGCCCCCATTCCCCTGATTCCCAATAATTTCTTTAAAGGGCGTTGCTGTTTACTATTCATTTTTACTTCCTCCCTCAGTTTCCTTAATACTCTTGTTTTCAAAGGATGTTGCCATTGTAAGGATCTCGTCCTGGGTGGCTTCCCTTGCTGAAACCTCACCGGTGATACGTCCGTCACACATTACGATGATACGGTCTGCAATTCCCATGACCTCCGGCATTTCAGAGGATACAAACATAACTGCAATTCCCTGTTTTTTCAGCTCATTCATCAGATTGTAAATTTCTACCTTTGCGCCAACATCAATTCCTCTTGTGGGCTCATCAAAGATAACAACCCTTGAATCTCTTGCGAGCCATTTTCCAACAACTACTTTCTGCTGGTTTCCACCAGAAAGATTGCCGGAATCAATTTCCACATTCGGTGTTTTAATCTGGAGATCCTTCACTGCTTTTTCGCAAAGAGCATCTTCTTTTCCTGAGTTTATCACACCCATCTTATTGCATACAAGGTCAAGATTTGGCAGTGCCAGGTTCTGACGGATGCTCAGTTTCGTACAGAGACCGTCTTTTTTACGATCCTCAGGAGCAAGCACAACACCGTTTCGAATGGCATCCATTGGACAGTTGACTTCGATTTTTTTACCATCCACATAAAACTCTCCGCTGTCTTTCGGATCAACACCGAAGATGGCTCTTGTAGTCTCCGTTCTTCCGGCTCCCATCAGTCCCGCAAATCCTACGATCTCGCCTTCATATAAAGAGAAGTTGATATCTCGGACCATTTTTCCGGCATTGAGATTTTTCACTTCAAAAATCTTCTTGCCTTTCCTGCATTCCACTCTCGGGAATTTTTCTTTGATTTCACGGCCTACCATATTTTTGATAATGTAGTCCATG
>OLNY01003003.1_pt1 | contig 11154 bp, 11 predicted proteins | sample 1671981 | NCBI WGS metagenome assembly OLNY01 (sample SAMEA3136632, study PRJEB25190) | human gut metagenome | biome: human gut; feature: human-associated habitat; material: faeces | place: Austria | collected 2013 | reverse complement strand
GGACATAACGGTGACCGATTTCGCATTTATGAGAGCAGTAATAATTGCAGAGATCCGGGCGCTTGTAAGCATCAGCCATCTGGATGATATCGTAAGGTGTGGGTTCCTGCATTTCATATTCAAACTTTTCAATTTTAGAATCAGAAACAGCAGTCATTTTTTCACTGGCTTCTGATCTGGTGAGACCGGCTTTTTCCCGGCAAATCTGATAAATTGTCTTATTTTCTCTCGTAGATTGTTTCCCCATGAGAATAACCTCCCTGTATATCGCGAACATGAGGATTATCAGGCATTAAGTCCACATGCTGTGCGTGTATTTCCTTTATAGATTTTATTATACTTGAAGCATCAGTAAACAACAAGATTATAAATGGATAGGAAGCCAGAAAGACTACTGGTTGCTGAAAATCAGTATAAAGAATTCAAAAAGTCAGGGAAAAAACCAAGTGATTTTTGCAAGGAAAATCTTAGAATGTCTGACGTAAAATCATATGATTACGTGTTTAATTATTTTTCTAATTCCGGGATTCTTGTGGAAGCAATAAAAGAGTATCATAGAACAGCTAAGATTCCAAAAGGTGAATATACGCTGATCGATTTGTTAAAATAAAAAAATTGCCTGGTTCAGAAAAATAAAAGATAATTCAAGATGCGGAAATCCTTAAAAAATCAAGGACTTCCGCACTTTTTTGTTTACAGAAAAATAATTTTGTAATCGCATACGCCAAATAGCAGAACACTAAGACGGAATCAATACACATGCACAATATCCGCTGGCAGGTTGAAAACAGTAGATGGTCAGAGTCTTGTCGATTTCCGGACTATAATCATGCAGGATATGTTTATTGCCGTTTAACGCTACATCCGCATAAGTAACAAGCCATTTTTTATCCCCATTTTCAAAGACTTCATAAAAGGAACGATTCAACATTTCTGAAACGGGAATGCCCTCAACAACAGCCATTTCATCATTACAGTAACGAAATACAAAGTCTACTCCATGGCCCTCCGCATCAAATACAAGTTCAATAATACAAAAAGCAAGTGGCATATCATTGAGAAAGCTACAGTTATCAAATAATTGAAGTGAGCTGTCTTCTGAAACCTTCGAATAGTTCTGCGCATTTAAACCAAGTGCCTTACGGATTTGTTTGTGCTGACTCAGATTACGTTTTCTTCCTTGAAAGACAGCACCATCAGTCATTGTATAAAGTCCTTCGTCAGATATATGAACAATTTGATTTTTTCGAAGAACAATGCCTTTTGAGATGTTTAGAAAATCTTCTTCTGGCAAGTAGAGCATAAGTTCTTTTATCGGGATTGTAGTCGTAATGCTTTCTCCCGAGGAAAGCGTAATGATTGTGTGAGGATTCTGTCTGGTAAGGTAAAAAATATCTGAACTTTTGATATTCTTTCGTTCGAAATATAGTGGAACATTATAACGCATATGAGACCTTCCTTTATTGTGATAATTTTATATTACTATAGTTGTTTTGAAAATACAATAGAAATAATTAAAATGCAATAATTAATGAAAATAAAATGCACTTTAATTGAGTTCAACAACAATTTATCTAAGAAACATCAAATAAAAGCGCAGATTTGAGCAAAAAAGATTGCTGATTAACCGTGTGAGTGGTATTATAAAAAGGTATAAATAATGATACAAAACGAATTATCAGGCAGAGAAATGAAGTTAAGATCGTTGATCAACATCTTAAAGAGTATGATGCAGAAATAGAGAATACACTTCAGAAAATACAGTACACAGAAGCGAAAAATGAGCTGAATCAGCAATGGTCTAAAGATATAGATGTATATGAAACTGCCGGAAATGTAGGAAATACATTGAGCGCCTACGAAGATTATATGAAAGCCGCGCAACTGTATATGGATGGTAAGACGGATATGAATGCTGTCGAAAAGAGTAAGCAAAAGCTTTATGACAATTTTATTGAGGTTTATAAAGCGGCTGGAAATAGCTTTGAAAATCCAACCGATGAGAAAAAAAAGGACGCTATATTTTGTAATGACACGATAGATGGTGTATTCAAAAGATCGATTTGGAGTATGATCAATGCGTTGAATAAGCCAAGTGATGAGAAAAATTATGCGGATGCTGCGGCACAATTTGCATATAGGGCTTATGGATTTTCTGGTGATCAATATAATTACATAGTTTCAAGTATTGATAAACAATTTATGGAAATCATTAAGATGGAGATGATGTATCAGGAATTTATTGCACAGCGCGGTGATTATTTTGAAGAAAAATATCCAGATGATGAAAGTAAATGGGAGAGCTATGCTGCATGGACGAATGATTTAAATAAGTTGAATGAAGATGTTGCCAAAGCTATGGATACTATGCTTGACAGAGAAATATTAGTTTCGGATTCAACGGTTGGTTCGATTCGGATGAAATTGGATGAATTTGTAAAGCCAGAAGACATGGTATCTGTACGTATGAAAAATGAAAATTACCATGAAAAATTAACAGACGAGTTCTATGAGAATGAGCAACCGATTATCGATGCGTTTAACGAAGGTTATCTTTACCTTATTGAGGAGTATGGTTGGAAATCCAATGCTGATGTAATTACGCCGTTTGTTAATTTTCACAGAATTGCTGTGCCGACACCTAAAACGGAGGAGAATCCATCGGGAATAGATATTTATTATATTTTCGATACATCACAGCCACACGATGCGGAAGAGGATTGGGCTTGGAATTCAGACGATTCTGTTCCTGAAAATTTGCGGTTTTATCAATTTGAAGAGAAAATAGATCTTACTTTGGCGAGAGATCAACATATTCCATCTTGTGATTTTATTAATTTAACAAAAGAAAATTATAGTGATGGGCAGAATCAATTTAGTTGCGCGAAAAATACGGCGGAATTTCAGAGCTTATTCGCTACAGGACTATTCAGTGCATTATCAAGTATACCTGGTGATTATCTGAGTGAATACCTGCTTACAAAAAAAGATACAAAAACATATATTGCTTTATCGGATTATGATTTTGATTATCATGATGCATGGGCGACAAGCTATACGATTTTCCATGTGGTTGATACAACAGGACAGTATCCGGGAAGCAGTCTTGAAAGTTCTACTTTAAGTGCAGAAAAAATTCAACCGGATAAATCAGCGGGGGCATATTCGGCATATACCGTTATATTAAAGAACCGCCCACAAGAAGATGGTTATTATAAGACGAAAGTTGATGTTGCTACGAATGGAGTCGGAGATACAGAGTTAGAAATGATTCAGGAAGATGGGACAACATGTCAGGAAAATATTGTTCCTTCAGGAAAAGAGGTAACACTTCGGTTTAAGGCGGAAGGTACAACTGTTCTGGAATCCATTACATTACAGAGACATAACAATACAGAAAATCCATCAGAAGTAACTTCGGAAGAAACGTTGTTGACAAAAGACCAGATCGCGACATTGAGTCCGGATGAAGAAGGATATTATACATATACATGCGGTACACCATATTCAAACGCAACATTTGTTTTAAATGGAGCAGTAGGACATAAGGTATATGTGAAAGGTACGAATCAGTCATTTGAAGATGCAATTCAATTGGATTCCTATGTAGATTACTTTGAAGAAGGAGAAAATGTTGAATTTTATGTATCAGATAATGTAAAGAGTGTCGGATATTATGAGGGAAATACTTATAAAGAGCTTGCATTAACAGAAAATTATGAGGGTGACAGAAAAGGAAGTTTCGTAATGCCGGCGAAGGATATTACATTATACTATAATGCAGTCTGCAAGGAACATTCCTATGACAATGGTTTTTGTACGAAATGTGGTGGATATCAGCCGGCAGACTATAATGAATCTACAGGCAGTTATGAGATTGGGAATGGTGGACAGATGTTTTGGTTTGCCGCTCTTGTAAATGGGGACGGTGAACATACACAGATTCAGGAAGCGAAGCCAGATGCACATGGAGTGCTGGTGTCTGACATTTCACTTAAGAATCCGGCGGATGAAAACTATGAATGGAAACCAATCGGAGAATTCAAAGGAATTTTCGACGGACAGAATCATACGATTTCTGATTTCAGTATGACGAAAGTAAATGATGAGTCAATAGGCTTTTTCCAGAGCCTTATGAGTGACCCGAACGAGACAGACGAGGCAGAGAAAGCGACGCTTAAGAACTTTACACTGAATGGAACAATCGCTACAACAGCAGAGGCAGCAAGTGCAGTAGGTGGTGTTGTAGGAACAACTTCCGGCGGTGTGATCAGGCGGGTGAATTCAAATGTAAATATTGCAAGTGGAGTGATATACGATATCGGCGGAATTGTCGGAGCAATCAATGCAGCAACTTCTATAGAGGAGAGTACATATTCAGGTAAGATCGTACTGGATTATAATTTCTACGGAGTCGGTGGAATTGTAGGTTTTGTAACTGATGATGATACATATGCAGGCGGCACAAAAATCAAGGATTGTGCAAATTACGGATTGATTACATATTATAAAGTGAAAAATTACGGAGGACGTGGTTACAGCGGTGGAATCACCGGACAGGTTGCATTGGGTGAAGAGGCATATCTTTTAAATAACGAGGTGACAGACGGCTCTCAAGTATGGTATCAGAATATTGATAACGGAGAAACTCCGGATGCTTATCCGGTTCTGGATGATACACATGGCACAGTCTATCGTTGGGAAGATGGAACCTATTCGAATTATGAGAAAGAACCTGTAGAAGAAACTTACGAGATTCGTACATTTGAAGAATTTAAGAAAATTCCGGAAATTGTTAAGAAGAACAATCGTGCAAACTTCAAGCTGATGAACACAATTTTCGGAAACGGTAAAACAATGACAGAATCAATCGGTTCAGCAGACAATCCGTATAATGGTACATTTGACGGACAAGGATATTATGTCTACCGATTCGATATCAAATCATCAGATGGAAATGCAGCACTTTTTGATACGATCGGTGCACGGGGAAGTGTAAAGAATTTCGCAGCTTTTTATCAAAATATTGAAGGAGAGAAAGCAGCAGGTCTAGCGATTGTCAATTATGGATTGATTGATCAGTGGATCAAATCTCAGCGGTCCATTTACTGATCAACTCACGCATGAGCCTAAAAATTTGACGGAGGCAACGACATTTGTTAAGGGCACATCAATGGCAGGAGGCGTTGTAGTTGAGAATAAAGGTGTGATTCGAAATACTGCGAACTATGCAAAGGCAACAGCAAGTGCATCAGATGGAATTGCTGGAGGAATTGCAGTAGTAAACAGCGGAACGATTGAGAGCTGTATGAGTATAGGTGCTCTGTCAACAAAGGAAAATGGAATTGCCGGAGGAATCGTTGGAAAACTGGATAAAAATGGTTCCATTCAAATTGCATATAGTGCACAAACTGCGATAGAAGGTGGGACAACCGGAGCAGTATTTGGCACAAAAGAAGAAACAGCAGGAGCTGTGAATAACACATATTACCTGGATACCTTATCAGGAAACGAAGAACAGGGAACAGCGAAAACAGCGGCTGAGATGAAGAGCAATGCTTTTAAAGAGGAATTAAATACTCTGGTAGCAGGCAATGAAGAATTGTGTAGTTGGACATGGAATTCAACAAAGAATCAGGGGTATCCAAGAATCTTATCTTCGCTTATTACGGAAGTTGAATTAGTGAACGTATCAAGAGGACTTACCGTAAAAGGTATGATGCATAAAGATACGAAACTTCAGTTGAACGAGCTTGACAAGAAGAATGACATTTATCAGGCATTTAAGAAATATGCGGAAAAGGCAGATAAGCAGGTTCTTTATTCAGCAGAACCGACGTTGGTATATGGAGATGAACAGCCAGCACCATACGAAGGAAATCTGAATGTAAAACTGGATCTGTCAAAGTATCGAGGAAAAGGATATAAGGTTCTTGTTTATCGAAATAATCAGATCGAAGAGCTTGAAATTGATAAACAGATGATCGCCTCAAAAGATGTAGAAGAGATGGTTCCGTTTGCTGTACTGGCTGAAAAGAGTGAGATCTCCAAAGCAGTTGATCATATTAAGGATACAGTAAAAACAGGAGATAACAGCAGTGTGATTCTTTTGTTTGGTATTGTTGTTGTGGCAGGTATTGTAGCAGGGGGAGTTATTTACTGGAGAAAAAAGAAAGTAAAAAAATAAGATGAAAAAAAAGACAAAGATTATAATCGGAATTCTGATTGCGGCTGTGATAGCAGCCGCAGGAATTACCTGGTATGTTATGAACCAAAAGAATCAGAAAACCGGAAATTCGTCTGCAGAAGTAGTAGCCTGGGATGTGGATATCGAGGAGGAAGAACCTTCCGAGGAAAAAGGAATCCTGATTCCGGGATATACAAGTATGGTAATGAAGGCGAATACAAAGGAGCAGACAGTAAGCATTGGTAATCCGGCAGATAATGATTGCATTTTTGTAATTGTATTGAAACTGGAAGACGGAACGAAACTGTTCGAATCACAAGAGGTAAAACCGGGAGAAGGTCTGGAGAATATTACGCTTGACCAGGAACTGGAAGCCGGAGAGTATCAGGCAGTTATAGAATATAAGTGTTATTCATTAGAAGATAAAAGTCCGTTAAACGGCGGAAGCGCAGAGTTTAAATTATATGTGAAAGAATAAAACGTGGAGGTAGAATGATGAAAAAGAAATTAGTAGCAGGATTTATGGCAGCAACGATGATGGTATCTGTTATGTCAACAGGCGTTTTTGCAAAAGATCTTGACCCGTCCAGTGAGACTCAAAGAACGGGAGATACAACAGTGACTGCAACAGTGGAGGAAAATGAAAATAAAGCAGCTTATGTTATAGAAATTCCGGATAAGGTTGATTTTGGAAAAATACAGCAGCCTGAGACAGAAGGAAATGCATATTCAACCAAAGATATCACAGTATCTTGTATACAAGCAGATAATCTGGCGGCAGGAAGTGGAATCGCTGTTTTAGTGAAAGATGCGACAGCAACTCAAAGTACTGATCCGTTTTGCCTGACACATAATACACATTCAGATTGTGTTCTGAATTATGAGATTATGAATAACAACGATGAGAGTATTCAAAATGGGACATGGTATGCAAATGGATTTTTATTTAATCTATTTACGGGAGCAGGTCAAGAAGCAACTGACAAATTAAGACTGAACCGTAACCAGTTATATAATAAAGATCTTTCTGTCTGGGGTGGACAGTACACTGGTACACTTAATTTCTATACAAAGATTGTAGATGTACATGCAAATTAAAAAAGAGTGGAGTAATACAAGAAAAAGCTTGTTAAAAATCTTTTTTATGTCGCTCGTTCTTGTATGTATTTGTACTTTATCAGTTCCAAGGAAATCTCTGGCTCAGGAGACAACAGATTCTGCAACTTATGCGGGAAGTACCAGCGTAAAAGCATATGTGACAGGAAATTCCGAAAATGAGCAGGAGAACCATCCCGAAGATGAGGAACATTTACAAGACGAAAGCACAACAAATGCGAAAACAGGAGACGAGAGCAATGCAAGGATTTGGATTGCGATATGGATCTTCTCAATGCTTGTATTTGGTTGTGGAATAAAATATAAAAAGGTAACAAATAAATAAAAAATTGTGTTATCATAGAAAAAAAGAAATGTAAAAATGAAAGGGGCAGCAAAAATGAAGGAGAATAAAACAATTAAAATTATCACATTAATCACAGGAATCCTGACAGTGCTGTTAGGTTTTTATGCAGTAGTTCGACCTATGAGGACTTTTTTAGCAATCGGATGGATTCTTGGAATGCTTCTCTTCGTGAATGGTATTGAACTTGTGATACTTTCATTGTCAAAAGAGAAGAAAGATATCGGAGGATGTATTCTTGGAGTCCTGGAAGGACTTGGCGGTATCATTTTATTGTTCAGTGGCGTACAGAGATTTCTTACAGATATCATGGCAACTTATCTGGTTGGTGCCAGTGTCCTGATTTATGGTATCTTCCAGATTGTAACCGGAGTGAAGAAGTTTAAAGATTCTAAGGGAAAAGCAATTTTAGCAATTGTTTGTGGTGTGTTATCTGTTATTGTAAGTATTATAGCCTTTACTCATCCGGTATTGACTATGTTCTCAGTTGGATATATGATCGCATTTGCTGTTTTAATGCAGGGAATCAATATGATCGTACTTGCTGTGAATTTTGGAAAAGAGAGTGAGTAAATCAAAGAAAAATAGTAAATGACTAAAAGAAGAGAACTCCAGTAAAATGAAAGTTCTCTTCTTTTTTGTTATGGAAACAGAAATACAAATCACAGGACAACAAGTAAAACTGAGTTAATCTGTATGAAAAATATGCTTGACGCAATATATTGTCTGAATTTATAATAAAAAAGTGTAAATCATACGAAAATATGGTTGAGAGGAAGGAAGAAACGGCGATGAAAAAGGAATATTTGGACAAGATTGCAGAATATGGACAGTTGATTGTTGTTTCGGGACCGTCGGGTGTGGGGAATAAGACGGTTTTGAGAGAGTATTTGCAGGATCATGAACAGGCGTGTGTCAGTGTATCTGTGACAACGAGAAGACAGAGAAAGCATGAAATAGACGGAAAAGACTATTGGTTTGTGTCTGTACCGGAATTTGAGCGAATGGTTCGTATGGGTGAGATGTTGGAATATACATATGTGAATGGTAATGCTTACGGAACAACGAAGAAAAGTGTAGAGGAAGCGCGTGCAAGAGGGAAAAATGTAATTCTAGACGTGGATACAATCGGAGCAATGAAGATTCGTGCGCTTTGTCCGGATGCTACACTGGTTTACATTTTGCCGCCATCTTGGGATGAATTAAAGAGCCGGCTGTCTAGCACTGGAATTTATAACAAAAAAGAAGTGAATGCTTTAATGGAAATAGCAGAAGAAGAGATTTCATGTGCCAATAGTTATGATTATATTTTGGTCAATGATACAATTTCAAATACTTTGAGTCGTTTTGCACAGATTATTCATAGTAATCGCTATAGCCGTAACTGTATGAAAGAATTTCTTGATAGTTACATAGACGGAGAAGTGAAGCCTCATGTTCAGTCATACAAAGAGGCATTACTGTAAATTTTTTGATTATTGGAAATATTCTTTGAAAGATGGCACATATTTTGCGAAAGAAGATTCGGATGAAAAACAGAGGAGAGTCGTTTCGTCTACCTTGCTTTTAAAGAAAACTTACAGCGTATGCTCACGGACAGTGAGTTCACTGTAAAAGAACATATATATAGGGAAAATAAAAGCTTTACATTATAAAAAGTATTATGATAAACTGAATATCAAACTGAAAATTTGCGGTGTAGGAGATTTCTTACACCGCATCTGTGTTTTAGAAAGTAGAGGGATGAATATGCCAATAGGAGTTATTATCAATGCCCTGTCGGTTGCAGCCGGCGGTGTGATCGGGGCATTATTCGGGCACAAGCTGCCTGCAAAAATCAATTCGGAACTTACCAAGATATTTGGTGTCTGCTCAATGGGAATGGGAGTTAGTTCCATTGGACTTATGAAAAATATGCCTGCTGTTATTTTTGCAGTGATAATTGGAACTGCCTTTGGTCTGGCAGTCAATCTGGGCGGAATTATTAATAGCGGAGCGACCTGCATGGAGAAACCAGTGGGAAAACTCTTCCCAAATAAGAACAAATCCATGTCCAGAGAAGAGTATATGTCAATGCTTGTGACGATCATCGTATTGTTTTGTGCCAGTGGGACAGGGATTTATGGTTCACTGGATTCCGGAATGAGCGGTGATCATACAATTTTGATTTCGAAATCGATTCTGGATTTCTTTACTGCGATGATTTTTGGAGGAACATTAGGTATGGTGGTTGCTGCAGTTGCAATTCCGCAGTGTGTGATCTTCCTTATTATATTCGCAGCAGCAAAATTTATCTTCCCACTGACCACGCCGGATATGATTGCCGACTTCAAGGCATGTGGAGGCTTCCTGCTTCTTGCAACTGGTTTCCGGATCGCAAAGATTCACGATTTTCCAGTCGCAGACATGATCCCGGCCATGGTGCTTGTGATGCCGGTGAGCTGGTTCTGGGTAAATATGATCGTACCGATGCTGTAAAGTAGAAGAAATGTATCATTCTATATTTCAGCATGTTCCAATACATAATTCTTAAAATTCGTAATAACAGGTGCCTGATAAACATTCTTCAAAGTTGCCATGTAGAAGAGTCTCTCCCAGGACGGAGTTGAAATTTCTATGATTGAAACCGGTAAAGAGGAAAGAATCGGCATTCGCGGCACAACTGCGATGCCGAATCCGGCACTGACTAATCCGGCAACACCCTGATCTTCTTCCATTGAGTAAGCAATCTGAGGGTATCCGCCACATTTTTCAAATAACTTATCAATTACATGTCTTAAACCGCTTCGCTTAGAGAAAACGATGTGCGGATACGTAAGCGCTTCTTTTAGATCAATCGAAGTTTTCCTGTCCAAAGGATGTCCTTCCGGTACGATCAGTACAAGCTCTTGTTTTGCGACCGGAACAAACTCAACGAGCGGTTCATTGTCCATCTTGGAACAAAATGCGATGTCGTATTTTCGCTCTTTTAATCCCTGGATCATGTCGGATGTGAGTCCGGTCGAACTGTGAAAATAAAAATCGATTTTTTTGTTAGGCGTGGAATCCAAAAAACCTTTTACAAAGTTCGGAACAACTGCACTGCTGAGCGTACGGAGTTCAACAATATCGATGCGGCCTTCCCCAAATCCGGTCATCTGCAGTTTATTGATGCTTGAATCCAGCATATCCAAAGCCTGTTCCACATCGACAAGAAAAGCCTGTCCACATTTTGTGAGGACAACGTTACGTCCATCTTTTTCAAAGAGTTTTACTCCGAGCTCACTTTCCAGAGATGAGATTGCATGACTTAAGCTTGGTTGAGTGATAGAAAGAATCTCCGCAGCCTTTGTGTAGTGTTCTAGATGAGCGAGAGTAACAAAATATCTAAGATGATAGAGATTCATAAAGTCTGGTACCTTCCTTATAAAAATTTGTATCTTCCCATTTAATCAGGTTCATTTTATATCTATTTGGTAACTGTTCAGAGCCAAGCAAAATTTCATAAAACAGATGTAAAATGCTTGCA
>OLNY01003000.1_pt1 | contig 11166 bp, 10 predicted proteins | sample 1671981 | NCBI WGS metagenome assembly OLNY01 (sample SAMEA3136632, study PRJEB25190) | human gut metagenome | biome: human gut; feature: human-associated habitat; material: faeces | place: Austria | collected 2013 | reverse complement strand
GGAGAAAAATATGAAAGAGATAAGTTTATATATACATATACCATTTTGTAAGCAAAGATGTTTTTATTGTGATTTTCCTACTTTTTCAGGAAAAGAACAATTTAGAGAAGCATATGTTGATGCTTTAATTAAAGAAATAAAAGAAAAATGTACTAATTATTTGATTAGGACAATATTTATTGGTGGTGGAACACCATCACATCTTGAGAAAAAAGAGCTTGAAAAACTTTTAAAATCAGTATCTAAATTAAATTTATCAGAGGATATAGAATATTCTATGGAATGTAATCCTGGAACTGTAAATGAAGAAAAATTAAAGATAATGAAAAAATATGGAATAAATAGAATAAGTTTTGGACTTCAATCATGTAATGACGAATTATTAAAAAAGATTGGGCGTATACATACATTTGAAGAGTTTTTAGAAAATTATAATTTGGCAAGAAAAGTAGGATTTAATAATATAAATGTTGATTTAATGTATGGGCTTCCTAATTTAACTGTAGAATTATGGAGAGATACATTAGAAAAGATATGTGAGTTAAAGCCAGAACATATTTCTGCATATAGTTTAATCATTGAAGAAGGAACTGCTTTTTATAACTTATATGAAAAAGATAAACTTCAACTTCCAAGTGAAGATGAGGAAAGAGTAATGGATAAGTTAACTAAGGATATTTTAAAGGAAAATGGATATCATCAGTATGAGATTTCTAATTTTGCTCTAAATGGGAAAGAATGTAGACATAACAAGGTTTATTGGTCATTAGACGAGTATATAGGAGTTGGTAGTGCAAGCAGTTCTTATATTGATGGATATAGATTTGTAAATACAAGTAATATAAATAACTATATAAAAAATATAAATGATGAAAAAGAAGTAATAGTAGATAAGTATAAGAATTCTATTGAAGATGAAATGGAAGAGTTTATCTTTATGGGATTAAGAATGATTTGTGGTATAGATTTGTTAAAATTTAAGAGAAAATTTGGCGTAGATATAAATAGTATATATAAGAAAGTCATTGAGAAAAATATAAAAGATGGTTTGCTTGTTATAGATGATAAAAGAATGTTTTTAACCTATAAAGGAATGGAATTATCAAATAGTGTAATGTCAGATTTTATACTAGATAAATAGTGAAAATGAAAAGCGAAGGAAAAAGGAGAAATTAAGAGATGCAAAGAGAAAATGGCGAAAGAATTAAATTATATAAAAAAATAGTTGAAAATTTAAAGAAATATGAAATTGACAAAAAAAACAAATAAGAATATATTGATAATGTAGTCATTAGCACTCGACTTTAATGAGTGCTAACAATAGGGGTGATGAAATGGCTATTGATGAAAGAAAAATAAGAATACTTCAAGCCATTATTAATGACTATATAATAACAGGTGAGCCTGTTGGTTCAAGAACAATAGCTAAGAAGTATGATTTAGGTGTGGGATCTGCAACTATAAGAAATGAAATGGCAGATTTAGAGGAAATGGGATACTTAGAACAGCCTCACACATCAGCAGGCAGAATACCATCTAGTAAGGGATATAGATTATATGTTGATAAGTTAATGGAAACACCAAAGCTAAGTAGAGATGAAGAGCTAAGAATTAAAGAATATTTAATTAATTCAGCTATGCATGAAGTTGATACAATATTAAAAGAAGCTTGTGTTTTATTATCAGAATTAACAAATTTAACTTGTATAGTTCAAACACCTTCTATGAAAAGAAGTTATATAAGATCACTACAATTAATAAAAATAGATGAAACAAATTTAATAGCTGTAATAGTAACTGATAGTGGTGTTATTAAAAATCATAGAATTAAAGTAAATAATGTACCAAGTAATGAAGAACTTATTAGAATAAATGAGGTATTAAATTCAAAGCTTAAGAATTTGACAATAGAAGCTATAAATTTAGAAGTCATTAATGAACTTAAGAATGAACTAGTAGGATTCGATGATTTATTTAATGCAATGCTTCCAGCTTTATATGAAAGTTTAAATAATAGTTCAAAATCAGACTTAGTTGTTGAAGGAACAACAAATCTTTTCAATTATCCAGAGTATAACGATATTGAAAAGGCTAAAGAAGTACTTCAATTAATAAGTAATAAAGATTGTGTAATAGAACTACTTGAAAATAGTGGGGATATATCAATTAAAATTGGTGATGAAAATTATATTCCAGAAGCTAAGGATTGTTCAGTAATAACTGCAGAATATTCCTTAGGAGGAAGACCCATTGGAAGTGTTGGGCTTATTGGTCCACAAAGAATTAATTATTCAAAAGTTATTTCTATAATGGCACAAGTCATGAAAGAATTAAATAAAAGTCTTAAGGATCAAGAGTATTGATTAAAGAGAGATGAGGTGTAAAGATGGAAGAAAACAAAAATTTAAGAGATGAAGAAATCTTAGAAGAAAATGATACAGTTGAAGAAAATACTGAAGCTACAGAAAATGAAGAAGTAGAAGAGATAATAGAAGAATATTCTGAAACTGATGATTTATCTATGATAAGAAAGTTAAAAGATGAAAATAAAAAACTTTCTAATGAATTAGATGCATTAAAGGAAAGATTACTTAGACTTACTGCTGAGTATGATAATTACAGAAAAAGAACAGCAAAAGAAAAAGAAGGTATATATACAGATGCTTGCACAGATGTATTAAAAGAAATACTTCCTGTAGCAGATAACTTAGAAAGAGCTTTAGCTGTAGATGGAAATGTAGAAGATCTTAAGAAGGGTGTTGAGATGACAATAAAAGGATTCTTAAACTCTTTACAAAAATTAGGTGTTGAAGAAATTGATACAACTAATGGCTTTGATCCAAATTTACATCAAGCAATATCTGTTGTTGAAGATGAAAATTTAAATAGCAATGATGTTGCTCAAGTATATCAAAAAGGATATAAAAAGGGCGAAAAGGTAATCAGATATTCAATGGTTACAGTAGCAAAATAGTAAAAAAGGAAAATATTTAAATAGATATTTAATTTCGAGGAGGAAAAAATTATGGGAAAAATTATAGGTATTGATTTAGGTACAACAAATTCATGTGTAGCTGTTATGGAAGGTGGAGAACCAGTAGTTATCACTAACTCAGAAGGTGCAAGAACTACACCATCAGTAGTTTCATTCCAAGCTAATGGAGAAAGATTAGTGGGTCAAATAGCTAAAAGACAAGCAATTACAAACCCAGAACACACTATAATTTCAATAAAAAGAGAAATGGGAACAGATCATAAGACTAAGATAGATGATAAAACTTATTCACCACAAGAAATATCAGCAATGATTCTTCAAAAGATTAAAGCTGATGCAGAAGCTTACTTAGGTGAACCTGTAACTCAAGCAGTTATAACAGTTCCAGCTTACTTTAATGATGCTGAAAGACAAGCAACAAAAGATGCTGGTAGAATAGCTGGATTAGAAGTATTAAGAATAATAAACGAACCAACAGCTGCTTCATTAGCTTATGGATTAGATAAGACTGATCACAGCGAAAAAATATTTGTTTATGACTTAGGTGGAGGTACATTCGACGTATCTATCCTTGAATTAGGTGATGGAGTATTCGAAGTATTATCAACAAATGGAGATACTCACTTAGGTGGAGATGACTTTGACCAAAAGATCATTGATTATATAGCAAATGACTTTAAAGCTCAATATGGAATTGACTTAAGAAATGATAAGAGTGCAGTTCAAAGATTAAAAGAAGCTGCAGAAAAAGCTAAGATTGAATTATCATCATCAATGCAAACAAACATTAACTTACCATTCATCACTGCAGATGCAACTGGTCCAAAACACATTGATATGAACTTAACTAGAGCAAAATTCAACGAATTAACTCATGATTTAGTTCAAAGATCAATTGAGCCAATGAAGAAAGCATTATCTGATGCAGGACTTTCAATTAGCCAAATCGATAAGGTTATATTAGTTGGTGGATCAACAAGAATTCCAGCAGTTCAAGAAGCTGTTAAGAACTTTACAGGAAAAGAACCTTCAAAGGGAGTTAATCCAGATGAATGCGTAGCTATGGGTGCTGCAATTCAAGCAGGTGTTTTAACTGGAGAAGTTAAGGACGTATTATTACTAGACGTTACACCATTAACATTAGGAATTGAAACTTTAGGAGGAGTTGCTACTCCATTAATCGAAAGAAATACAACTATACCAGCTAAGAAGAGCCAAGTATTCTCAACTGCAGCAGATGGTCAAACATCAGTTGAAATACATGTAGTACAAGGTGAAAGACAAATGGCTGCTGATAACAAGACTTTAGGTAGATTTACTCTATCAGGTATTGCTCCAGCTCCAAGAGGAATTCCACAAATCGAAGTTACTTTTGATATAGATGCTAATGGTATTGTTAAGGTATCTGCTATGGATAAAGGAACTGGTAAAGAAGCAAATATTACAATTACTGCTTCAACTAACTTAAGTGATGAAGAAGTAGATAGAGCTGTAAAAGAAGCTGAAAGATTTGCTGAAGAAGATAAGAAGAGAAAAGAATCAATAGAAACTAAGAATAATGCAGATCAATTAACTTACCAAACTGAGAAGCAATTAGAAGAGCTTGGTGATAAGATTTCTGCTGATGATAAAGCTAAGATAACTGCTAAATTAGATGCTTTAAAAGCTGTTAAAGACGGAGAAGATTTAGAAGCTATTAAGAAGGCTACAGAAGAATTAACACAAGAATTCTATGCTATATCTTCAAAGATGTATGCTGATGCTCAAGGTGCAGCAGGAGCTCAAGGTGCAGGATTTGATCCAAACAATATGGGTGGAAATGCTAATCAAGGACCAGCTCATGATGATAATGTAGTAGATGCTGATTTTGAAGTAAAAGAAGATAAATAATATTATAATATAAATAGGGGAGACAAAAGTCGTCTTCCCTTTTTAAAAGTTTAGGTATTTACGAATATTTTTGTAAGTGTTAATATAGACTAAGTTAAATATAAATAGGTGGTGAGTATATAGATGGCAAATAAAGACTATTATGCTGTTCTTGGACTTGAGAAAGGTGCAAGTGATGATGAAATAAAAAGAGCCTTTAGAAAGCTAGCTATTAAATACCATCCTGATAAAAATCAAGGTAATAAGGAAGCAGAAGAAAAGTTTAAAGATATAAATGAAGCATATCAAGTACTTTCTGACCCAGAGAAGAAAGCTAGATATGATCAATTTGGTACTGCTGACTTTGATGGAAGTGGATTTGGAGCAGGTGGATTTGGTGGCTTTGACTTCTCAGATATGGGAGGCTTTGGTGATATATTTGAAAGCTTTTTTGGAGGCGGTGGTGGTTCTTCAAGAAGAAGAAATGGCCCTGTAAAAGGCGCAGATATAGAATATACTTTAAATTTAACTTTTGAAGAGGCTGTATTTGGCGTAGAAAAAGAAATAACTATAAACAGACATGAAAATTGTGAGAAGTGTAGAGGAACTGGTGCTGAACCAGGAACTTCACCAAAAACATGTCCAACATGTAATGGAAGTGGGCAAGTTAGAGTTCAAAGACAAACACCTCTTGGAAGTTTTGTAAGTACTTCTACTTGTGATAGATGTGGAGGAAAAGGAACAATAGTTGAAACTCCATGTTCAAGCTGTAGTGGTAAAGGAAAAGTGAGAAAGACTAGAAAGATTAAAGTAAATGTACCTGCTGGTGTTGACACAGGTAATGTAATGCCACTTAGAGGACAAGGAGAGCATGGTTCTAATGATGGGCCTCCAGGAGATTTATATATCAGAATAAATGTGGCTAAATCTAAACAATTTGATAGAAGAGGAAATGATATTTATATAGAAACTCATATATCAATGGGAAGAGCTGCTTTGGGTGTTGAAATAACAGTTCCAACAGTAGATGGAGATGTTAAGTATAGTATTCCAGCAGGAACTCAATCTGGAACAATGTTTAGATTAAAGGGTAAGGGTGTGCCTAAGGTTCACTCAAGCGCAAGAGGAGATCAATATGTAAAAGTAATAGTTGATATTCCTAAGAACTTAAACTCTAAACAAAAAGAGGCCTTAGAAGCATTTATGGAAGCTTGTGGAGAAAGTGTTGACGGAGAAGTTACACACAAAAAGGGCTTAAAAGATTTATTTAATAAGAAATAAAAAAAAGATGTTGCAGTTGCAACATCTTTTTTAATTTATAAATTCACTTAATACTTTAATAGTTTCTTCATGTCTAGTTGAACTTATAGCTATACATAAAACAGTATTTTCGTTATTAAATCCAGCATCTTTTAATAAATTCAAGTTGTCCACTTTAATCCCATAGTTTTTATCATTTCCAAATTCATCTTTTGATGTTACTAAGTTATCACTAGAGATATTTAATGTATCAAATCCTTCTAAGGAATTTAAATCAAGTAACATATTGTTAGTAGCAAAATATTCAAAGTTATTTTTTTCTGTTAAAAGGATATCGATTTCACTAGCAGCTAACCTAACGGCGAATGCTTGAGTTGCTGTAGGGTCATCTCCATGATTAGAATTTAAGTTTAATAATAGAGTATCTGTAAAAATAGCAGATTTTTTATTATCTCCTAAAATGTTTTCGTTTAATTTATCTTTAATTTTATTGAAATTATCTAAATTAACAGTTGAACCATAGTATGTAATATTACAATAAGTATCTTGCTTAGTGGCAATTGAATATGATATATATCCTATAATTATTATAGCTAGTAGTGTTGTTATTATAGGAAGTTTGTAATAATCATATATGAATTCAAATTTCTTTTTTACTGACAAAGATCTAAATTTTTCTTTAACAGATATTTCAGAGTCTAAAGGTGGTTTGTTTTTTACTGGGACCATATAATCACTCCTTTATTTATTTGTATATTTATGTCTATTTTATAGAAAAAAATGATAAAAATCAATTGATATAAATTTTAAGAATTGGTAAACATTTAAAAAATTTATGGTTACAATTAAATATTTAAATAACTAGATAATAGAAAAGAAATGAGATTATAGATATAATAGAGGGGTGAATATTTGTTATCATAAGTAGGAATATTAAAAATAGTAGCAATAATATGAGGTGATAAGATGAAAAATTTAAAAGAAGTACTTTTGCCGGAGATAGAAGAGTTTAGAAAAGTTGGACATAAGTTTGTTAATGGAGAAATGTCTGTTATGGACTTTAAACATGCATCAGGAGGAATGGGAGCATATGCTCATCGTGGAGGAAAAGAGTTTATGCTAAGACTTAGAATGCCTTCAGGGATAATAACTATGCCACAATTAAAGTTAATATATGATTGGGCAGAAAAATATAAGTTAGGTGGCTTACATTTTACTACACGTCAAGCAATACAATATCATGGATTATCAATAGACGAAGTATGTGATTTAATGAAAGAAGCTTTAGATAAGGATATATATACAAGAGGAGCAGGTGGGAATTTCCCAAGAAATGTTGCTTTATCTCCATTATCAGGTGTGGACAAAGAAGAAGCTTTTGATGTTACACCATATGCAGTAGCTACTGGTGAGTATTTCATGGAAAGGATAACTACTTATAAGTTACCAAGAAAGTTAAAAGTATCTTTCTCTAATGCTTCAAGTGATACAGCGCACTGTACAATTCAAGATTTAGGATTTTTAGCTGTTAATAAAGATGGAAAAGACTATTTTAGAGTGTACTTAGGTGGTGGTTTAGGAAGAAATCCTAAATTAGCATTAATATATCCAGAACTTATTGAACCTAGTGAAGTATTAAATTATGTTGAAGCTATGGTTAGATTATTTAAGGCAGAGGGGAATTATGAAAATAAGGCCAAAGCTCGTGTAAGATACATGGTAGATAAGTTAGGTGAAGAAGGATTTATAGCTGAATACAAGAAGTATGTTAATGAAGTTAAAAAAGAAGAAAACTATAAATTATCAGTAGAAGCTAAAAAATATGATAAAAAAGGTATAGAAACAAATATAACTAATTCTAGATTAGTAGAACAAAAGCAAGCAGGATTATATAGTGTTTATTTACATCCAGTAGGAGGACAAATAAAGCTAAGTGATTTAAAAGCTATAATAGATACACTAGAAAGATTTGATGATCCAGAAATAAGATTATCAATGACTGAAGGAGTATATTTTAGAAACTTAAATGGAAAAGAAGCAGAGGAACTTCTAGAAGTTACAAATAATATGGGAGGATCAACTTCATTTGACTATAGCGTATCTTGTATAGGGGTACCAACATGTCAAATAGGTATATGTGAAAGTCAAGAAGTTTTAAGAGAAACTTTAGATCACGTTAAGAAAAATGTTTCAAATGTTGATTTATTACCTAGATTATATTTCTCTGGATGTGGTAATTCTTGTGGAGTTCATGAAATAGCTGAAATAGGATTTACAGGAAAGAAAAAGAGAATTAATGATGTAATACAAGAAGCATATGAAGTTCATGTTGATGGAAGCTTTGTAGAAGGAGAAGCAAGATTAGGAAAATGCTTTGGAGACATTGCAAGAAAAGATATTCCTATGTTTATTTGCGAATTAGCTGAAAATTTAAATACTGCTAATAAGCCATTTATAGAATATATAAAGAGTAATGAAAATGAGTTTAAAGCTTTAGTAGAAAAATATAATTGTTAGTAAAGAATAATATTAATTAATGTTATCCACAATATACTATCTTTAAAATTAAAGAAGGTATATTGTGGATTTATTATTATATAAAGTTATTACAAAGCTTCATATATAGTTGAAATAAAAGAAATAATCTGTATAATTAATCTATGAACTTAAAGAAATGATTTGGAGTGAACGAAAGTTATGAGAATGAGAAGAAAGCCTTGGGCAAGACCTGAGTTAGAAAGTTGCAAGTTTTTTGTGCAAAAACCAAGTGAATACAAAGGTAAATGGAAAGAATTTTTTGGTAATGATAAACCGATATATATGGAATTAGGATGTGGAAAAGGAACATTTATGGCTGTTCATGGTTCTGAAAATCCTGAAATAAACTATATAACTGTAGACATAAAAGATGAGGTTTTAGTTTTAGCTAAAAGAAATATTGAAGATGCCTATAAAAAAGTAGGGCATGAAATAGATAATGTTGCTCTTATGTCTCAAGAAATATTATTAATAGATGATATGTTAGATGAGAATGATGTTATAGAAAGAATATATATAAATTTCTGTAATCCTTGGCCTAAAGAACGTCATAAAAAAAGAAGATTAACTCATACGAGACAGCTTGAAAAATATAAGAAGTTCTTAAATAAAGGTGCAGAAATATGGTTTAAAACAGATGATGATGAATTATTTGAAGAATCTTTAGAGTATTTTAAGGAAAGTAATTTAGAGATAAAGTATATTACATATGATTTACATAACAGCGGATTTGAAGGCAATGTTACAACTGAGCATGAAGACATGTTTACTGCACAAGGAATAAAAACTAAGTTTTTAATTGCCACATATAATTAAAAGTAAGAAAGGTTGCAAATTGCAATCTTTTTGCTTTATGTGTTGATAATAATCCCTTTAGATGAAAAAATAACCAAACTAATATCAAGTAAAAAGAAAAGTTAGAAATATATATAATTTATAACAACATTATTATTAAATATAGAAATGTAAACGTGCTGTTATTAGAAAAATAAAAATATTTATTGGAGATACTAAGTATATATTAAAATGTTTATGTCAAATTTAATAAAAAGATAGTTAAATTCTTTGAATAAAGTTTTCATTGTGTGTATACTAAGGCAGTTACACCTTAAGGTGTAAATAATAAATGTTGGTGGTAAATTATGATATATTTTATTATTATGATTATTTTTTCGCCTTTTACAGCTATTATTCCAGCTATATATACAGTTGGAATGTTGATTAGAAAAAAAATAAAAGTAGAAAAAAATTATTGGAATATAAGTTTATTTTTATTATTTGCATATTCTGTATTTAGCGGTATTGTAAATAGAAATTTATTATCTTTATTAGCATCTCTAGGGCTGTTTTTATATTTTGCTTTAAGTGTGTTTTGTCAAAATTATTTTGTGAAGATAAGTAGAATAAATTTAGTTATTAAATATATAGTATATTTAAGTGTGATTGCAGCTATTGGGGGAGTAATAGAAAAAATAATATTTATTTTATTAGGAGTGCCTCAGCATAGGGTTTTTAGCTCTTTTGGAAATCCTAATATGGCTGGAGCTTGGTTTGGAAATGTAATATTAATGATTTTTTACTTAAAGTGCACAGATAAAGGAAAAAGGGATGATATAATATATAATCTTTCTATTGTATTAATAATCGTAGCATTATTATTAACTGAATCAACAGGAGCATTTATTGCTTTAGTAGGAGCTATATTTGTATATTATATATTAAAAGAAAAAAAGGATATAAAAGGTCTAATAGCTATTTGTATAACGGTAGCAGTAATAACTTTATTATTTATTAGTGTTCAGAATAAAGTGGCTAATACAACGCCTATTGGAGAATTCGTAACATCATTTAATTCAAGATATTGCATCTGGATAGGGGCTATGAATATGATATTTAAGAAGCCTATAACTGGATGGGGAATGTTAGGGATGATGCAAAGTGGATCTAATTTCGTTTATAGTAATGATCCAAGTTTACATAATAAAATCATTACGTTTTTAATTCATCCTCATAATTTATGGTTAACTTTTTTAGTGAGTTTAGGAATTGTAGGGTTTTTAATATACTTATATCTTAAATTTAATATTTATAAAGATATGATAAAGTTATACAAGGGACATAATAAAATATTGCCTTTAATTGCAGCTATAAATGCCATGGTAATTATTCAAGGGATTGTGGATTGTACTTTATATGCACCACAATTAGGGATAATATTTATTTTTTCAGGAGCTATTACTTATAATATAGCTAATAATAAGATAATTAAAAAAGTTAAACTGAAAAAAGAAAATAAAAAAAATAAAGATATAGCAATTTAAAATGTTATTTAAGGATAATTATATGTAAAAATATAGTTATCCTTTTTGTATATAAATTATTCTAGACTTTATGTAAACATACGTGTAAAATATAGTATTAGTCAAAGAGAAAAAGAAGTGAAAGGATGATTCAGTAATGGATGGAACATGGATAGAGGTAAGAGTAATAACTAAGAGTGAGGC
>OLNY01002991.1_pt1 | contig 11194 bp, 9 predicted proteins | sample 1671981 | NCBI WGS metagenome assembly OLNY01 (sample SAMEA3136632, study PRJEB25190) | human gut metagenome | biome: human gut; feature: human-associated habitat; material: faeces | place: Austria | collected 2013 | reverse complement strand
GTGCATTTATCGGATGTAAAGATTTGAAGGAAATACACATTCGCAGCGGAGTTGAGAATCTTAATATGACAGCATTTGCAATGCTGACAGGAATCGAAACAATTTGTCTGGAAGGGATTGATCCAGATGTAATGGAAGCAGACTGGGTGAACTTACAGAACAGCACAGTTACTATCCTGGTGCCAGAGGATACTACTGATGAACAGCTGCAGCTTGTGATTCAGAAGTTTGCCAGTGCATATATAATTGTAAATAAATCCCAGGTACAGAAGGACAGCTGCCAGCTGTCGGATGATCCAATGCCGGATATTGATGGCATAGTTGGTGAATATGGTATTTAACCGAATCAAGTAGCGAAGCGGACCTGGAATATCCGCTTGACTCAGGAGAAAAATATGATGAATATTGGAAATGTGATTAAAAAATATAGAAAAGAATACAAAGGATAATAAATCAAAAGGGGAGAAAGATGTATTTTTTAAATTTATCACAACACTTGTTGTACTAGTACTATTAGGTATATTAGTATATTTCCTAATTGGTGTATTTTATACTAAAGAAATAGACTTTAAGAGTGATAACAAAAAAGATACAAAAGAAGATGTTACTATTGATAATTCAACAATAACTTTGGGTCAAATTTTTGATCAAGCAGAAGATGAATATTATGTTCTTGTTTATGATGTTAATGATGATAAATCAATAATACCTACTTGGATGCAAGTATTTACAAGGAATAATAGTAAAGCAACAATATACAAAGTAGATTCTAAAAGTAAATTTAATGCAAATTATTTAACAGATGATAATAGTAATACAAATCCTAGTTCATATTCAGATTTAAAAGTAAAAAGCCCAACACTTATTAAAATAAATAATAAGAAGGTATCTGAATATATTGAAGGAGAAGATTCTATAAAAGATTACTTTAAGAATAATTAGAAAGAAGATGAAATTTCATGGCAAATAACGCAAAAAAATACATCAAATTAGCAATTTTAGCAGTTGTATCGATGATCATTGGTTCTGTTATAACTATTGCTATAAAAGATTTTGATGTAGCAAAAGATAATACAAATAAAACAGAAGTAAGTTATAGCAAAACAAAAAAAGGTTTCGATTCTTTATATGAAACTTATGACACAATAATGAGTGAATATTATAAAGATGTTGATAGTGATAAGTTAATAGAAGGTGCAATAAACGGTATGCTTGAATCATTAGATGATGAGCATACTATGTATTTTGATAAAAAGAGTAAAGAAGAGTTTGATTCAGAACTTTCAGGAAATTATTATGGAATAGGTGCACAAATACAACTTACAAGTGATGAGACAATAAAAATAACTAAAGTGTTTGATGATTCCCCAGCTAAAAAAGCAGGATTAAAAGAAGAAGATGTTTTTGTTAGTGTTGATGGAACTTCTGTTAAAGGAAAAAATGCAACAGAAGTAGCAAATATGTTAAAAAGTGATTCAGTAAAAACATCAACAATTGTTGTAAAAAGAAATGACAAAGAATTAACATTTAAAGTGACTAAAGAAAATATTACTTTATTCTCAGTTAGTTCTGAAATGCTTGATAATAATGGTAAGAACGTTGGATATTTAAGTGTAAGTATTTTTGGTCAAAAAACATATTCTCAATTTAAGGATGCATTAACAAAATTAGAAAAACAAGATATGGATTCTTTAATTATTGATTTAAGAGGTAATACAGGTGGATATTTATCTACTGTAACTAATATGCTTGAAGAATTCATAGATAAAGGAAATGTTATATATCAAATTCAAAGTAGTTCAGGTGTAAAACAATATAAAACTGTTAAAGCTTCTGAAAAAAAATATAAAATAGTTGTATTAATAGATGGTGGAAGTGCTTCAGCATCAGAAATTATGTCAGCTGCTATGAAAGAAGTTTATGGTGCAACACTTGTTGGTCAAACAACATATGGTAAAGGTACAGTACAAACAACTAAGAATTTATCAAATGGATCAATGATAAAATATACTATTGAAAAATGGTTAACTCCAAGTGGTAAAAATATAGATAAAGAAGGAATTAAACCAGATTATGAAGTAGAATTAGGAGATTCATATAAGAATAATCCTACTAAAGAAAATGATGCACAACTTCAAAAGGCATTAGATTTATTAAAATAGTCTTAATTATAGACTATTTTTATTTTGGATATTTATGTTATAATGTAATAGAAAGAGGAATAAATATGAAGTTTGGAGAAAAATATAATATACATGGTTATAAACATAATGGAGATTTATATAAAGTATGGGATGAAACAATTTTTTTAGCACAAACAGATGATTATTATGTTTTTGCAAATAATAAAATTAAAGTTACTGAGATAGATGGAAGAAGTTGGAGAACTAAGGAACCAGCAATTACATTTTATTATAAGAAAAGTTGGTTTAATATAATTGCTCAATTAAAAAATACAGGAATATATTATTATTGTAATATTTCATCGCCAGTAATAATTGAAAACAATACAATAAAATATATTGATTATGACTATGATCTTAGGGTATTTCCAGATGGAGCATATAAAATATTAGATAAGTCGGAATATGAATATCATAAAAAAATTATGAATTATCCAGATGAAATAGATAAAATAGTGAAATATGAATTAAATAGGTTAATTGAAAAATATAAAAGAAGAGAAGATCCATTTAATGAAGAAACTATAAAAAAATATTACGATTTATATAAAAAATTAAAATAATGAAGAAAAAATAAAGATAATGTGAATTATTTTTATTTTTTTGAATAAATTATATTGAAGCACATAAAAAAGTACCAAAAAATGTCATAAAAAGCATTAAAAATAAGAAAATTACAAAAATCGACAAAAATTTTAAAAAAATTGTTGACACACCAATTTAGTTATGGTACTATTAATGTGCGCTGTGACAAAGAGGCCTTAAAAGATAAGGCGTTGCAGAGTAAATGATCTTTGAAAACTGAGTAAAACGTCATGTTTTTTTGAGTAACTAGGATTGAACAAAAAATCAATTTTTTTATTGAGAGTTTGATCCTGGCTCAGGATGAACGCTGGCGGCATGCCTAAGACATGCAAGTCGAACGAGGTGGCCCAAAGAAGATTGAGTGCTTGCACAAGATTGGACTTGGATTACCACCTAGTGGCGGACGGGTGAGTAACACGTAGGTGACCTGCCTTTGAGTTTGGGATAACTATTAGAAATGATAGCTAATACCGAATTAAATGCAGATTCGTTTCTGTATTAAAAGGAGCCTTTAAAGCTTCGCTTAAAGATGGGCCTGCGGCGTATTAGCTAGTTGGTGAGGTAATGGCTTACCAAGGCGACGATGCGTAGCCGAACTGAGAGGTTGATCGGCCACATTGGGACTGAGACACGGCCCAAACTCCTACGGGAGACAGCAGTTAGGAATATTCGTCAATGGGGGAAACCCTGAACGAGCAATGCCGCGTGAAGGATGACGGTCCTTTGGATTGTAAACTTCTGTTGTTAGGGAAGAACAAACTGTATAGGAAATGATACAGTTCTGACGGTACCTTTCAAGAAAGCTCCGGCTAACTACGTGCCAGCAGCCGCGGTAATACGTAGGGAGCAAGCGTTATCCGGATTTATTGGGCGTAAAGGGTGCGTAGGCGGTTTGTTAAGTATGAGATTAAAGCCCGAGGCTTAACCTCGGTTCGTTTCATAAACTGGCAGGCTTGAGTGTGGCAGAGGTAAACGGAATTTCTAGTGTAGCGGTTAAATGCGTAGATATTAGAAGGAACACCAGTGGCGAAGGCGGTTTACTGGGCCATAACTGACGCTGAGGCACGAAAGCGTGGGGAGCAAATAGGATTAGATACCCTAGTAGTCCACGCCGTAAACGTTGAATACTAAGTGTCGGAGTTTTCGGTGCTGAAGTTAACACATTAAGTATTCCACCTGAGTAGTACGGTCGCAAGGCTGAAACTCAAAGGAATTGACGGGCACCCGCACAAGCAGTGGAGCATGCTGTTTAATTCGAAGATACGCGAAGAACCTTACCAGGGCTTGACATCCCACTGACCGCTTTAGAAATAAGGCTTTCCCTTCGGGGACAGTGGTGACAGGTGGTGCATGGTTGTCGTCAGCTCGTGTCGTGAGATGTTCGGTTAAGTCCGATAACGAGCGCAACCCTTATCCTTAATTGCTAACATTCAGTTGAGAACCTTAAGGATACTGCCGGTGACAAACCGGAGGAAGGTGGGGATGACGTCAAATCATCATGCCCCTTACGTCCTGGGCTACAGGCGTGCTATAATGGCAGATATAAAAAGTCGCAAAACCGTGAGGTGGAGCTAATCTGTAAAGTCTGTCTCAGTTCGGATTGAAGTCTGCAACTCGACTTCATGAAGCTAGAATTGCTAGTAATCGTGGATCAGAATGCCACGGTGAATACGTTCCCGGGTGTTGTACACACCGCCCGTCACGCCATGGGAGTCTGTAATATCTAAAAATGGTAGCCTAACCGTTTACGGAGGGATCCATCTAAGGTAGGACAGGTGACTGGGGTGAAGTCGTAACAAGGTATCACTACCGGAAGGTGGGGATGGATCACCTCCTTTCTATGGAGAAAAATCTAATAGAACTTATTACAAAAAAGATTCTAGTTACCAAAATATTTTTAAACGTTTTACTTAGTTTTGAGAGATCATTTCTCATAAATGAGACTCTCAAGAAAATTGTTCTTTGAAAACTTGATAATGTGGTAGTTTAATTGTTGTAACGAGCGACAATTGAACATTAAGATCTCAAATATATTTATTTATTAAATTAAATAGATAAATAGATCTCACAAATTAGGAAACAAACAAGGTGGTTAAATTAATAAGGGCGTACGTGTGGATCACTTGGCACTAGAAGCTGATGAAGGACGTGACAAACTACGAAATGCCTCGGGGAGCTGTAAGTAAGCTTCGATCCGGGGATATCCGAATGGGGGAACCCACTTGTGGTCATGCGCAAGTATCAATTAGTGAACACATAGCTAAACTGAGAGCAACCCGCTGAACTGAAACATCTTAGTAAGCGGAGGAAAAGAAAGAAAAATCGATTTCCCAAGTAGTGGCGAGCGAAAAGGAAATAGCCCAAACCAGTCTATGGACTGGGGTTGTAGGACCATTATATAAGAGTTACAAAACTATATCATAGTTGAATTAGCTGGGAAGCTAAACCGTAGAAAGTGATAGTCTTGTAAGCGAAATGATGTAGACTCTTTATGGTATCCTGAGTACGGCGGAGCACGTGAAATTCCGTCGGAATCCGCGGGGACCATCCCGCAAGGCTAAATACTCTCTAGTGACCGATAGTGAACAAGTACCGTGAGGGAAAGTTGAAAAGAACCCCGGGAGGGGAGTGAAATAGACAGTGAAACCGTATGCTTACAAAAAGTTAGAGCCCGTTAATGGGTGATAGCGTGCCTTTTGCAGAATGAACCGGCGAGTTATTGTATTATGCAAGGTTAAGTTGAATAGACGGAGCCGAAGCGAAAGCGAGTCTTAATAGGGCGATATAGTATGATGTAATAGACCCGAAACCGAGTGATCTAGCCATGAGCAGGTTGAAGGTAAGGTAACACTTACTGGAGGACCGAACCGACGTACCCGGAAACGTGCGCGGATGACTTGTGGCTAGCGGAGAAATTCCAATCGAACTCGGATATAGCTGGTTCTCCCCGAAATAGGTTTACGCCTAGCCTCGTGGTAAAGCTTCTTGGAGGTAGAGCACTGAATAGACGATGGCGTCGTATAGATGTACTGAATTTAATCAAACTCCGAATGCCAGGAAAGTATACACGGGAGTCAGTGTATGGGTGATAACGTCCATACGCGAGAGGAAAACAATCCAGACCACCAGCTAAGGTCCCAAATTTCATGTTAAGTGGGAAAGGATGTGGAGTTGTCTAAACAGCTAGGAGGTTGGCTTAGAAGCAGCCATCCTTTAAAGAGTGCGTAATAGCTCACTAGTCGAATGACACTGCGCCGAAAATGTACCGGGGCTAAACATGAAACCGAAGCTGTGGATTTTATAGATAATATAAAATGGTAGGGGAGCGTTCTAATTGCGACGAAGATGGATCGTGAGGACTGTTGGAGCGATTAGAAGTGAGAATGCCGGTGTGAGTAGCGCAAGAAGGGTGAGAATCCCTTCCACCGTTTGCCTAAGGGTTCCTGGGGAAGGTTCGTCCTCCCAGGGTAAGTCGGGTCCTAAGACGAGGCCGAAAGGCGTAGCCGATGGACAACAGGTTGATATTCCTGTACCACCTATATAACTGATGGAGTGACGAAGGAGGCTATAGAAAGCCAGTTAATGGATTCTGGTCTAAGCACAAAGGCGTACATATAGGCAAATCCGTATGTAATGTAGCTGAAGTGTTATGGTGAAGGTAATAGCGATATTACTGAAATTTCTAGACGCCAAACTTCCAAGAAAAGCTTCTAGGGTTAATTATATAGGTGCCCGTACCCAGAACCGACACAGGTAGGCAAGGAGAGTATCCTAAGGTGAGCGAGAGAACTATGGTTAAGGAACTCGGCAAAATGACCCCGTAACTTCGGGAGAAGGGGTGGTCTAGCGATAGACCCGCAGTAAAGAGTCCCAGGCAACTGTTTACCAAAAACACAGCTCTCTGCTAAATCGAAAGATGATGTATAGGGGGTGACACTTGCCCAGTGCTGGAAGGTTAAGAGGAGAGGTTAGTAATGACTTCGGTTATATTTACGAAGCTTCGAATTGAAGCCCCAGTGAACGGCGGCCGTAACTATAACGGTCCTAAGGTAGCGAAATTCCTTGTCAGGTAAGTTCTGACCCGCACGAAAGGTGTAATGATCTGGGCACTGTCTCAACCATAGACTCGGTGAAATCTTAATACCTGTGAAAATGCAGGTTACCCGCGACAGGACGGAAAGACCCCATGGAGCTTTACTGTAGCTTGATATTGGATCTCGATGTGTTATGTAGAGGATAGGTGGGAGACTATGATGTTAGGACGCTAGTTCTAACGGAGTCAACCTTGGAATACCACCCTTAGCATGTTGAGATTCTAACCTCGACCCATTATCTGGGTCAGGGACAGTGTCTGGTGGGCAGTTTGACTGGGGCGGTCGCCTCCCAAAAAGTAACGGAGGCGCTCAAAGGTTCCCTCAGAATGGTTGGAAATCATTCGAAGAGCGTAATGGTATAAGGGAGCTTTACTGCGAGACCTACAAGTCAAGCAGTTACGAAAGTAGGACATAGTGGGCCGGCGATTCAGAATGGAATGGTCGTCGCTTAACGGATAAAAGTTACCCTGGGGATAACAGGCTGATACCACCCAATAGTTCACATAGACGGTGGTGATTGGCACCTCGATGTCGGCTCGTCACATCCTGGAGCTGGATTCGGTTCCAAGGGTTGGGCTGTTCGCCCATTAAAGTGGCACGCGAGCTGGGTTCAGAACGTCGTGAGACAGTTCGGTCCCTATCCGTCGTGGGCGCAGGAAAATTGAGAAGAGCTATCCTTAGTACGAGAGGACCGGGATGGACATACCTCTGGTGTATCTGTTGTAACGCCAGTTGCAGTGCAGAGTAGCTATGTATGGAATCGATAACCGCTGAAAGCATCTAAGCGGGAAGCGAACTTCAAGATGAATTTTCCCATATTTTTATAATAGTAAGATCCCTGAAAGACTATCAGGTTGATAGGCTGGAGATGGAAGTGTAGTGATACATTGAGTTGACCAGTACTAATAGATCGAGGATTTAACCATAACTAATTTGTGGAACCACATTATCATGTTTTCAGAGAATAATTTTTCAAAATTTTATTAGTGATGATATCGAAGTGGAAATACCTGTTCCCATCCCGAACACAGAAGTCAAGCACTTCAGAGCCGAAAATAGTAATTAGCAAAAATAGGACGTCGCTAATTTTTTTTTGCTCTTTTTTAGATTTTTGTAAACTTTTGTATTTTTTATTGTATTTGATTATTATTATTTGTATAATATTATTGGGTGATAAAAATGGAATATAAATATACTTCAAGAAGTGAAAGAGATACAATTGAACTTGCTGAAAATTTTGAAGCAGAAAAGTTTTCAGGTATGGTTATTTGTTTAGAAGGAGATTTAGGAACAGGTAAGACTTTATTTACAAAAGGTTTTGCTGCTTCTATGGAAATAGATGAAACAATTACATCTCCATCTTATAATATAATAAAAGAATATTATAGTGGTGAAATGCCTTTATATCATATGGATGTATATAGACTTGAAAAAGATGTTGAATCAATTGGTTTACCAGATTATTTTGGTAAAGATGGTGTTGTAATAATTGAATGGGCAGATATGATTGAAAAATATTTACCTGAAGAAAGACTCGAAATTAAATTTACTGCAATTGATGAAAATAAAAGATTATTAAAAATAATTCCTTATGGTCAAAGATATGAAGAACTTTGTGAGGCAGTTCTATGATCTGTCTTTTTTTCGATACAAGTTCTGACCTTTTAAAGGTATCTTTAATAAAAGATAATAAGATTATTTTTGATAAAGAATTGCATACAAAAAATGACCATTCAAGTTATTTAGTACCTACTATAGATGAGGCATTTAAAAGTAATAATATAGACTTTAAAGAATTAGATGAAATAATCGTTGGTAATGGACCAGGTTCATTTACAGGTACTAGAATATCAATCGCAGTTGCTAAAACATATGCTTTTTCATTTAATATACCTGTATATATGATTTCTTCATTAGAAGAATTAATATATAATAATGACGGATATGATTTTTATGTCCCAATAATAGAAGAAAAGAAAGAAAATTTATATTTTTCAATCTTTGATAAGGATAAAAAAAGAGTAATGGATGATACATATTCAAGCACTGAATATATGTACAAAAAATTAGAAGAATTGGATGGTAAAATATTATTAATTTCGTTATCAGATAAAGAATATGAAAAATACGATACAGTAAAGGCAAGTATAAATGCATTAAATATAATGAAAAATATTGATGTAAATAATGAAAAGGTAAATCCACATTTATTAAAACCAAATTATATTAAGAAAATTGAAGCAGAAGCAAAATTATGATAAATAAAAATGTAGATATATCATCTTTAAAAGATATATTTAATGAGTATCAAGAAAATTATTCATTTGTAGATTCAGATTTTCTAAAAATATATTCATATGTTACTAATGATAAGGTAGTAGCATTCCTATTATTTAATGTAATGTACGAAAAATGTGAAATAGTTGATATTTTTGTACTCAAAGAATATAGAAATAAAGGAATAGCATCTAAACTTATTAATGAAATTATTAATGATTATACTGTGGATAACATTACACTTGAAGTAAGTATGTTAAATAAAAACGCAATTAATTTATATGAAAAATTAGGTTTTAAGAAAATTGCAGTTAGAAAAAATTATTATAAAGATTCAGATGGGATTTTAATGTTAAAAGAAGTAAGGTGAAAGTTATGAAAGATATTTATATATTAGGTATAGAAACATCTTGTGACGAAACAAGTGTATCAATTGTTAAAAATGGAGAAGAAGAAATTAGTACAGTTGTTTTATCACAAATAGATATACATAAAAAATTTGGTGGAGTAGTACCTGAAATAGCAAGTAGATCACATGTTGAAAATATTACAATAGTAATTGAAGAGGCTATTACAAAATCAGGTATGAAAATTGAAGATATGGATGCGATTGCGGTTACATATGGTCCAGGTCTTGCAGGTTCGTTAATAGTAGGTGTTGAAACCGCTAAAACACTTGCGATGATATATCATAAACCATTAATTGCAGTTCATCATATTGCAGGACATATATACGCAAATAGATTAGTAAGTCCATTAAATTTTCCATTAATTGCACTTGTTATTAGTGGTGGACATACTGAAATTGTATATATGGAAAAAGATTATTCGTTCAAAAAAATTGGTGGAACTTTAGATGATTCAGTAGGTGAAACATATGATAAAGTTGCAAGAGTAATGAATGTTCCATATCCAGGAGGACCAGTTTTAGATAAATATGCAAAAATGGGTAAACACACATATAATTTACCAGTACCAATGGATGATGATTCTTATGATTTTAGTTTTAGTGGTATTAAAAGTGCTGTTATAAATTTAGTTCATAATGAAAAACAAAGAGGTAATGAGGTAAATGTATATGATTTAGCAACTTCATTCCAAGATGTTGTTGTTGATATATTAATTAAGAAAACTATGAGAGCAGTTAAAGAATATAATGTAAAAGAAGTAATAGTTGCAGGCGGTGTATCAGCAAATTCTGGTATAAGAGAAAAATTAAAAGAATTATGTGATAAAGAAAATGTTAAATTAATTGTTCCAGAATTAAGATATTGTACTGATAACGCTACTATGATTGCAGCAGCTGCATATTATATGTATAAAGATGGAAGATTTTCAGATTTAACACTTAATATAAAACCAACAGATAAAATTAATTAAAGGTGTAAATATGAATAAAAATAAAAAGGGCTTTACATTAGTTGAAATGCTTGCGGCAATTGGAATTTTATTGTTAATCACAATCTTAACTTATCCTTCATTCAATAAATTAAATAAAAAAACAGAAGAAAAATTTGATTATAGCATAAAAACAATTGTAGAAAATGCTGCGAAAATATATGTAGATAATAATAAAGAATTAATTGATGAAAAAATAACATCAAATAATGGTAAATATTGTCTTCCAGTCGCAACACTTTCATCATATGATTATTTGGATACTCCAATAAAAAAATCAGATGGTGAAAATTTAAATTTAAAAAGTTGTGTTTATATTACAAAAGAAATTTATGAATTATCAAGTGATACAGTAAAAGATGGAGTGGATTATCTTCCACCTATAATTATGCTTAAAAATAAAATATCAACAGCTAACTGTACATTAAATATGTATAATAGTAATGTTACAAAAGAAGATTTTGATAATTTATGTGATATTAAAGTTACTGATGATAAAACAACTGATTTTGTATTAGGTACGAATATTACAGTGAATCAAGTCACTGATGGTGATGCATTAATATTAACATATGAAGCAATAGATGAAAGTGGTAATAAGTCTAAACCTTTAGAAATAAAATTAAAAAATAATATTAATTAAGATAATACTTTTTA
>OLNY01002989.1_pt1 | contig 11197 bp, 9 predicted proteins | sample 1671981 | NCBI WGS metagenome assembly OLNY01 (sample SAMEA3136632, study PRJEB25190) | human gut metagenome | biome: human gut; feature: human-associated habitat; material: faeces | place: Austria | collected 2013 | reverse complement strand
CGAGTTGGTGACGCCCTTCCGCAGGAGGTCGTCCACCAGGCCGGTGTGGCCGGCGAGCACGCCCGGCGCGGCCCTCCTCCCGCTGTTCCCGTGGGGCAGGGCCCTGAACCCGTGTGCCCTGACCGTCCTCGCGCGGGAGCGGGTGAGCCCCGTCCTCCTGCAGAACTCCGCGAGGTTGCATGTCTGCGGGTCGAACCCGTCGCCCTCCTCCGCGGCCATCTCCCGGAGCGCCGCGTCTATAATCTCCTGTAGGTCATCGTGTCTCTCGTTCACCTCAATGGTCCTCCTAACGCCGGCGTGTTGGCACCACCAGCGTAGTGGCGGCGGGGAGGCACGGTGGCCATTATTCGGTGACCGGGATTGGTCAAAATAGTTTGACTATTAGCGGCTAAAATCGCCCGGCGCTAACAGCTCTTAGAGATGAAGCAGGTAGGGGAGCGCATGTCATTATCTCTTCCCATCTTATCGGGAATCTCGAATCGCTCTGCGATGGCTCCGTCTTGCTCACACGAGATGATTCGCACTTCGTTACTCGAGAAATGGGAGGTGATTCGAAATGGATCGGTAATGTGTACGCGCAGCTATTCAAGACGAACGACAGCAAAAACTAGGAGAGGAAGATAACCATGAAACGACATATATCGAAGAACTTGGTGAAGGCATTGGCCGAGTGTTTTATGCTTGCACTGTCGATGGGCGCAATTCCCAATTATGCGACGGCGCAGCCAGATACGGGTTCTGTTGCACCTTGTCGTCTTGTGACGGCAGATGTCTTGGACACCTACAAATCGTTCTCCACCGCGAGCTACCCGAGCGAGAATGTTGATTGCTTCGACCAGACATACAAGAGGTTGTCTTTCAAAACCTCTTATTCTCGTACGGGGCAAACGATCCTCTATACAGGTGCAGCGTTAAGCCCACGCGGGAACGGAATGCCTGGGTTTGAGACGAAATATAAGTGTACATATCGTACCTGGTAGATAACTCTAGGACCAGATTCTCTCCGAATTACTTTGCGGAGGATTGATCTAACGCTGCCGCTCCTGCGTTTATCTCAATCTGTAACATCTGACTGGCAAAAACGCTTCTACCTGTTACAGATTGAGATTATTCGACGCGCGTCTGTAACTCGTCTCGATCTGTAACAGTAAGACGGCGATTTGGTCTCCATATGTTACAGATTGAGACGAAAGAAAGCGTGAGCCAGAAAACCGCCGCGAGGGAAAGCAGCTCCCTTGCGGCGGTTTGGGCGTTTGCCCAGATAAAACCTACCAAAATCAACCTGTCCCTTTTTGGCAGGTTAACGCTTCCAGAAGTGGAGGATGAGCGTGGTGCGGTTTTGCTGCTCGGTTTTGACCAGGATGTTGTGGATGTGGGTCTTGACGGTGCCCACGGCAAGGAATAGCTCGTCAGCGATTTCTTGATTCGACTTGCCCAGCACAACCAGACGCATGACCTCGGTCTCGCGGTTGGAAAGCTTATAGGCGTTGCGATAGGAGGGCATCTGCTCTTCGATGTGTCGATCAAGATCGCTGACGTTCTTTTCCTCGGGCGCCTCCTGCATGCGGATCGAAAGCACGTGATAGGCGTAAATGATCAGCAGAATGGCAAAGTAGCACGCAAAGACGTTCTCGCTAAAGTTGCGCTCGGATAGGTACAGCTGCAGCCAAGACGGCGCCAGGCTCATGGGGACCACCAGGATGTTGTAGAAGTCCTCGGCAACGATGCAAGCGACCATGATGGCGCCGATAATCAAATGCCTCTTTTGCTTGCTGACACGCGCCTTCAGCTCAACCTTTGTACTCTTGTGAGCCGTCCAAAAGATATACAGTCCCACAAAGACAAGGAACACCTGACGCATCGTGTAGTAAAGCCACTGGTGCATGGGGCCGTTGGGGACGGCGACGATAATCAGCAGCTCGCTCAACAAAAACGTTGCGACGGGGATAACGAACTGCTTTTTAGAATGCTTGTCGAGCAGGTCCATGGCAATGGCCCAAATAAAAGCCTGTGAAGCGGTCGCCACAAGGGTCCGCAACACAGGCATGGTAATTGAGTAATAGTCGCTGGCGGGAAAACTCTGGTTTTGCAGCGTGTATTCAAAAAAGAAGATTTCGGTCATCTCGATGGCATAGCAAATAAAAACGCCGCTGCCATAGATAAAGAAGCGTCGACGGGACGAGGCATAGGCGGCAAGCGAAAGCACCGCCGTCACAATACAGATAACCAGTATTGCCAAGGTATAGAAGAACATGAGCGTGTTCATCTGTCACCGTCCCGTCTCATTTGATCTGTGATTGGCTCCATATAATCCCCGGGGGTATACATGTCCCAGCCGGTCGTTTCACCGCGGATTAGACACCAAAATATAGGATATCCTTATACCGTTCGCGGTTCCAGATAGTAAACCCCCTGTAAACACGTGACCTGCGGGTTTATAGAGGATTAGAGAGGGTGTAACTCCGTGAACGGTCTTTAATCCCGAATAAACTAGGTAAAAATTGCATACGGGTGAATGATGGTCTTGTCAACACGAGGCGTGATGTTCGAGCGCCTCATAGTAATAGTCGGCAAGACCGGCGGAAAGGAAATCGACATGGCACTGCCTAAGGATTTCATCGACACCAACGAGTTCACCAAAGAGCAGATCCTGGCTATCGAGGATCTTGGCCTGGCAATGAAGAAGGCCATCAAGGTTGACGGTTATTATCCGCACCTGCTCCGTAACCAGAGCCTTGGCATGATCTTCCAGCAGGTCTCCACCCGCACCCGTCTTTCCTTCGAGACCGCTATGACCGACCTCGGCGGCCACGCTCAGTTCTATGGCCCTGGCACCATCCAGCTCGGTGGTCACGAGTCCCTGGGCGATACCGCTCGCGTTATGGGCTCGCTGCTCGACATCATGATGGCTCGCGTTGACCGCCACAAGGACGTCGTCGGCCTCGCCGAGGGCTCCGCTGTGCCCGTCATCAACGGCATGTCCGAGTTCAACCATCCCACGCAGGAGATGGGCGACCTCATGACCATGCTCGAGAACCTCCCCGAGGGCAAGAAGATCGAGGACTGCACCCTCGCCTTCATCGGCGACGCCACCCAGGTCTGCGTCTCCCTCATGTTCATCGCCTCCAAGGTCGGTATGAAGTTTGTCCAGTTTGGACCTAAGGGCCATCAGATCCCCGACGGCGGCCTGCACGTCGGCACCGTTGAGGAGCGCGCCGAGTTCGGCAAGCAGATGATGGCCATCGCCGAGGAGAACTGCAAGGTCTCCGGCGGCTCCATCGTTATCTCCGACGACATCGAGTGCATCAAGGGTGCTGACTTCATCTACACCGACGTGTGGTATGGCCTGTACGACGAGGAGGTCTCGGGCGAGAACTACATGGACGTGTTCTATCCCAAGTATCAGGTCACCATGGACATGATGAACTTCGCCGGCCCCAACTCCAAGTTCATGCACTGCCTGCCGGCCACCCGCAACGAGGAGGTCGTCGACGAGGTCATGGACGATCCCGAGCGCTCCCTGTGCTGGGTCGAGGCCGAGAACCGCAAGCACTCCATCCGTGCTCTCCTTGCCGCTCTGGGCAAGCGCACCCCGCTCAACGACGAAGGTGTCGAGTACTCCGCCAAGGCCGAGCTCCACGCCGCTCTCGAGGCTCTCGAGCAGCTCTAAGCCTCTAGGCTTCTAAAAGCACGTTTGCGGGCGGCGGATGCTCGTCTCCTGTCGCCCGCTCACCGAGGTCCAAACGATTGCCTTAGTACTTTGGGCTTTGGATCTGTCCAAGACCGAGCGAAGGAGCTCATCATGAGCGACGGAAAGAAAAAGCTTTCCTTCTTGACGGTCATTTCGACCATCATCTGCGTCGTCTTCGTTTGCGAGGCCGCCGCTCCTGCTGCTGCCATTGGTAACCAGCAGTTCTTCTGGTGGATCTTCCTGATCCTGACCTTCCTGCTCCCTTATGGCATGGTTGTCGCCGAGCTCGGCACCACCTATGACGGCGAGGGCGGCATTTACGACTGGGTGCGCGATGGCCTGGGCGACAAGTGGGGCGCCCGCATTTCGTACTACTACTGGGTTAACTACCCGCTGTGGATTGCCTCGCTGGCTACCATGTTCCCCGACATTTTGGGGATGGTCTTTGGCGTCGAGTTCAATCTGATCGCCAAGATGGGTATCGATCTTGCCTTCGTGTGGATCGTCTACCTCATGGGCCGCTCCAAGGCGGCTGACTCCGAGTGGGTCCTTAACGGTGGCGCCATCATCAAGGTCGCCGTTGCCGTTATCGTCGGCGCTCTGGGCATTTGGTATGCCATGGAGAACGGTTTTGCGAACGACATGTCCGCTGCCACCTTCATGCCCGAGCTCACCAACACCAACGCTCTCGGCTACCTGTCGATCATCATCTTTAACTTCATGGGCTTCGAGGTCATCTGCACCATGACTGACGACATGGCCGATCCCGCTCGCGATATCCCCAAGGCTATCATCGTCGGTGGCCTGTCCATCGCCGTGATCTACCTGTTCGCTGGCTTTGGCATCGGCGCCGCTGTGCCGGCCGATTCCATCGACCCCGACTACGGCATGATTTTTGCCGTCCAGACCATGGTGGGCGACTCCATGATCTTCAAGGTCATCTGCATCGCCTTCCTGATCACCCTGTTCGCCAACATGGCTGCTTGGTCCTTCGGCGTCAACTCCGTCGCTCGCTATGCCGCCGAGCACGGCAACATGCCCAAGGTCTTCGCCTCGATGATCTCCAAGGACGATATGCCCAACGGCGCCAACCTGGTCAACGCCATCGTTGCCTCCCTGGTGCTGTGCCTGCAGCTGGTCCCCATCGATGCCATCTCCGAGGGTGTCTTCTGGATGCTCTTTGGCACCTCCGTTGTCTTCCTGCTGCTCACCTATATCCCGATGTTCCCGGCGTTCCTCAACCTTCGTAAGAACGACCCCAACCGTGAGCGCATCTTCACGTTCCCGTTTAAGGGCGCCATGATGAAGGTCATGCTGGCCATTCCTTGCATCGAGCTGATCCTGGCTATCGTTGCAACGCTGATCCCGTTCTCCGCCGCCGAAATTGGCGACAAGGTCCCGATGATCGTTATCTTCATCGTGCTTTTGCTCATCGGTGAGGTCGTCCGCATCGTCAGCGCTAAGGGCCGCGAGACCGAGTACAAGGGTCTCACCCCCGAGCTTGCTGCTCAGCGTCTCGCTGAGGAGGCCGAAGAGGACTAGAGCGCCCAGATTCGGGGCTCCAACCCTCCTCGCGTACAAAAGTGCGCTTCGTCGGGCTTGTCGCTCCCGACTCCGGGCACTCCGGCCTCTTTTGAGGCGTGCCCAGGCGACAGGTTTGCCAACCACTCCCTGGGGTGGGTGTGAGCTATTGCTCCGGTAACCACCGCCCACCCCCAATCTCTCTCCCGTATCCTTTGTGCGTTTTGTCTCCGCGCACCAGGTTACGTCGTCGCTTGCCGGTGCGACTCCGTGAAAACCGGCGCCGGGCGCCCCGACCTTTGCCGGGGAACGGGCGCCTTTCACTCTTGGTTTTAGGCTGCGGGTAACCCGCCCGCGGCAAGCGATCGTTCGATTTGGAGGAAATCTTATGCGTACGATCACCGAGTCCGAGTCCACCCCCAAGGCCGACGGCTTCTATATGCCCGCTGAGTTCGCCCCGCAGGATCGCGTGTGGATGGGCTGGCCCCACCGCACCGACACCTGGGCCCACGGCGCCAAGCCGGCTCAGAAGCAGTATGCCGCCATCGCCCGCGCCATCGCCGAGTTCACCCCGGTCACCATGTGCGCCAACCAGGCCGACTATGCCAACTGCAAGGCCGTCTTCGAGGAGGACGAGAACGTCACTGTTATCGAGATGACCACCGATGACGCTTGGTTCCGCGACACCGCCGCTACCTATGTCATCAACGGCAAGGGCGAGAAGCGCGCCAACCACTGGCACTTCAACGCCTACGGCGGTCTTGTTGACGGCCTGTACTTCCCATGGGACAAGGACGAGCAGATCGCCCTTAAGATGGCTGAGCTCTCCGGCTGCCGTCGCTATCGTCCCGATGACATGATCCTCGAGGGCGGCTCCATCACCGTCGACGGCGAGGGCACCCTTGTCGTGACCGACCAGTGCCTGCTTTCCCCGGGCCGCACCTGCTCTGCGGTTCTGGAGGAGGAAGAGGATCCCGAGTCCATCTGGCCCAAGTTCAAGAAGAAGTTCGAGCCCTGGAGCGAGGAGCTTCGTGCCTATATGGACGAGCATCTCAAGGATTACCTGGGTGTCGAGAAGGTCATCTGGGTCAAGGAGGGCATCGACCCCGAGGAGACCAACGGCCACATCGATGACGTCGCTACGTTCATCGCCCCGGGCGTCATGGCCTGCATCTGGACCGACGATCCCGAGTATCCGTTCTATGAGCAGTGCCACGCTGCTTACGAGACCCTCTCCAACGCCGTTGACGCCAAGGGCCGCAAGATGAAGGTCTACAAGCTCTGTATGCCCGTGAACCCGCTGTTCATGGACCAGGCTTCCTGCGACACCATCGACGCCGACGAGAACGCCGAGCCGCGCGTTGCCGACGAGCCGCTGATCGCTTCTTACATGAACTACCTGGTCACCAACCATGGCGTTATCGTTCCGCAGTACGGCGACGAGAACGACCAGCTGGCCGTTGACACGCTCCAGAAGATCTATGACGAGGTCTGGGGCGAGGGCGTCTACAAGTGCGTCGGCGTTCAGTCCGAGCAGGTCGTCTTCGGCGGCGGCAACATCCACTGCATTACCCAGCAGGAGCCGTCTGCGTAACTGTCTGTCTTCCCGAGGCACGGCACCTTGCCCTTCAATCGTCGGGCATGACCCTTAAGGTCAATGCCCTCCTCTTTCAGGGCAATCTGCCGCACCTCGGAAACCCAGCCAATCACGCAGACGCTTAATCGTCTGGCTTTCCGAGGCACCCCATCTCGCCGCTCAAACCGTCGCTTGCGTACCAAAGTACGCGGCGCTCCTCTTTCACGGCGACCTGGGGCACCTCGAAAACCCAGCCGATCAATCGGACATCGGCGGCTGGTTCGTCCGGGGCACGGCACCAGTTTGCTCAATGTCATGGTCGGCTTGGTTTTCTTTGGGCACTCCGTTGCCTCCACTTCGGAGTGCCCTTTTTCTTTGATTGAGTACGCGTCTGACCTGGGATTTTTTTGCGGGTTAGGCCAATTGTTCGCTTGAATTTCCCAGGTCAGACGCGTCTTCAATTGCCGAAAGGTTCCGGTCGCGAGCGCGGCCGTTTTGATCGGAGTATCTATGTACCAGCGTATCGTTATCTACACGCGCCTGTTCCGCGAGCGCTGGTCCAACAATTGCATCCTCTCCTCTCTTTGGGATGGCACCTGTACCGGTGACGCGGCCTGCAGCCCTACCTTGGGCTGCGCCTTCGGTACAGATGCCATCCTTTTTGCTGTAGGGGGAGCGTGCCATGGCAGGTAAAAAGTTCTCCCTCTTTGAGGTCATCCTCTCGGTCATCTGCGTCGTGTTTACCATCGAGGCGGCGGCTCCGGCATCTGCCATGGGCAACGTGCAATTCTTCTGGTGGATCTTCCTTATCATCACGTTTTTGCTGCCCTATGGCCTGGTGGTGGCCGAGTTGGGTACGGCGTTCGATTCCGAGGGCGGTCTGTATGATTGGGTCCGCTTGGGTCTGGGCGACCGTTGGGGTGCCCGCTGCTCTTGGTGCTATTGGGTCAACTTTCCGCTGTGGGTGGCAAGTATCGCCTGCATGTTTCCCAGCGTTATCAACGCGGTATGGGGAGTTGAGTTTTCGCTCGGCGCTCGGATTGCCATGGAGCTTGCCTTTGTGTGGGGCGTCACGGTCATGGCAATGCAGCCGGTGGCCGAGGCCGATTGGGTCATGGACGGCGGCGCCGTCATCAAGGTGCTCATTACCGCCGTGGTGGGAATCGTCGGTATCTGGTTTGCCTGCAATAACGGCTTTGCCAACGATATGTCGTTTAAGACCTTCGTCCCCGATCTGGGAGACACTAACTCACTGACGTATCTTTCGATCATCCTATTCAACTTTATGGGCTTCGAAGTGGTCGCGACCTTCGCCAGCACGATGAAAAACCCGTCGCGCGATATTCCCAAGGCGGTTATCGCCGGTGGCGTTGCCATTGCGGCAATCTACATCATTTGCGGTATCGGCATTGGAGCCGCGGTTCCCACCGAGCAGCTTTCGCTTGATTCGGGCATTGTGGACGCCGTCGCCGCCATGGTGGGGCGCACCCACCCGCTAACGATGATCGTGGGGATGGCCTTTTTGGTGACGTTGTTCGCCAACATGATCTGCTGGAGCTTTGGCGTCAACAACGTGGCGAGCTATGCCGCGCGCCATGGCAACATGCCGCGTCCCTTTGCGCTGGTGTCCAAGAAGACCGGCATGCCTAACGGCTCGGCGCTCATCAACGGCTGCTTCGCCAGCCTGGTGCTGCTGCTCCAGGTTCCGCTGGGCGAGGGCTCCGACGTCTTTTGGGTCTTCTTCTCGATGAACGTCGTCTTTCTGCTCATGAGCTATATCCCGATGTTTCCGGCGTTTTGGCGCCTGCGTAAATACGACGATCGCCCGCGTGTGTTTCGCGCGCCCTTCGAGGGCAAGGCGCTCGCGGTGGCGCTCACGATTCCCGTGGTGGAGCTCGTACTGTCGATTGTCGCTACGATTGTGCCGCTCAACGGCTCGCCTGCCGAGATGGCAAAGTTGCCCATCCTCGTGGGTGTGGTGATCGGCGTGTTGCTGGGCGAGGTTTCGCGCCTCATATCGCGCCGCGGTCGCAGCATCGACAATCCCGGCGTTGGCGTGTGTGGAAAACGCAAATCGTGAGGGGGTTCGGTTTGGCGGTGCGGGACTCAAAAACGGGTTTGCTCCCAAGTTAACAAATTGCTGCGAGGATTACTGCGGCAATCGTGAAGGTTATGCTAGCGGTTGCGCTGCTCGATATCAGAGGAGAGCTTAGGTGCAAAGTAGGGGATGTGACCCAGGTAGGGACAGCTGTCATTGCGCTCCTCAACGATGCAGGGAACGTCATCGTAGGTCATCGTCGAACCGATCTTGGCGATTGCCTTGGCGGCGGGGGCAACGATTAATTTGAGCGGTGCAATTGGCGCCACGGCATCTCCTTTCGACCTTAGTGCGTGTTGGATGTTTCTATCACAACCGTAACACGAAATCAAGCAAGTTGTGCATGGAGTGAGGATGGTATGAGTTTTGCATTCTATGTCTATACGATTCTCATCATGGGCGTTGGATTGGTGACGGCATCAACGGCGCTCGCTGTATGGCTTATGACGCGCCGCCGCGATTGTTTGGTAGCAGCTTCAGGCTTTCTGCTTTACATCTGGGTTACGTTGCGTCTGCGCGACAAGGTGACGCTTGCGCGCGTGGCCGCATTCGTCGTGCCAGTCGCCGTGCTTCAGTTTGCTCTGGTGCCGCGCACGGGCTTTGCCAGCCATGTCCAGCAATATCTCTTTTGGCTCACGTGTGATTTGGGGACAATATTCTGCCTGGCATATGCCTACATCCGCTATCGCAAGACAGAGAAATTACATGCTTGGTGCCGAGGAGTACGTCTCCATTGACGTTGTGTCGCTATTTCCGCGTAGTCCCGCGGCGCCTGCCATGACCGAGCGTCAAAAAATCGAGATGGTCATCGAGCTGTCCAGGCTCGCCTCGGGCCTTCATGGCATCGGTGTTACCTGGGGTGACTGGAATCCCCGCAACATTATGGCACGGCGGAGGAGCGCCTTGACGCACGCACATGGGCGCGCCTGCTCGATCGTTACCTATCCGGGACAGTTGTGTGCAAGCGTGGTCATCTGTATCACGCTTCGCAGGATGAATGTCCCTATTGTCGAGGAGGGCGCGCCGTGCTGGCTCGTCTTGGTTAAATCAGTTTGGACTGTCTTGGAGAAAGCCCATGAGGTGACACGCAGACTAATCCTGCGTGTCACCTCCGTACATATAGACGATAAATCCGTCTCCGGTATCCTGGCTGTGATCCTCGAGGATGCGCTTCATGTTGAGGTGCTCGTAAAACTGCCAGTCGGAGTTGCAGTCGCTCATCAGGAAGTATTTGCTGCAGCCGGCCTTGGCGAGCTCAGCGCGTGCAAGGTTGATGAGCGCGCGGCCGAGTCCCTTGCCCTGCCATTCGGGCACGATGATGATCAGGTTGAGCTGGCCCTGGGCATATTCGTTGCCCGTGGCGGCAAAGCGGTCGGCTGTGGCCTTTTCGCGGCTATCGCCAAAGAGTGAGCCCTCGAGTTTGGCATCGGCGGTCTTTGCCATCTCGGTTGCCTGGATAAACAGCTCGTTGTAGCAGGGCTCCCACGTGGGATTGGTGCGCGGCTTGCCGTCATCGAAGATGCCGATGCAGCAGGCGGCGATGATGCGGCCCTCGGCTTCGGCAACGAGCGCGATGGGGGAGCGCTGCATCTGCATGGCGATGTTAAAGCGGGCGCAAAAATCAGCTGCTTCGACGTCACCGCGGTTGCGCAGCGTATTGCACCACAGCTGGTTGTAGATGGCGGCGATGCCGTCTAGGTCGTCAAGCGTGGCGGCGCGCAAACTTACGTTGTCTAGGCTCATGGAGGCTCCTTCCAAGATGGGTCAGGCCATCTATGAGTGTGACATGGACGCGGGGTCGCCGCATCAACCATTCGGCAGACGACCTCCGATCCCTCGGGGACGGAGAGGTAGTCAATGGACGTTCTTAAACGACTAGTCAAACAAGAACGTCCCAAACGACTAGTCATTTAAGAACGTCCCAATGACTATGCTTGCACTTTAGCGTACGACAGCGGATAATGCCGAGCATTCGAGAATTCGCCAATTGTTTTCGTTGATTGATCAAGGAGGCCCCGTATGGCCATGGAATTCAAACGTAGGCTCCCGATCCCCATGGAGATCCGCGAGGAAATGCCGCTTTCCGCCGAGCTTACTGCCAAGAAGCAGGCGTTCGACGCCGAGGTCGCCAAGGTCTTTACCGGCGAGGACGCACGCAAGGTGCTCATCATCGGCCCGTGCTCTGCCGACCGTGAGGATTCGGTTCTCGAGTACATGAACCGCCTGGCCAAGACCGCCGAGGAGGTCAAGGACAAACTCATCATCATTCCGCGCGTCTACACCAATAAGCCGCGCACCAAGGGCACCGGCT
>OLNY01002986.1_pt1 | contig 11209 bp, 8 predicted proteins | sample 1671981 | NCBI WGS metagenome assembly OLNY01 (sample SAMEA3136632, study PRJEB25190) | human gut metagenome | biome: human gut; feature: human-associated habitat; material: faeces | place: Austria | collected 2013 | reverse complement strand
ACCTTTCCATCCTCAAGTGTTGTATTTCCTGCTCTCAGAACACTCATGCAAGCAATGCCTCCAATCTGCTTCTGATTGCACTAAGAAATTCCTCACTAGTTACTGTCTGTGCATTTGGAAGCGTTGTGATGGCAGACAAATCCTTTGTCATAATGCCAGACTCGATTGTATCAATAGTTGCCTGCTCTAACTTGTCTGCGTAATCACACAGCTTCTCTAAGCCGTCCATCTCGCCTCTTTTTCTGAATGCACCGCTCCATGCAAAAATTGTTGCAACTGGGTTAGTGGAAGTCTTCTTTCCTTCCTTATACTGATAGTAATGTCTCTGTACTGTTCCATGAGCAGCTTCATACTCGTAGCAGCCATTCGGAGATACTAAAACAGATGTCATCATTGCCAGAGAACCAAATGCTGTTGCTACCATATCACTCATAACATCACCATCATAGTTCTTGCAAGCCCAGATATATCCGCCCTCAGAACGAATTACTCTTGCAACAGCATCATCGATCAATGTATAGAAATACTCAATACCATCCTTCTCAAATGCTTCCTTATAATCGCGATCATAGATCTCCTGGAAAATATCCTTAAAGGTGTGATCATACTTTTTGGAAATGGTATCTTTTGTCGCAAACCACAGATCCTGCTTTGTATCAAGCGCATATCTAAAGCAGCAATGCGCAAAATTCTCAATGGAAGCAACAACATTGTGCTGTCCCTGAATGATACCTGCTCCTGTAAAGTTGTGGATCAGCTCTCTTGTCTCCTCACCAGCTTCGTTTGTGTAAACAAGCTCTGTCTTTCCCGGTCCCGGAATCTTCATCTCAGTTGCCTTGTAGACATCACCATACGCATGTCTTGCAATTGTGATTGGCTTCTTCCAATTTTTTACAAGCGGTTCTACGCCTTTTACAAGAATCGGTGCACGAAATACAGTTCCATCTAAAATAGCACGAATAGTTCCATTTGGACTTTTCCACATCTCATGCAGGTTATACTCTGTCATTCTTGCCGCATTTGGAGTGATCGTTGCGCACTTAACGGCAACACCGTACTTCTTTGTCGCATTCGCACTGTCAATCGTTACCTGATCACGTGTCTGGTCACGGTATTCAAGTCCCAAATCATAATATTCTGTTTTCAAATCAACAAACGGAAGAATCAGCTCGTCCTTAATCATCTTCCAGAGAACTCTGGTCATCTCATCTCCGTCCATCTCTACTAATGGAGTTGTCATTGCTATTTTTGTCATAATTTTCCTCCTCCTGCAGCTTCGAATGCTGACATATCTTCATGTGAAAACATTCACTTTGATAGTTTACCATGTTATTGTATCAAATGCAATCCCCTGATAAAAAAACAAAAGAATCTCCTGCCACGTTTTTCCCTGCTCTAATAGTTGGTACGCACAATTTTGTGATAACCCAATACCATGTCCATTTCCGCCGCCACAAATCACATAGCCTGTCATCTTATCCTGATTCATCACTGGAATCAGACAAAAAAAAGCACTTGGAAGGTAATTTCCTTCGCTTAGCGATACTGTTTCCTCTGATTTATTTTGATATGTACGATTAGGTTCACTTAAAAGCTTTCTCATAACAAGCTCTCCTGTCACCAAGACACTTCCTTTTTCGTATGTAAGCTTAAGTCCTGATGCCATGCCGCCGGCGAAACGACCAGTCACCTGCACAGATGTTAATGTTGAGCTGATGATCTTTTCTAAGCTTTCTCCTTCTGCCTTGATACATTCGCTTTGACTGGCGCTAAGCGCTGGAAGACGTTTTAAAAACAGCTCCTGCATTACATCAAGAGGAATCTCACAGCGCCACCTGTACCATGCCATATTTGACTCTAATCCAGCTGCATTCTGATCCTGTAAAAATGCACTGACTGTCGCCTCATCCGTCATATCGCGATCTGGCTCTCCTGTTAAATTAAGTGATTTCAGATAAGGAAGCGTCTGATTTCCAGACCAGGCAAGATTATCTGAAGTATAGCCGCATGATGTTGAAAAATAATATGGCACGATTGGCGCACCGTCACGCGTCATTATCACGCCCGATGTGAGCTTTGCTCCCTGCGCTGAAATCTCCTGATAGCCTGCACTGTTATACACCTGATAATCTACAGAATCATCTGCAAATGAGCCATAATTATCAATCGTTTTTTGGTGAAGAATACGTTCATATGCATATGTACGTGCACATACAGCCTGCAGCTTAGCTGCTTCTAATCCATAGGAAACAGGCATCTCGCTTGGTACTACCTTTGAAACATAATCCTCAAGCGTAAGTTCATTTACAATCACAATGCCCTGTTCACTAAGATATAAATCAAGAACACCTTCATATTCATGGCTGATGCCGCGCCTTAAAATACTGTCAATTATAACGAAGCCGCCCTCCGATGCCACACGAATCGATCCTTCCTGAAAAAACGGATGCTCCGGTGTAATCGTAACAGTCTGTCCGCCGGTAAAAATCTGCTCCTTTGTGCCAGACTGTATATGAAATGTATCTGGACATGTTATGATTACCTTGGCATGCTCAAATGAGGTGTTGTCTGAATTTTTCAGCTTAACGCGCATAGAGGGCATCGAAGCTACAGCTTCCTCAACTGGTTTTGTTTCTTCCTGATTTTGAGTCGCTGTTTTTTCATTTTCCTGTATATCAGACGTTGTTTCTTCTTGTGTCTCTGACAAAACACTTTGTTGATTTGCCGTCTGGATTTGTGTTTCATTCCAAATAGCATTTTTCCACAACACAAAAGCTGCGATCAAGATCTCTGCCGTTGCAATAGCCAGGCAGACGATATGGATACGCCTCACGCGGAAATTTTTCATGCTGACACCTCTGCCGCCTGTTTTTAATGTTTACACAAGAAAAGAAAGAAGGCACTACTGCAGAATGTTCTGCTGTAATGCCTTCGTACGTTATAATTTTATCTTTTGTACTATCCCAGAGTGCCGTCCCTGCCCATTTGACGCCTAGCTAATGCTAGGTGGGCAACCGCAATCAAACTTCTGCCTTCCACTGCACAACGGAGGCCTGACATCTGCCTGACAATATAGGAATCCCGTATTAAGTCATGTAGGTTCAAATAAAAGCAAGACTTCGTACACCCCAGGATCTATTGTTAGTATAACATATTTTGCAGAAAAATCAAGTAATCATTACATTTTTTTCTGTTCTTATTCTTCATCCCAGTCATCTTCTAGGATTTCATCGCCCCAGTCATCCTCGTCGGAATATTCTTCGTACTCGTCGTAGTCATCATATGCTTCTTCCTGATACTCGTCTTCGTACTCTTGCAAAGTTTCTTCACCGCTTTCATCAACAAAGCCTTCGTCTTCTGCATTTTCCTGCTCTGGATCATTGTCCCATTCGGCTTCCTCAATTTCCTGTGGCTCCCATACAGTGTGTGTATCCTGTACTGGCACTGCTTCTTCTTTTGCTTCCTCTATCGGACGTTTATTCTTAGCTGCCTTCTTTCGTGCTTCCTGCTCTTTTGCACTCTGCTTTACGTGTTCCTTCGCTGTCTTTTGTGCACGCTGCACTTTTTCCTGTGCAGATATAGGCGTTGGAACAATTTCTTTTTCTTCGTCGTTTCCTGCTTCCTGCTCATACACATCATCATCATCGTCTTTGTTTCGTCTTCTGATTAATGTAACTGCAAGAATTGCAACAACAATTGCAATCGCAAAGATAACACCAATGATGACCATTGTTAAATTGTTAATGGTAAGCTGATAGCGGTATGTCTGCTGCGGAATAGTAGGACCTGCTGCTGCAGTTGTTACCTGCTGATTCTGTGCGTTTGTCTCTGCTTCATTGCTTTCATTTTCCTGTGCCTGTGATTCAGGCTGCGTGGCTTCGACAGACTCCTCACTGCTTGTCACCTCTGCCTCATCTGACTCCTGTGAAGCCAGAACAGGTGCTGCAGACTTCTGATCATCTGTCAGTGTATTTACAACTTCATATGTTCCGACAGGTGTACCATCCTGAAAAATAAGATACTGTGAAGAGACATAACCAACACCATTTGGTGTCTCAACCTGACTCCAGTTTCCAAATGTTCCAATGCGGTGAACTGCAGCGCCTGGCATTAAAGAAGCAATTCTTGGTGCTGATGTGCTTGGATACTGACGCACATTTAATCCGGAAGCCAGATCATTTTGAGCCATTACAGAGTCATCTGCCGCTGCATATACTTCCTGCTCGTTTCCCTGCACCTTTAAAAATGCATGGTCGAATAATGTCTCTGTATCACTGTAGAAATTATCATTATCTGATTTCATGATTACACAGATAAGATCCATGCCATCACGGTATGCTGCTGTAACTAATGTACGTCCTGCATTTGCAGTATGTCCTGTTTTTCCTGCATACACACCTTCATATGGACGTGCACCATTAATCAGCTGATTTGTGCTGGTACAATTTCTCTCACCATACTTGTTTGTTGCCGGAATCGTGTAGGCTGCTGTTGAATCAACATAGCGAAATACATCATTTTTCAATGCTGCATCAAAAATAATCGCCATATCGTGAGCTGTTGTGTAATGATCATCATCATCTAGTCCATGCGCATTCATGTAATGTGTATTGACTGCACCAAGCTCTTGTGCCTTCTCATTCATCATCTCAACAAATGCGTCAATGGAGCCTGCCGTATAAACTGCCAGCGCGCTCGCACACTCATTTGCGGAATTAAGCATAAGGCCAAACAGCGCATCACGCACTGTCATCTCCTCGTCCAATATTGCCACTGGATTTAATGTAGAGCTGTTGCTGCTGATAGAATCCATAACCTCACTGTTAAATACAACAGTATCGTCAAGATCAGTACAATGCTCAAGTGTGACAAGTGCCGTCATAATTTTCGTGATACTTGCCGGGTAGTAACGGTCATCCATATTTTTTGAATATACAATGGAGCCATCCTTTCTGTTAATTACACAGTATGCCTCCGCCTTGACATCAGGACCATCCTGCTGTGCAAATACGGATACGACAGACAGCATGCAAAGACATACTGCTACTAGTACTGCCGTTATTCTTTTCATTGTTTGCTTCATAATACGTAACCTTTCTTACGCCTTCCATTTTTCATTTTCTGTTGGTCATTATACATTATTTGTTTGTATTATGCAAGCACTATTCAAGTAAATGACTTATATCAAGCTGTCCCCACCCCTGATGACTGCGCGGCAAACCTAGATTTTTCGCACTTTTCCAAAGCTTTAGCTTCACATTTGTATTTGTCATTTTGGGATAACGTTCCAATAAAAGAGCTGCTGCACCAGATACCATAGGCGTAGACATGCTTGTTCCGCTCTTTACTGTATAAGGGCGGTCATCTTCCCCCTTCATTGCATTTGTTGCCACAATATTTGTTCCAGGTGCTACGATCTCTGGCTTACAAATACAGGCAATTGTCGGTCCTCTTCCTGAATAATTATGATAGAATCTTCCACCCTCATCAATCATTTCTTTATCATCGCAGGAACCAACAGTGATAATTTTTCTGCTTATTCCCGGCGATGTAATATTATGCTGCTGCATACCCTCGTTGCCTGCCGCTGAACAAATCACAAGACCACTATCCCAAAGCGATTCAACAGCCTGGACAAGCTGCGAATTTTCCTTTTGTTTTTTGACTGAACCTACTGAGATATTTACAATTTGTATACCAAGGCGTTTCCCATTTTCTTTAAGCCAGCGAATGCCTTCCAGCATAGCAGAGAGCCTTCCTTTTCCGTGAGCATCAAGAACACGTACAGACACAATGAAAGCCTGCGGTGCAATTCCCTGAATATGACCTCCAGAAAGCGTGCCGTCACCTGCGATAATGCCTGCAACATGGGAAGAAGGAAATGGTGTGATCGCAGTTATTTTCACGAAATGCCTACTCGGTGAAGCGCCTGTGTTTTTTCTCCTGTACAAAAAAAAACATTTCCTCTGATATAATCGGTTCATGGACATGTGCTATCCTAATCCACTCTTCTGGCGGAATCTGTATCCTCGCTTGATTTTTGTAGCTGACTGTCCTTGTCTTTCCCTGCACTATTTTCCCGGTGTAACACTCGTTTGCTAAAATCCGGTAAATGCTTCTGCTGCTCCAGCCTGCTTTAGCATCTGGAGATGGATATGCTTTTTGCTGACAGTGCTTCACAAGCTCTTTGACTGATGTGCCAGCCGCATACGCCTCGAATAGTTCTCTTACAATTGATGCCTCTGGTTCTTTTAATATCAGCTTATGTGGATTCTCTGGTGACTTTTGATAGCCAAATGGAGCGCTGCTTCCAATAAACTCACCGCTAAGCACCTTCTGATGCAAGATTTCCCGCACATTTTCAGAAATCTCCTGACAATACCACTCGTTTACAAGAGCATATATCTGTCTCGTCTTTTTTCCACTTCGACGCACTGCAATATTATTATTTTTGCCAGTATCTACACCGTCCGTCACACCAATAAAACGAATATTAAGATGCGGCAGCTCCCGATGAAGGTACTGCTCAATATGTAAAAAATTCCGTGAAAAGCGTGACTGATTCTTTGCCAGAATCACATCAAAATGACCTTGTCTGGCATCATCCATCATCTTAGCAAAACCAGGGCGCGTGTCTGTTAAACCAGATATTGCTTCATCTGTATATTCTTTTACAACCGAAAAACCATGATCGTTTGCATACTTCCTTAAAAGAGCCCTCTGATTTTCAATGCTCTCCTGTTTATCTTCTTTGCTCAGTCTAAGATATATTGCTGCTCGCATACACTCCCCCCACCTTAAATCTTGCAGGTTATACCCTTTATTCATTCTATGGCAGACACTCCATACTAATTCTTGTACAATTACAATTCACAGATAAACCAATATTAATGGCATAGCCTCATCCGTAACTTATAACCTTGCACATAAATAAAAAAGCACAGCAATCCGCAAATTGCTGCACTTTTTATTTATAATGTTTTTTTCTTATACACCTCTAAATCGTCTTGTCTTTACCTTTATCGGCTTTGGCGGCTTGACATCATGGCGGTGATCGTACCAATAGAAAAACTTATCATAACCCTTTGTTGCAAGATCAATAATCATTGGTGCGAAGTTTACTGCTGCCAATGTGACTATAACGCATGTAAAGTTTAATCCAACTAGTTCCATAATACGCTGACCAATTACCATTGCTACAAGGTAAGCTGTCTGCATAAGGTAAATAACAAATTTGCGGTATCCTGTCATTGGCGAATATACCTGACGAAGTGTGATCAGATAAACCCATCCCGTTGCCAGTACACATACAGTTGAAAGCATCTCACGCGGTGTTCCAATTGAATGGCCAATATTGTTTATAATAGTAATCATTGCTGTAATAGTAATGGCTGCCGGCATTGACATTCGAAGCACCTCTCTGAAGAAATGCTTGTTGACCTTCTGGAAGCTTGGTTCTAGCTGCAAAAGCATCGTTGGAATTGCAACTGCACATCCGTTGATGACTGACAGCTGAATCGGCTGGAACGGATAATTCTGTCCAACAATGATTGTCAAAAGTGCTGTCAAAACAGAAAATCCTGTCTTAATTAAGAACATTGAAGCTGCTGCCTTGATATTGTTGATGACACGTCGTCCTTCATTTACAATATGTGGCAGTGATGCAAAGTCTGAATTTAACAATACCAGATTAGCTGTATTTTTTGCTGCCTCACTTCCTGATGCCATCGCAATACTAACATCAGCATCCTTGAGTGCAAGCACATCGTTTACACCATCACCAGTCATAGCCACTGTACGGCCATTTTGCTTTAGAAGCCTTACCATCTGCTGCTTTTGCTTTGGAGTAACACGTCCAAAAACTGAATATTTTAAGATGGCATCCTCCATTTCCTCATCAGTATGGATCGTTGTCGCATCTATATATTTGTCGGCATCCTTTAATCCGGCGCGTGCTGCAATTGCCGCTACCGTTACAGGATCATCACCTGAGATTACCTTTAAGTCAACACCCTGCTCCTCAAAATAACCCAAAATGTCAGGTGCATTCTTACGGACAACATCTGTCATGAAGACGAAACCAACAATCTCAAAGTCCTCTGCTAACGTATAATCTGTCATCTCATTTGGACTGTGCGCAACTGTCAGCACACGAAGACCCTGACTTGCATATTCTGCAATCTTTTCAAGCACTGCCGGATCTGCCTGTGGGAAAATAAACTGGTATGCACCCATAAGGTAAGTTCCTTCTCCCTCAAACACAACACCGCTGAACTTACGCTCTGACGAAAATGGAAGCACAAGCTTTGTGTTCGTTGACTGGTTTCTCTTATAATGCTGACGTAGCGCCTGAAATGTCTCATTTTCATCTCCAAGTGCTGCAACCATTCTGCCCATCAGCTGCTCTAAATCAACGTCTTCCTTTACTGATTCCTCACCCTGTACGCAGAGATGACCTTCTGTGATTGTTCCTGTCTTATCAAGACAAAGCGTATCTACGCGCGCCAAAGTTTCGATACAAAACAGCTCACGAACAAGCGTGCTTCGTCTCGCCAGACGAACTGCACCAAGTGCCAGCGCCACACTAGTCAAAAGTACAAGACCTTCTGGGATCATACCAAGCACTGCGGCTACTGTATCAAGTGCTGCCTGCTCATAGGTGCTGCCTGAGATCCAATACTGCTTTGCAAATAATATAATGCCAAGCGGCACAATAATGATACTGATAAACTTTAAGATCGTATCCAGATTTCTCTGCAGTTCTGTCTTATAGCGTTTAAACTGCTTTGCCTCTGACGAAAGCTTTTCCATATAACAATCATGTCCAACTTCTGTCAGAAGACACATTGCCTTTCCTGATGTCACAAAGCTTCCTGACAGCACCTTGCTGCCGCACGTCTTATGGATTGAATCAGACTCTCCTGTTAAAAGAGATTCATTTACATCCACCTCTCCATCCAAAATCACACCGTCCGCTGGAATCTGTCCTCCGCTCTTTAGCAAAATAACATCATCCTTTACCAGTTCTGAAACTGTTACAGACTTTTTCACACCATCACGTATTACATCTACATGACTTACTGTCAGGATCTTCAATTTATCAAGCGTAATCTTTGCCTTGATTTCCTGAAAAATACCAATCAGCGTATTTGCGATGATGATAAAGATGAACAGCATGTTTTTGTAGGAGCGAACAGATAAAACTAGTGCCAACAGCACTATATTGATAAAGTTGAAAAACGTCAATGTGTTTCCCATCACAATATCTTTAACACTGCGGTTGCTTGAATCCTGAATGGCATTTACCTGTCCGTCTGCAATACGCGCTTCTACCTCTGCCTGCGTCAATCCCTGAAAGCAAAGCTCTCCATTTGCTCCTGTCTGCACACGTGTGTGCTTTTTCGGGTCAAAGTCATCTGTGGAATTTTGCGGCTGCGGCTCATCACCAATCTCTGGCTGATCCACTTTCTGATCGACAGTCTCCTGATCAACAGATAATTCTTCGTTGTCGCCCATACTCTTTTTCTTTCATTCCTACTCTTTCTTCATTTTAATTTTAGAGCCAATGTCTGTAAATTCACAATTGTACAGACAGTTCTTATTTTATCATACCGATTTGTCAAATACAAGTTTTTCCTTTTTTTTTAAAGAACTTTTAATTTTCTCTTCCCATTTTGTTCTTTATGGTATATAATACCCGTGAATCAAATGAGTCATACAATCGGAAAGGAGTTATTCTCTATGAGACACTTATTAAACCCATTGGATCTGTCCATGGATGAGCTGGATAATATTTTAAATCTGGCTAATGATATTAAAGAAAATCCAACCAAGTATGCACACAAATGTGACGGCAAACGTCTTGCTACACTTTTCTATGAGCCAAGCACACGAACCCGTTTAAGCTTTGAATCAGCAATGCTTAATCTCGGGGGTACTGTTATTGGCTTTTCTTCTGCCGAAAACAGTTCTGCTTCTAAGGGCGAGAGCGTTGCTGATACAATCCGTGTTGTATCATGCTATGCCGATATCTGTGCAATGCGCCATCCAAAGGAAGGTGCTCCAAAGGTTGCCTCCATGTTTTCTAGCATCCCAGTCATCAATGCAGGAGACGGCGGACACCAGCATCCAACTCAGACGCTGACTGATCTTTTCACAATCCGTACCTTAAAGGGACATACAGACAACATGACAATCGGTCTTTGCGGTGATTTAAAATTTGGCCGTACCGTTCATTCTCTGATTGAATCTCTGGTTCGCTATAAAAATGTAAAATTTGTTCTTATCTCCCCTCCGGAGCTTCGCGTTCCAAGCTACATCCGTGATGAGGTATTAAAGGGATTTGAATTTAAAGAAGTAACAAATCTGGATGATGTTCTTCCAGAGCTTGATATTCTTTATATGACACGTGTTCAGAAGGAGCGTTTCTTCAATGAGGAAGACTACATCCGCATGAAGGACTGCTATATCCTGACAAAAGAAAAGATGGATCTGGCAAAGGATGACATGCTCGTTCTTCATCCACTTCCACGTGTAAATGAAATTTCTGTAGAAGTAGATAACGATCCGCGTGCTGCATACTTTAAGCAGGTTCAGTTTGGCGTATATGTCCGCATGGCACTTATTCTGACACTGCTCGGACTTGCACCTGAAAAAATCTAAGAAATTTGAGGAGGAATATTATGCTGAACATCAGTGGTATTAATAACGGTGTCGTTCTCGACCATATCCAGGCAGGAAAATCAATGGATATCTACCATTATTTAAATCTTCAGGAACTGGACTGCCAGGTTGCTATCATCAAAAATGCAAAGAGCAACAAAATGGGCCGCAAGGATATCATCAAGATCGAGGGCAGCTTAGATCTGCTTGATCTTGACGCACTCGGCTACATTGATCACAAGATTACCGTTAACATCATCAAGGATGGCGTGATCTCTGAAAAGAAGATCCTTCGTCTTCCAAAGCGTATCACAAACGTAATTCACTGCAAGAATCCGCGTTGCATCACCTCCATTGAGCAGGAACTGCCGCACGTATTTGATCTGACAGATGAAGAAAATAAAGTATATCGCTGTATCTACTGCGAGACAAAGCATCGCTAATTGTACTAGCTTGATCAGAAAAGCCAAAATAATAGAGCTACGTGCAAAGGTTATGTTGTTTTGAAAAACCCCATCGGCTTACCTAATAAGCTGATGGGGTTTTC
>OLNY01002979.1_pt1 | contig 11218 bp, 14 predicted proteins | sample 1671981 | NCBI WGS metagenome assembly OLNY01 (sample SAMEA3136632, study PRJEB25190) | human gut metagenome | biome: human gut; feature: human-associated habitat; material: faeces | place: Austria | collected 2013 | reverse complement strand
CTGGTTCAACAGCGTTCTGATTATACGACAAAAATTTTAAAATTTCAAATCGCTTGCATTCACCGGAATTTCCATATATACTGATGTTTCAGGGTGTTTTCATTTGGATGCGTCGTTTTTTTTCGGAAAATGTGCGGTGGAGAAAGCGATAATGAACAAAAGAAAGCAGGAAACAAAAGAAAACACTGGAGAAAACCGACAAAAATTTATCAAATTCGAAAAAGAAAATAACAAATCAGTAGCCTATGACAACGAAACCAAAATTGGCGAATGTGCATTTATAGAAGATAGTAATGTTTGGAATATAGTACATACAGAAGTAAATAGCAAGTACCAAGGACAGGGGATTGCACGAAAATTAGTAGAAAACGTAATTGAAAATGCACATAAAAACAATAAACAATTAAAAGCAGATTGCTCGTATGCTAGAAGGATATTAGAAAAACAATAAACAAGAAAGGAGGAAGTCAAATGAAAACGATAGACGAAATTGTTGCAGAAAAACTAATGGGATTAGTGCATGAAATATTAGCAAGAATAATAATACCAGATTTCAAATATGGCAAAGTAGGCGAAATAAGCAAAGAAGAGATTGCACGACTAAAAGCTTATGGAATTGAAGGAATAATCATAGATGTCGACAATACCCTAAGAAAAAATATGAAAGAAATTCCTCCTTGTAACAAACAATGGATAGATAGTCTAAGAGGAGAGTTAAAAGTAATAATATTAAGCAATGGAATAGATGGTAAAATTGAACAATATTTTGCAGATCAAGACATAGACTATATACAATTTGGATTGAAACCATTAAAAAGAAACTTTCTAAAAGCATGTGAGAAAATGGGCATAAGCCCAGAGCATGTGTTAATGGTTGGAGACAATCTATTTGACGACATTTATGGTGGAAAAAGAAATAATATGAAAACAGCATTAATTACAGATGTTGAGCATGATGAAAGATGATAATTTTAATTTGAAAGAAAATTGAGCCTGTAAATACTATAAAATGATTTATTTAAGTGAAATGTCAAAAAATTATATTTGCAGAAGTTGAATTTCCATCAGAAGAAATAGCAGAAAAATTAAGGCATAGTTTAGGAAATGAATATAGAGTTGTTAACTCATATATGTATTCAAAACCTTATTTTGAATACTCAGTAGAATCAATTATTGAACAAGGATACACAAAAATAATAATATGCCCTTTATTTATGACAGAAGGAACTGATTACGATGTTTTCATGGAAAGATATGAAGAATTAAATCTTGCATCTAGGAACATAGCAGGCGTTGAAGTATTAGAACCATTTTATAATGCTAATAATTTAGCACAGCTTTATAAAGATGAAATTTTAAAAAATATAAGAAAATCAGAAGAGGACAGTGGAGTATTATTAATTGGACTCCATAATAAAAATAATTTAGAGCAAGATATATTATTTAGAGAAAGAATAAAAAAATACATAGAAGATGCTGAAAAAGATATAGATATCCAAATAAAATTACCTCTTTTAGAAAATAATAAAAAAGATATAATTAAATCAGGTGAAGAACTTTTAGAATATGGAATAAGCACTTTATATGTTGTTGCACCAACATCTACTATAGATACTGTGTACACTAGACATTTGGTCAATAGTATACTTGAAGAACTAGATATGGGTGATACTAGATTTTATTATATAGATCCACCGGATAAAATAAATACTTTAGTTGATACACTTTATGCAAAAATAATACTTATGCAAATTTAGTAAAAAATAAGAGTTATAATACTTTTTATAGCCCGGGAAATATGGCATTATTTGTTGTAGTGTATTAAGGTTTTGGTAAAATTACAGAAAATATATCAAAAGTTAATGATAGAAATATTATAAATTAAAAATAAAAAGAAACGAAAATGTGAGATGGTTAATTCTAATAATGATAATATGTGCACTTACAGGGCTATTAACTCCAATTGGAAATACACCATACACATATTTGTATAAGACAATGCAAGGAAATACAACACAAAATATAAGTGAACATTTGCCAATGACATTAACAGATAATACAGAAATTATTTGTACATTAATCGTATTTTTAGCAATTTTAATTTTTACAAAAACAAAAATAAGGCTATCAGACTTATTTATGATTTCTGGACTTTGCTATTTAATGTTAATGACAAGAAGACAACAATCAATATTTGTTTTGATAGGATCTGTAATATTAACTAGATTAATAATAAATATGATAAAATGTTATAAAGAAGAGGAATTAATAGAAATCGAAAAAGTAACAAAGAATACATTAGTTGCAATAACATTAAGTATTTTAATGATTTTAGTTAGTTATATAGAAATTAAACCAAAATTAGATGACACATATGTAGATGAACAATCATATCCTGTAGCAGCATGTGATTATATTATAGAAAATATAGATTTAGAAAATAGCAAGTTTTATAATGAATACAATTATGGTAGTTATATGTTATTTAGAGGAATACCAGTATTTATAGATTCAAGAGCAGACTTATATGCACCAGAATTTAGTGGAAATGAAGATGAAGATATCTTTACAGATTTTATTAACACATCAAGTATATCAAAATTTTATGAGGATACATTTAAAAAATATGGAATAACACATATTATTTGTTATAAAAAATCAAAAATGAATATGATTATGACAAAAACAAATGATTCAAAATATAAGCAATTATATTCAGATGATTATTTTGTAGTATATGAAAGAGCAAACATATAGATTAATATCAATAGTAATTTATAAGACATATATTAAAAAATAAAAAAAGAAGGAGAATAAAATTGATTCATATAAAAGTAGAAAAATTAGAGGCAGGAAAAAGAATAGACACATATATAACATCTAAAAGTGAATATTCAAGAGCAATGATACAAAAAATGATGGATAACGGAAATATACTTGTAAATGGGAAAAAAGTTAAAGTTTCTTACAAAGTACAAGCTGATGACGAAATAACAATAAAAGAGCAAGCAGCAAAGGAGATATCATTAGAGGCACAAGATATTCCAATAGAAGTTTTATATGAAGACAATGATATTATTGTTGTAAACAAACCTAAAGGAATGGTAGTACACCCAGCAAATGGAAACCCAGATGGAACACTAGTAAATGCAATAATGTCAATATGCAAAAACTCATTATCTGGAATAGGTGGAGAGATTAGACCAGGGATTGTACATAGATTAGATAAAGACACATCAGGGGCATTAATTGTTGCTAAAAATGATAAATCACATATAAAAATGAGTGAGCAAATAAAAAATCACGAGGTTGAAAAAACATATATTGCACTAGTAAAAGGATTTGTAAAAGAAAATGAAGCAACAATAGATATGCCAATAGGAAGAAGCCTAAAAGATAGAAAAAAAATGGCAGTTAGAAAAGAAGGAAAAAATGCAGTAACACATTTTAAAGTAATAGAAAGATTTCCAAATTATACACTATTAGAAGTAAAAATAGAAACAGGAAGAACGCACCAAATAAGAGTACACTTAAGTGAAATAGGATATCCAATAGTAGGAGATGAAGTATACTCAAATGGAAAAAATGAATGGAATATACATGGACAATGTTTACATGCAAAATCACTAAAATTCAAACATCCCATAACAGAAAAAGAAATGTGTATAGAAGCACCAATACCAGAATATTTCCAAAATATAATAAAAGAATTAGAAGAAAAAAATAAGAAATAAATAAAAAGTTTTATGAGTAACTAAAAACTCAAATATTTCAATGTAAGGAACAAGATAACAATGGATAATGAACAAATACGTTTGCAAAAATTTTTAGCAGAAGCTGGAATTGCATCAAGAAGAAAATGTGAACAACTTATTCTAGATGGAAAAATAAGTGTTAATGGACAAACAGTACAAGAATTAGGAACAAAAATAGTACCAAATGTGGATAAAATAACATATTGTGGAAAACCAGTAGAAAATCAAGAAAATAAAGTATACATTTTACTTAATAAACCAATTGGATATGTAACAACAGCAAAAGATCAATTTAACAGAGATACAGTGCTAAATTTAGTAAAAGTAAAAGAAAGAATAGTTCCAGTAGGAAGATTAGATATGTATACATCAGGAGCATTGATATTAACAAATGACGGAGAATTTGTATATAAAGTAACACATCCAAAACATGAAATAACAAAAACATATACAGTAACAGTCAAAGGAATTATTCAAAATGAAGAAGTTGAAAAATTAAAACAAGGTGTACAAATAGAAGATTACACAACAAGACCTGCAAAAGTTAAAATATTAAAAACAGACTTAGAAAAAGATATATCAAGATTAGAGATAACAATACATGAAGGAAAGAATAGGCAAGTTAGAAAAATGTGTGAATCAGTTGGAAGAAAAGTTTTAGCATTACACAGAAGTAAAATAGGGAATATTGGGGTAAAAGACTTAAAGCTTGGAACATGGAGATATATGAAAAAACAAGAAATAGAATCACTTTGTGGTCAATAGAGATAAATATATTTCCTACTGAATAATAACATATAATAGCACAATTTACATAAAAATGTCAAATTCGTTTGACATTTTTTGAATTTAGTAGTATAATTTTAAAGTTAGAAAAGAGAAAAATAAAAGAGAAGGGGTAACAATTATGAATAACCAAAAAATAAGAAATATAGCAATTATTGCACACGTAGACCACGGAAAAACAACATTAGTAGATGCATTACTAAGACAAAGTCATATATTCAGAGAAAACGAACAAGTACAAGAAAGAGTAATGGACTCAAACGATCAAGAAAAAGAAAGAGGAATAACAATCCTTTCTAAAAACACATCAGTAATGCATGGAGATATAAAAATAAACATAGTAGACACACCAGGACATGCTGACTTTGGTGGAGAAGTAGAAAGAGTTTTAAAAACAGTTGATGGTGTTTTACTATTAGTTGATGCTTTTGAAGGAGCAATGCCTCAAACAAGAGAAGTTCTAAAAAAATCATTAGCATTAGGACTAAAACCAATAGTAGTAATAAACAAAATAGACAGACCAGGAGCACAACCAGAAAAAGTTGTAGACCAAGTAATTGAATTATTCATAGAATTAAATGCGACAGATGAACAATTAGACTTCCCAGTAGTATATGCATCAGCAAAAAACGGAATAGCAAAAATGGACTTAGCAGATGAAACAACAGACTTATCATGTTTATTTGAAACAATAATAAATACAATAGAACCACCAAAATGTGAATTAGAAGGACCAGCACAAATGTTAGTATCTAACATAGATTATGACGACTATGTTGGAAGAATTGGTATAGGAAGACTAGAAAGAGGAACAATGAAAGTTGGAATGCCAGTTAGTATCTGTGGAAAAGAAGACAAAATAACACAAGGAAGAATTGCTAAATTATATACACATGTTGGACTAAAGAAAGTTGAAGTAGAAGAAGTTGGAGCAGGAGATATCATAGAATTTGCAGGATTACCAGAAATCAACATAGGAGATACAGTATGTGATTTTGAACATCCAGAAAAAATCCCATTTGTTGATATAGACGAACCAACAGTAACAATGACATTTAGTGTAAACAATGGACCATTTGCTGGAAAAGAAGGACAATTTGTAACATCAAGACATATAAGAGATAGATTATACAAAGAACTAGAAAGAAACGTATCATTAAGAGTAAAAGATGGAGCAACACCTGATTCTTTTGAAGTATCTGGAAGAGGAGAGTTACATTTATCAGTATTAATCGAAACAATGAGAAGAGAAGGATTTGAATTATTAGTTTCAAGACCAAAAGTTATCTTCAAAGAAATTAATGGAGTTAAATGTGAACCAATTGAATTACTAGTTGTAAATGTACCAGATGACTGTGTAGGAAATGTTATTGAAAAATTAGGAAGAAGAAAAGCCGAAATGGTTAACATGGAACCTGCAGAAGCTGGACATACAAAAATAGAATTTAGAATTCCAGCTAGAGGAATAATTGGATATAGAACAGAATTCCTTACAGATACAAAAGGTGAAGGAACAATGAACCATATATTTGATAGTTATGAACCATATAAAGGAGATATCCAAGCACGTGTAAGAGGAACAATAGTTGCATTTGAACCAGGTAAATCAGTAACATATGGATTATATAATGCACAAGACAAAGGAGATTTATTCATAGGACCTGGTGTTGACGTTTATGAAGGAATGATTGTTGGTTTAAACTCAAGAGGAGAAGACTTAGCAATAAATGTATGTAAAGAAAAACATTTAACAAACACAAGAGCTTCAGGTTCAGATGATGCCTTAAGATTAGTTCCACCAATTCAAATGTCTTTAGAAAAAGCAATTGAATTCATACAAGATGACGAATTAGTTGAAATTACACCAAAATCAATTCGTTTAAGAAAAAAAATATTAGACTCAAAAGAAAGAGAAAGAGCAAATAGAAGTAAATAAGAAAGGGATTGGAATGAGAAGTAATAAAATAGTTACAAGTGGAAATTTTACACCAGGGCTATCTGCACAAAATACACAACATTATATAATCCAAAAAGAAAGATATGAACAAAGAAAAAATCAACAAACTGATGGAGATTAGCGAAGATATATTATATCATTAATTCAAAAAAACATTGAACAAGGAAAGACAATGGACGAAGCAATTGAAATAGCGCTAAAAGATGATGTGGCTAAAAAATTTGAATATCTTACAAAAAATGGATTAGATATAAAACAATGTTTTAAAAATTGGGCAGAAGCTTATATAAGTAAGCATAATAAAAAATATAGAAATTTAGAAACAGAGAGATAACAAAATAAGTGTTTTGCAAATATAAATATCTGCAAAACACTTATTATATATGGAGAGAAGAAATGAACAAAGAAAAATTACAAGAAATAAAACAAAAAGCATTAGAAAGTCATATACCAATAATAATGGATGATACATTAGAAGTAATAGAAAAAGAACTAAAAAACAATCCACCACACAAAATATTAGAAATAGGAACAGCAGTTGGATATTCAGCAATGTGCTTCTCAGAATTTTTAGCAGATAATGGAAAAATAGACACGATAGAAAGAGATGAAAAAAGAATAGAAGAAGCCAAAAAAAATATTAAAAATGTTGGAGTAGAAGATAAAATAAATATATATGGAGGAGATGCAGTAGAAATCTTACCAACATTAAATGGAAAATATGACATGGTATTTATTGATGCAGCAAAAGGAAAATATCCATTCTTTTTAAAAGAAGCATTAAGAATGCTAGACAAAAATGGAATAATATTTGCAGACAATATTCTATATAAAGGATATGTTATGAGTGATTATAATAAACATAAACAACGTACAGCAGTAAGAAATTTAAGAGAATACATAAAAGAAGTATCAGAAAATCCAAACCTAGAAACAGAAATATTAGAAGTTGGAGATGGATTAGCTATAAGCAGAATAAAGCAAAATAATTTGAGTAAATAAAAAGAAAACAGTCACACCAAAATAAAACTGGTGTGACTGAAATTGTTTAGAAAGGTCGACCACGTTGTATGATTTTATAAGGCTTTTCCAAACCTATAAAATCAAAGAGCTGATTTTCAACAAATGCATAACCATCCATATGAATTTTTGAACGATCAAATTCAATTTCTGTATTAGAGTAACGCTGCTTCTTGTATGCATCGTGCCCTGCAAGTGAATGACTTTCTGCATGAATATGCATTTTGAAAGTTCTAATCTGGATTTCAAAACATCTACCGGTCTTTGAATCCTGAAAAACAACATGCAAAGACTGGTAGCCAGAAGCCTTTGGATGCAAAATATAGTCTTTTACCCATAATTGATAATTTGATGGAAGAAAAGATTTTTCAGGAATTGTAACATCAGGAAAATTTTGTTTTTCAAATCCTTCTGTCTGAAAAACCGAAGTAGCTTTACAAGGAATAAATCCTTCTGAAATATTAAATTCTATAACAGTTTTCATCAGAGAATAGCAAGTTTCAATATTGTTATCAAAAACAATGAAACGGAAAGCTAATTCATCTTTAAAATCAGCTAAATCGCGATCTTGTAACAGGTAAAGATTTATCTTTTTTTCAGAACCTATTACAGATTTCCTCCTTCCATCTAAATAAAATTTTAGATTAGGGTAAGTCTTTTTTGCACAAGAATACAAAGAATCATAATGATTACGAATCATAGCCAAGAATTTGTTATCTAATAAAATATTTTGTATTTCATCAATTTTATTAGCATGTAACAAATCAATTAAATCCTTGCTATTCCGTAAGGCATTAGAATATTTTGTCAGTAGTTCTTCAAGAGATGAAGAATTATACAAAAAAGGTGTTATAATAATTTTATTTTGTAGTTTTGCCATGTATATTGTCCTTTCTTAATAAATTTTTTTCTACAAGTTACATGATAGTATTATAGCACAAAATTAAAGTAAGTTCAAATTATTGACATAAATGGGAAAAGTATATATAATAATATACATAATTAGAAAGAAAAAAGAGGAATAAATAAAATGAAAAAAATAGAATTATTAGCACCAGCAGGCTCATTTGAAAAAGCCAAAACAGCATTTAAATATGGAGCAGACGCAGTATATTGCGGAACATCATCATTATCATTAAGAACAAGAGCAGACATGGATAATGATGATTTAATAAAAACAATAAAATATGCACACAGTATAGGAAAAAGAGTACATGTTACACTAAACATATTTGCATGGGATGACAAATATGAAGAAATAATAGAAATGGCAAAAATATTAGAAGAAGTAAAACCAGATGCTATAATAGCAGCAGATGGTGGAGTAATAGAAACACTAAAACAATATGCACCAAGTGTACCAATACATGTAAGCACACAAGCAAATATTGTAAGCCTAAGAGACTGTAACTTCTGGTATAAAAACGGAGCTAAAAGAGTAATAATGGCTAGAGAGATGAACAAAGAACAACTAAAATATATTATGGAGAATAAGCCAAAAGACCTAGAAGTAGAAATGTTTGGACATGGAGCAATATGTTTTGCATTTTCAGGAAGATGCTTCTTAAGTGACTTTTTAGCAGGAAGAAGTGCAAACTTAGGAGACTGTGCACAAAGCTGTAGATGGTCATATAAACTATATGCAGAAGAAAGAAATAACCCAGGTCAATACATGCCAGTAGAAGAAAGTGAATATGGTACAAGCATATTTTCATCAAAAGATTTATGCCTAATAAGAGAAATACCAGAAATTATAGATATGGGAGTAGACAGCTTGAAAATAGAGGGAAGATTAAAAACAGAATATTACATAGCAACAGTAATAAATGCTTATAGAAATGCAATAGATGATTATGAAAAAACCCCTCAAAATTACAACCCAGAAAAATATTTAAATGAACTAGAAAAAGTAAAAACAAGAGAATTAACAACATTCTATTTTAATGACAGAAACAACAAAGACATACAAGATTTTAGTGGAAAACAATATAACGAAGGATATGAATTTGGTGGAAAAATAGTTGGAAGAGAAGATGGCAAATATATAATTGAAATAAAGAATAAACTAAATGTAGGAGATAGCTTAGAAATAATAATACCAAACCAAATTAATCCGAAAACATTCCAAATAAATAAACTATGGGATTTTGAGACAAAAGAAGAAATAGACGCAGTTAGCCCAGGGGTAAAAGGACAAAAAGTATTGATGGAAATTCCATTTGAATGTGAAAATAATTTAATAATGAGGAGAAAAAAATGATAGTAGCAATAGATGGACCTGCTGGAAGCGGAAAAGGAACAATAACAAAAAATGTAGAAAGAAAATTAGGATTTTTAAATTTAGACACAGGAGCAACATACAGATGTGTAGCATTAGAAACACTAAGAAATAATTTAAGACTTGACCAAGAAACAGAAATTATAAAAATAGCAAAGAACATAAAAATAGAGATAGACAATAAAAGAGATAAAGATATTATATATCTAAATGGAGAAGATGTTAGTACAAAAATCAGAGAAAAAGAAGTAACAGCAATTGTGTCTCAGGTATCTTCTATTATATCAGTAAGAGAAGAAATGGTAAAAGTACAAAGAAATTTGGCAAAAGGAAAAAATGTAATAGTAGAAGGAAGAGACATTGGAACAGTAGTATTTCCAAATGCTGATTTAAAAATATATTTAGATGCAAGTGAAGAAATAAGAGCTCAAAGAAGATATAAAGAAAACCAAGAAAAAGGAATAGACATGACATATGAAGAAGTATTAGAAAATGTAAGAATGAGAGATTATAATGATATGCATAAAAAAGTTGGGGCATTAAAGAAGGCAAATGATGCAATTATTATTGATTCTACAAGTTTAACAATAGATCAAGTTGTTGAAAATATTAAGAAACTATTGATTTAACTGTAAAAATATGGTATAATGGTTTTAGTTTTATTTTTAAAAATAAGAAAGAGGTAATAAAATGGATATTCCAGTTAATTATGAAGCTAAAACTAAAGATTCTTTTTTTGATGTAATAAAATCTTTTTTTGCAACTTCAATTGATAATGAGGATGAAGTAGATAAAAGAGTAAAAGAAATTGAACAACAACAAGATGAAATTAATATATCTTTATTGGAAAAAATGGTGGCAGAACCTAAAGTAGGAAAAACAAAAAATAATAAGAAAAAAATGGATACAAAAATAAATGATAAAGTAAATGTAAAAGTTGTGAAAGAAGAAAAAGAAAATTCAGGTGAAGAAAGAGAGAGAGAATAATAATTATAGAGTAAAAATGTAAGTGATTAATATCTTGATTGGATAAATTTTTAAAAAACTTGCATTTTTTTCTTGACAAATTATAAAACACAATGTATAATAAATATCGCAATACATATGGCGAAGTAGCTCAGTTGGCTAGAGCATCCGGTTCATACCCGGCAGGTCGTAGGTTCGAATCCCACCTTCGCTACCAATAAATTAGCTCATTTGAGGGCTTTTTTTTATTGCGATTTTTTGAGAATGTATGCAAAATGTATGCAACGAGATTTTTTTAACTAGAAATAATGCTTGAAACTGGGGATTCTAATACATAATTTAAAAAGTATGGTTACAAGTAGAAAAATAATATTTAGCAATTATAATTTTAAACTTAATGAAGAAGTGGAAATTTGTTTAGATGATGTAATTGATATAGAATTAGGACAAGAAATT
>OLNY01002977.1_pt1 | contig 11222 bp, 8 predicted proteins | sample 1671981 | NCBI WGS metagenome assembly OLNY01 (sample SAMEA3136632, study PRJEB25190) | human gut metagenome | biome: human gut; feature: human-associated habitat; material: faeces | place: Austria | collected 2013 | reverse complement strand
TACAGTACTTGGAAATCTGATGGACGATGTTCGATTTTATGGAGAACTTGCACTGATACGGGAAGGGATTGAGAAAATTCATGATGCATTGCCGGACTATAAGTATGTACCAATGCGGGATGTTCGGGAAGCAATGTATCCAGAGAAGATGACCACAGAACAGTTGGCAGAGGCATTGGATGAGATTGCAGAAGCTTTTGATCCGTATGAGTATCGAGATAATGTGGAGACGGGAGAAAATACGGTACAAGAGGTGATGTTGGATTTGCAGAGTGGCAATACACATTCTTATATTTCTTATCTGAAGGATATTGTAGACGAAGAATGTGACCAGTCTGTGCGTGCAGGTGTATTGATTGAAAGACTGAAAGTCTATGAGCCGGAGTTTCCAAAGAATCTGGAACCAATGGTGTATGTAAACTATTGTGAAGAAAGTGCTCTCATGAATCCAAGATGTCAGAAGTTATCCGAGCTGGATGCAAAAACAGCAGAAATGGATAAAGAATGGTATGCAAAACGTGATTCGAAGACAGAGGAACCTACAAAAATCACAAAGATATATGTGACTGTATATTATGCGGAAAAAGGTGAACAGATGCTGCATCATTTCAAGAAGTCAATAGATATTGGAAATGGACATGGCGGTATTGTGAGTCAGTTGAAGTATGATAATGAAATGAAGCTTACAGATGAGTATTGGATCAATTACCAGAAAGGTAAAGGAAGTGAAGAGTTCCAAAAATATATGGAAGATCTGACAGACATGCAGAATCATGTGCTTCCGTATCTGCAGAGCTTTTGCAATCTGGAAGAAAAAGGTGTGAAAGAGAGACGAGAACAGCAGATAACGGAAAGAAATGAAGGAAGAGCAGATGAGCGGGGAACAAGTACCGAAGCGAATGCAGTGGTCAAGGATGCAGGAAAAGCAGATAGGAAACAGGTACAACAGAAGCAGGCGGTAGTTGGAAAAGATAAGAAATTATCCATTCATGAACGGCTTGAGATTAATAAGAGGATTATTCAAGAAAAGCAGGGAAAAGATAAGCCGGAGAGAGGGGCTGATCGGGGTGTGAGATAAGTATAATATTATAATTCTAATGAAGGATGTAGGGAGTCAATCCCTGCATCCTTTTTTAATGCGTAAATATGGATTGAACGTTATAATGAAAGCAGATTGGAGATGTTTTTCTTCTAACCACACCAATTAGGAAAAGAGTATCTGTAGCAGATAAATTCAAAAGGTTTGTGAATAAATTAAAAAAGATATTCAATATTTGAAAAAAGATATGTGATATTTGTAAATGCGAATTGTACAAGGAGTTTTTTGTGTGATAAAATAATTTTGATATTGATTGCACATTAAACGGAGGAAAAGAGGATGGCAATTAGTTATAATGGATTATGGAAACAGTTAATTGACCACGGAATGAAAAAAGGAGATTTGTGTGCCAAGACTGGTCTTAGCTCCAGTACAATAGCAAAGATGACAAACTGCGAGTCGGTGAAACTATCTGTTTTGGAAAAAATCTGCAAAGAGTTGGATTGTAACTTTGGAGATTTGATTGACTATGTACCAGATAACAAAGAAAAGTAAATTACCTTATGGAGGAAAATGTAAATGGCTACGAGAAGTGCAAAAATAGATCAGAAAGCAGACCTAATATGGGCAATAGCAGATAAGCTTACCGGTGTATATAAACCACATGAATATGGAGATGTTATATTACCACTTACAGTAATCAGACGTTTTGACTGTATTCTCTCAGATACGAAGGATGCGGTATTACAGAAATACGATGAAGTAAAGAATCTTCCAATGAAAGATATTTTACTTCGTAAGGCTTCAAAAAAGGATTTTTACAATACAAGTAAATATACATTTGAAAGACTTATGGATGATCCTGACCACATTGAGGAGAATTTTAGAGAGTATCTGAATAAATTTTCAGCAAATGTGCGGGATATTCTGGAAAAATTTAAGTTTGATGGACACATCACAACGATGGCAAATAAGGGGATTCTGTATATTGTTTTAAAGGAATATACAACAGACAGAGGAAATCTTCATCCGAATGAAATCTCTAACCTTGAAATGGGATATATTTTTGAAGAAATTATAAGAAGATTCTCTGAGTCTCATAATGAAGATGCAGGACAGCATTACACTCCAAGAGAAGTTATCCAACTTATGGTTAATATTCTCTTCTATGATGATAATGACATCCTTTCTGGCAATAATGTGGCAAAGACAATTTATGATCCTGCCTGTGGAACCGGAGGTATGCTTTCTGTAGCAGAGGAATATTTACATAGTCTGAATGCATCTACAGAGCTTGTATCGTTCGGTCAGGAAATCAATGACCAGACATTTGCAATCTGTAAGGCTGATATGCTGATTAAGGGTAACAATGCTGATTATATCAAGGACGGAAACACATTATCGGATGACCAGTTTGCAGGCAGTACCTTTGACTATATCCTTTCAAATCCGCCGTTTGGACGTGAATGGAAGAATGAAAAGGCAAAAGTAGAGGAAGAGGCAAAGCTTGGCTTCGGAGGAAGATTTGGAGCAGGACTTCCGGCTGCAAGCGATGGACAGATGCTTTTCCTTATGACAGCAATATCAAAAATGAAAGATATTGATAAGGGTGGAAGTAGAATTGCAATCATTCATAATGGTTCACCACTCTTTACAGGAGATGCAGGAAGCGGACCTTCTGAAATCAGAAGACATATCCTTGAAAATGATTTGCTTGAGGCAATCATTGCTTTACCGAATGATATTTTCTATAACACAGGAATTGCAACCTATATCTGGGTATTGTCAAATAAAAAGGCAGGTACAGTCAGAGAGGGGAAAGTACAGCTTATCAATGCCAATGAGATGTTTGTGAAGAGAAGAAAAGCATTGGGAAATAAGCGAAATGATATATCTGAGGAGGATATCGCTGAGATTACAAAGATATATGGTGATTTTAAAGAGAGTGAAATCAGCCAGATTTATGATGACGAGGATTTTGGTTATACCAAGATTACAGTAGAAAGACCGCTTCGTGATGAAGAAGGCAATCTGGTATTGAAAAAGGGAAAGAAACAGCCGGATACCAGTCTTCGTGATACAGAAAATGTTCCGTTAAAAGAGGATATCAAAGAGTACTTTGAAAGAGAAGTACTTCCATTTGCACCGGATGCATGGGTAGATGAGAAAAAGTCAAAGGTGGGATATGAGATTCCGTTTACAAGATATTTCTACAAGTATGAAGCACCAAGACCATCTGCAGAAATCATGACAGAGATTATGGATTTAGAGATAGAATTATCTGGAAGTCTTGAGGAGGTATTTGACCTATGAGAGAGATGAGAGATAGCGGAGTAGAATGGATTGGAGAGATACCAAAAGATTGGAATTGTTGTAAACAGAAATATAGATTTACACTTATAAATGGACGTGCATTTAAGGATAATGAATTCGAAGAAGATGGAACTTATAGAATTTTGAGGGTGGGCAATTTATTTTCAAATCCAGTTTGGTATTCGTCAAGTTTAGAATTGGAGCCTGATAAGTATTGTGAAAAGGGAGATTTGATTTATGCTTGGTCAATGTCATATGGACCATATATTTGGAATGAAGAAAAGGTGATTTATCATTATCACATTTGGAAAACTAAATTGGTTTCGGATATGGACAAGATGTTTTCATATTATTATTTGCAGGCACTTACAGAATCAATAAAATCGCAAACTCATGAGACTACAATGGGATTTGTAACAATGGGAATTATGAATAATTCCTATATTGCATATCCAAGAAATATAAAAGAGCAAAAAAAGATATCCGATTATTTGGATGCCAAGTGCTCAAAGATTGATGAAATCATTGAAAAGCAGCTGTCAATTATTGAAAAGTTAAAGGAATACAAATTATCAATTATTACGGAAGCAGTAACCAGTGGAATAAATCCAGATGTAGAGATGAAGGATAGTGGAAGTGGATGGTTTGGAAATATTCCTATAAATTGGGAAATGAAAAGATTAAAGTATGTATTCCATATTCAGAAAGATATTGCAGGAGAAGAAGGACATACTGTTTTGTCAATTACACAAAGAGGAATAATTCCTAAAGATTTTTCTAACAATGAAGGACAGTTTGCAAATAGCTATGCAAATTATCAGTTAGTCCATAAAGGTGATTTCGCAATGAATCATATGGATTTGCTGACCGGTTGGGTAGATATTTCAAAGTACGAAGGAGTTACAAGTCCTGATTATAGGGTTTTTGTATTAAATGATAAGAATGGTATGTGTCCAAAGTATTATTTGTATATGATGCAAATGTGTTATAGTGCACGAATTTTTTATGGATTAGGACAAGGTGTAAGTGGTATGGGAAGATGGAGACTACAAGCAGATAAGTTTTTGAATTTTTATATTCCTATTCCACCATATGATGAGCAGAAGAAAATAGCTGATTACATAACTGATAAGGTAAATCATATTGAAGTTGAGATTGATAAAAGAAATAAACTTATTAAGAAATATCAAGAATACAAAAAATCCCTCATTTACGAAGTTGTCACAGGCAAAAAGGAGGTGTAGCTCATGTCTGATTTTGATGTAAAAGAGAAACGATTTGAGGAAGATATCGAAGACTATCTGACTCATCATGGTGGATATACCAAAGGTGATCCAAAGAAATTTAATCGTGAATCAGGACTTGATGAAGATACTTTTGTTGAGTTTATTAAGACAAGTCAGCCTAAGAAATGGGAAAGATATGTAAAAATTTATGCGGAGAATTCCGAGAAACAGATCATCGAACGTTTTAAAAGAGAAGTAAAGACAACGAATCTTTTGAATGTGATGCGGCATGGATTTATGGACAGAGGAATCAAGTTTTATCCGATTTTCTGGAAGCCGGAGACTTCTTTGAATGAGACTACACAGATGCAGTATGATGCGAATATCCTTCATTGTACCAGACAGCTTCATTATTCTGTACATAATGAAAACAGCATTGATATTGTTCTTTTTGCAAACGGCATTCCGGTGGTATCTATGGAATTGAAATGTCAGTTTACAGGACAGGATACAACAAATGCGATTAATCAGTATAAGTTTGATCGTGCCGGTAAGGATGCGATTTTTGCCTTTAAGGAAAGGGTATTGGTACATTTCGCTGTAGACCTTACCAATGTTTATATGACTACAAGACTTGAGGGCGCACACACTTATTTCCTGCCATTTAATCAGGGAAGTAATGGCGCCGGAAAAGTAGGTGGCAAAGGTAATCCGGTAAATCCAAATGGATATGATACAGCTTATCTTTGGGAAAGAGTACTCTGCAAAGACAGTCTGATGGAAATTTTACAGAAATATATGCACTTGCAGCAGGAGTACGATAAAAATGGAAATCTTGTGAAAGAGACTATGATTTTCCCAAGGTATCATCAGCTTGATGTTGTTACAAAGCTGTTGGAAGATGTAAAAAAGAATGGTTCAGGTAAGAGTTATCTGATCCAGCATAGTGCAGGCTCAGGAAAGTCCAATTCGATTGCATGGCTGGCACACAGACTTACCGGACTCCATGATTATGAAGACAATAAGATTTTCCAGTCAGTAATCATCGTTACTGACAGACGAGTGTTGGACAGTCAGTTACAGTCTACAGTATATCAGTTTGACCATGTGGAAGGTGTGGTTAAGAAAGTAGATAAAAATTCGGGACAGCTTAGAGATGCAATCAATGATGGTGTAGGCATTATTATTACTACATTACAGAAATTCCCGGTAATCTATAAAGAAGTGGATTCTGCAAAAAAAAGATTTGCGATTATTATTGATGAGGCACATTCTTCGCAGACCGGAGATGCAGCGAAAAAGTTAAAAAGAGCATTAGCTGATACGGAAGTAATTCTGAAAGAGTATGCCGAGATGGAAGATGAGGACGAGAGAAACCGCAAGGATGATGAGGACAAGCTATTAGACGAACTGGCAGCACAGGGGATGCATAAGAACTTATCATTCTTTGCATTTACAGCAACGCCAAAAGGAAAAACATTGCAGCTGTTTGGTCAGAAGGATGCGGAAGGAATCTACAGACCTTTCCATATTTATTCTATGAGACAGGCAATAGAGGAGCATTTCATCTTGGATGTTTTGCAGAACTATATGACCTACAAAATGTACTATAAGATTGCCAAGATTATTGAGGATAATCCGGAATTTGATACAACAGCTGGTTCAAAGGCAATTATAAATTATGAGACACTGCATCCACATAATATCTCTCAGAAGACTGCCATTATGCTGGAACATTTTATGAATGTCACAAGACATAAGATAGGTGGCAGAGCGAAGGCTATGGTTGTTACACCATCCAGACTTCATGCAGTACGATATGTGCAGGAATTTAAGAGACAGATAAAAGAAAAAGGACTGAATGACCTTGAAGTGTTAGTCGCTTTTTCCGGTGAAGTGAAAGATAACGATGATGTGTTTACCGAAGAGGGAATGAACAAGGATAAAGAAGGCAAGACAATAAAAGAAAAGGCTTTGCCGGAAACATTCCATGCAGATGATTATGGAATCCTTGTTGTTGCAGAAAAATATCAGACAGGCTTTGATGAACCACTACTTCACACCATGTTTGTGGATAAGAAATTGTCCGGTGTAAAGGCAGTACAGACTTTATCAAGATTGAATCGTACTACAAGAGGAAAAGTAGATACCTTTGTACTTGATTTTGTGAATTCAGCAGAGGATATCAAAGCATCTTTTGAGCCATTCTATGAGGAAACTGTGCTCTTGGAGGAAACAGATCCTAATGTTGTATATGATATGAAGAATACCTTGGATGATTTCAGGGTATATCAGAAATCAGAAGTGGATAAATTTGCGGATATTTTCTATCAGAATGAGAATCAATCAGCTGGTGATCTTGGAAAGCTTCAGGGACAGTTAAGACCAGCAATAGACAGATATGAAGTGCTTGAGGTTGAAAAACAGGATATATTTAAGTCTACCTTGGCAAGTTTTAACCGTGTGTATGCCTATATTACACAGGTATGCAGATTATTTGACAAGGATATTCATAGATTCAGTATTTATTCAAAATTCTTATACACAATGCTTCCTAAGGGACATGGAGGAGAGAAGATAAATATTGATGACAAAGTTCTTCTTGAATACTATAAGCTGGAAAAAGACTTTGAAGGTCCGATAGAGCTTGAAAGCACAGAAGGCGGATATACACCTATCTCCGGTGATTCCGGTCATAGAGAGCCTAAGAAAGACCCGTTGACAGTAATCATTGATAAGATAAACGAAAAGTATGGCACTCATTTTACAGAGATGGATAAAGTTCTTGTTCAGATGGAAAATGATTATGCCAATCAGGAGAAATGGCAGAGCTACGCAAAGAACAATGACAGGGCAACATTTATGCTGTTATTTGAAAAGGATTTTCCGAATATGGCAGCAGACAGATATGAGCAGAATGACCAGTTTTTCAGAAAACTGTTTGATGATCCTGATATGATGAGGCAGGTAATGGAGACTGTAGGTTCTGTATTGTATGAGAGATTGAAGAAGAAATATATCTTTGATCCAAAGTCGGGAGTAATTGAAGAGGCGACACCGGAGACTTATGTGGAAGATACATATTTGACGAAGAAATAAGGAAGTGAAAACATGCAGTTAGGATGGATAGATTTTTCAAAAGAAGACCGGCAGAAGGCATTCGATGTGATTAACCTTCTGAGTGAACAGGGAGCAGTCGATGAACTTGGAATCGGCGTTATTCGTGATGCTTTTGCCAATTATTTCTTTCCGGGGACATCTACCATCCAGACTAGAGCAAAGTACTTCCTTATTGTTCCATATATGTTAAGGGAGGCTGTTGATGGCAGGTATGGAAAGGATGCAAATAGAGTTTTAAGAGCTATAGATTCTGCTGAAAAAGATTGTGGCATCAGATTGTTAGAAGCAGATCCCAAGGCAGAAGGTGTTATTGGAAGTCGTGTATTGCCAAAGGGCTGGGTGGCAAGAAAACCATCAGATATCTACTGGAATGGAATTCGTACCTTTGGAATATTCTGTGATTATGGTCTGTCTATACCGGAGTATGTTTCATTGGCGGTAAAGCTAAAAGAACAGAAGTCTGTCAGCCGGTTGGGAAACAGGAATGATGATGCAGAGGAAAATGATAAGGATGATTCGGATGCAGGAGACATCGGCAATATTAGATTCTGGAATCTTCCGATTTATCATGATGATTGGAGAGACAACCTTACAATAGAGCTGACGCAGGAGGAAGCATTCTATCTGGATAAGCAGATTCAGAAGTCAACGAAAGGGTCTCTTTTGGAATATGTGTTGAAAAATCATATTGATTTGAATGAATATGATGATTTTGCTTCTTTAACGGCTGAACTATCAGAAAAAGTAAGTGAAAAGCTGGCATATATGATGAAGCTTGCCTGCGATTTTAATAATCTGGTGTATATGGCGAGAGTAAGATACAATGTCATGCTTTCAGAAGACGAGAATACATACGCAAATGATGAATGGAGCAGGTTGCTTCCGGATATAAGGCATAATGCGACAGTAGATCTGGATGCAGTGTTTGGAGAATTGCAGCTGATAAATCCAAGGGCAAAGAGTTTTCTAAGTGGGATACAAACAGCATTTATGGCATCTGATACCCACATGGCGGATGAACTGATTCGTAAGAGGGAACGGAGCCTGAAAGGAGCAGCCAGAGCAAAGTTAAGCAGAACAAAGGAATTTGATCATTCAAAATGGGTGGGCGGTGGAATGCTTGATTACAGATTCTCAAATGCCAGAAGGATTGTGAATGACATATATGCTGGGGAGGTGAATGCTGATGTTTAGACCGGATTCAAACCGAGATAGAACGGATTACAGCGGTATCTTGATGCCTCCGGATGGATATAGACTGGACAGAGCAGTAGGCACTACATATTCACTTGACCTGGAAGCACTCACAGCCGTGGCAATATGCCTTGGCTTATCAGAAGAAACAGATAGTAAACTTATGCAGAATCCCATTGGTATGCTAAATGCATTGCAGAAGGTATCAGATAAAATCGTGCTATTTTGTGAAGCTGGACAGATTAAAGTGCCAACAAAACCAACTGCACTATCTATTTTATTAGAGAAAATGGTAGTAGAAGTTGCACTGCCAAAGGACAGACAGCTTGGGAGATACCCGGCATTTCATCCGAAAACATGGATATTAGCATATGTAAACGCTGAGGGCGATAAAAAATATCGTTTTGTGGTAATGAGCAGAAATCTGACTTTTGACAGGAGCTGGGATATCAGCTTTGCAATGGATAGCAGTAAAAATGTCAGACAGAAGAAAAAGACTCAGCCTATCTGTGATTTTCTGGATTATCTTGTAACGAATGTGCATAATACCAGCAATAATGCCGGAAAGAAAAGAAACCTGATTCGTGGATTATGTGCAGACATTAAGGATGTATCCTTTTCACTTGATAGTAAAATATTTGGAGAGGATTTTGAAGTGCTTCCACTTGGTATTGGAAAAAATGCTTACCGGATGCAGGAGGATATTCTATTCTGCAAGGAAAGAGGAAATGCCAATTCGACATTTAATGAGCTTGTAGTGATGTCTCCGTTTTTATCAGAAAGTGTGATTGCAGATTTTAACCTGACAGACAGGGCATTGTCGGACTGTAAGAGAACACTTGTTACGAGACGTTCTGAGCTTGGAAAACTCAAAGCATCAGATGTAGATAATTTTACCATCTATGCATTAAAGGATGAGATTATAGATGGTGAGGAAGAAATTTCAGATGAACTCGCAGATAAAAAGAAACAGGATATTCATGCAAAAATCTATCTGAGAAGGAAATATTCAGATGTTGACCTGTAAGAGAAATAAGGGCTTTATTGCTCATATTGATAAGCTAAGAAGTTATTTGGATGCCCCGGAGGAGATTCATCTTGGAAGAAAGCCGGAGGATCTTCTGGAAACATTGGTAAATATGGTACTGGGTTCGCCAGCAATATGCATTTATCGTTCTAATGGAAGAAGCACAGCCAGAGCAACATCGCTTGCAAAGGTATTTGTCAATAATTTCAATTTGCCGGAGTCAACAGCTATCATTGATCTTGCTTATGGCAGATGCAGGGATGATAATTCCCATTGGCAGAATGTACTTAAATACTGTAAAGATGGCTGTTTTCAGGCAATGATTGATGAATATATCCATATGCTGAAAGAAACAGCAGGTTTTCAGTCGGATGGAAATCAGTATCAGATTGTGCATGACATGATGATGGATTCATTGAAGATACATACAGCCACCTATATCGCTGATACTTATCCTGATTTCAAAAAACGTATTAACGGAGCTGACAGGAAGAGTGATGGATGTCGAATAAGGTCGAGTTATGCAGTTGGATTTACAAAGGATGCAGGAGATAATTCCAAGGTAGTCATGCGTAAAGAAAATATCAGAAATGCCTTTAACTCACCAATGCGTCCATTTGTGCTCGCCACAACATCAATCGGACAGGAAGGATTGGATTTTCATAATTATTGTCGTGTGATTATGCACTGGAATCTTCCAAGTAATCCCATAGATGTAGGACGGATTTTGCGGACATTCAAAATAAAAAAGAATGTGGAGGTAACAGACAATGGCAAAATCATTATTTGAGGAACTGGGCGGCAAATACGAAAGGCAAGGGGATTATTTGATACCGTGCTTAACTGTACCCGCCGAAGAAGAACAGGCAATAGGCATCTGGGGGCAACGGCATTTAGATTATCTAAAACAGTACCGTAAAGTTACATACACCAATCTTCTTACAAGCGGCAGGCTAAACGCCTACCTTGCCGACATCAACAGACAGGCACAGGAACGCTTTGAAAGGCTCATAGAGGGTATGAAACAGGCACAGGGCATAACGGAACAGCTAAAGGCAGAAAACGCCTTAGAATGGACAGGATGCCTCAATAACATAAGGGCTTGTGCGAGGGAGATTGTGGAAAAGGAAATTATTTTTGCATAAACAGATGATTAGTGGCAGGGGGAAATCCTGCCGCTTTTTCTGCTTTAGTTTGTCAGCTTGACAAATAAAGGGTTAAGGAATATAATTAGATTCAGTATTATACAAGGAGTTAATAAATATGCGGCAAGGTATTCTTAAATAAACTGTCAATTTGATAG
>OLNY01002970.1_pt1 | contig 11240 bp, 9 predicted proteins | sample 1671981 | NCBI WGS metagenome assembly OLNY01 (sample SAMEA3136632, study PRJEB25190) | human gut metagenome | biome: human gut; feature: human-associated habitat; material: faeces | place: Austria | collected 2013 | reverse complement strand
GAGGACGCACAGACCACATTGAACGAGATGCAGATGAGCGCGGCGGAATTCGAGAGACAGGCTGGGAACCTGAACGAGAGGTATTCTTCCAGCTGCAAGGCGCTGACCGAGACTACGAAGAACGCCCTGACCGAGATTCTGAACAATACGAAGAAACAGCTTTCAGATACGGTACAGGAAGCGCGGAAGAAAATCCGACTCTGCGCGTGGATCTCGGCTGCGGCAGTGATCTGCTGCGCGGCGCTGTGCGCCTTGGCCGTGCTGTGGAACAAATGACGGATGATGCGCCGCAGCACGACGGAACAACCACGTCGCTACACATTGACAGCAAGCGCCGGAAGAAGCTCAAGCAAAAGAAAACCGCCCTCGGCCATGCCGAGGACGATCACGAAGAAATGCGAATGGACACGATGTAGACGTTGGGGGTGGCGAAGAAGAACTGCATGATTCCAATTCCCGCTGGGAATACTTACAACAAAAAAGGAGGTGGACAGCATCAGCACCCAGAGGAAACCGGCGCCGGAGCAGGCAAAGAAAGAGCTTGCCGAGCAGCTCTGGCTGAGCTACTACAATCAGGTTCTGTTTGAAGCCGGACTGATTACGGAGACGGAACGCAACCGCATGAAAAACAAAATCAGCGCATTGGCGCCGTCCGCCTCCAATGGAGTTGACAGGAGCGTCCTGACGTGATGCTCCTGTCAGAAACTCACACTTGCTTGTTTCACACAGGTGTGATATGGTAGAAAAAACATGATAAAACGAAAAACGAAGGAGCGCACCAAATGGACATACATACGATCAGAATGGAGCTAAGAACAAAGTCCATTTACGATTTGCCGCTGCGAGTGACCTACTATGCGCGTGTGTCGTCTGAGAGTGACGAGCAGCTGAACTCACTGGGCAATCAGGTTTCCTACTATGAGGATCTGATCCGAAGGAATCTCCCGTGGACATTCGTGCCGGGGTACATTGACGAGGGCTTGTCCGGTATCTCTACGAAGAAGCGTGAGAACTTTAACCGCATGATCGAGGATGCCGCCGAAGGTCAATTCGACTTGATCATCACCAAAGAAATCTCCCGCTTTGCCCGAAACACGCTTGATTCCATTCGGTACACGCGCCAGCTGCTAAGCTGCGGCGTGGGCGTATTTTTTCAGAATGACAACATCAATACATTCGATGAGGATGCCGAACTGCGCCTGTCCATCATGTCGTCTATCGCGCAGGATGAGCTGCGCAAGCTGTCCTCGCGCGTGAAATTCGGTCACCAGCAAGCCATCAAGTCGAGCGTCGTACTCGGCAACAGCCGCATTTTCGGCTACACAAAAGCAGACGGGAAGCTGGCCATTGACGAAACGGAAGCACCGATGGTGCGGGAACTGTTTGAACTCTACGCGACCGGCGAATACTCCATGAAGCAGCTGGAAACGCTGTTCTGGGAAAAAGGCTATCGCAACCACAACGGCAAGAAAATCGCGCATACCACCATGTCCAACATCATTTCAAATCCCAAATACAAGGGCTACTACGTTGGCAACAAGGTCAAGGTCGTGGATATGTTCACGAAGAAGCAGAAATTCCTCCCGCCGGAGGAATGGATCATGTTCAAGGATGAAACAGGAGAAATTGTCCCCGCAATCGTAACGGAAGAAATTTGGGATCAGGCCAATGCCGTGCTGAAAAAGCGCAGCGAGGACGTGAAAGCGCGGCAGGGCGTCTGCAACCACGCCAATCTCCTGACTGGAAAGCTGTGGTGTACGGAGTGCGGGCAGCCCTACTACCGCCGCGAATCCGAGGACAAGCGCGGGAGAAAGAACAGTAAATGGCTCTGCTCCGGCAAGATCAAAAACGGCGCGGATTCCTGTAAATCCTTTGCCATCTACGAAAGCGAGATCAAGCCGCTGCTGTTCGAGGTGTTCCGTGACACGGCGGCAGACGCCGATGCGATGGTGGAAGAATATATCCGTATGTACAATGAGCTGACGCAGCACGGCTCGCTCCGGAAAAAGATCGAACAGCAGAATAACATCATCGATCAGGCAAATCGGAAGAAGAATAAGCTCCTGCAGCTTGCCGCAGACGACAGTATTACGAACGCGGATTTCAAGAAGATGACTGCTAACTGCAATCGTGAAATTGAAGAAGCCGAAAAGGAAATCGCAGAACTGGAGCAGACAGCCGCCGAGGGCGACGCCTTCAAGCAGAAGATCGATGAGATCCGCAGAGTCCTGACGAACGCCCAGCGCGACGCGGCGCAGGGGATCATCACAAAGGAGTTCATCGACAAGTATATCAGCAAGATCTTCGTGACACCGAAAGACGACACGACTATGCTGCTTCAGGTCAAGATCTTCACCGGGGAAACGACGGAAAAGTACCTCCGGAAACTCGAAAGCCGCACGGGTCACATCACCCGCGATTTGACTGAACAAGCAGAAAAGCCAGACGCCGCAAGGGTTTCCAGCCCTGACGATTCTATGGGTCACATGTCTAAGAAAATGATCGAGTCCTACGAGCGGAACATGAAGTGAGTCTTTTCCTTCGGCACGTCGGAGGCGAAGACGGGGAGCTGCCGCAGGGCGGCAGCTCCTCTGACTTCCTGTTACATCGCAAAAGCCCCGCGTTCCGGCCGGAACGCGGGGCTGTGCTTATGCGTTTTATTCGATCACATCCGCTCCGGCGCGGAGAAGCCGAGCAGATCGATGCACGTTTCCAGAACGCCGCGCGTCAGATCGATCAGCGCCGCGTAGCTGGCCTGCCGGGCCGGATCCGGCTCGGTGAGGATCTTCACGTCGTGGTAGAACTTATTCGCCGCCGTTGCCAGCTCGTAGATATACGCGCAGATCGCGTTCGGCGCGGAATCGCGGTACGCGGACCACAGCGCGTCCGCCATCCGGCTGAGCACCAGCATGAGCTGCTTCTGCTCCGCGCTGCAGGCGCTCAGCAGCTGCGCGGGCGAGACGGGCTTGCCGTATTTGGCCAGGATCGACTTGATCCGCACGATGGTGTAGAGGATATAGGGCCCCGTATTGCCCTCGAACGAGGAGAACCGGTCGAGGTCGAACACGTAATCCTTCGTCGGCATGTTGCTCAGATCGCCGTATTTGAGCGCGGCCATCGCGATGCACTTCGCCGTCTGCGGCAGCTCGTCGTCGGAGACGGTCTGGTTTTCCTTGATCTTGCTCGTGACGTAGTCCGTCACGTCCGCGATCAGCGTCTCCAGCCGCATCACGCCGCCCGCGCGGGTCTTGAAGGGCTTGCCGTCCTTGCCGTTCATCGTGCCGAAGCCGATGTGCCCAAGTTCCGTCTCCGGCCCGACGAGACCGGCCTTCTTCGCCACGCGGAAGATCTGCTCAAAGTGCAGATTCTGCCGCTTGTCAGTCAGATACATGTATTTCTTCGGGTGATAATCCTGCTCGCGCTGGACGATCGTGGCCAGGTCCGTCGTGGCGTAGAGCGTCGCGCCGTCGGACTTGACCAGGATGCACGGCGGGACCTCCTTCGCGTCCGTCTCCTCCTGCACCGGCACGACCAGCGCGCCCTCGGATTCCACGCACAAGCCCTTTGCCTTCACGGTCTCGAGCATCTGCGGGATATACTTCTGCGCGTCGCTCTCGCCGAGCCAGACGTCAAAGCTGACGCCGAGATTATCATAGTTGCGCTTCAGATCTTCGACGGAGACACGCAGGATGTGCTGCCACAGCGCGCGCTCGCCGCGCTCGCCGTGCTGCAGGCGGAAGGTCTCCTCGTGTGCGCGGGCGGCGAAGGCTTCGTCCTCCTTGCTCCGTGCGCTGGCGGCAGGGTAGATGCGCTCGAGCTCCGAGATCGTGAACGGCGCTTCGGCGGGATACTCGCCGGTAAAGTCCGGGTCAAAGTAGGGAAGACCCGGCTTTTCATCCTGCAGCTGCGCCATGATGAGGCCCATCTGCAGTCCCCAGTCGCCCAGGTGGATATCGCCGATCACATGGTTGCCGAAGAAGCGGTAGATCCGCTTGAGCGATTCGCCGATGATGGCGCTGCGCAGATGGCCGACGTGCAGGGGCTTTGCCACGTTCGGCCCGCCGTAGTCCAGCACGATCGTGCAGGCGTCCGGATCGTTCTGCACGCCGTAGTGCGCGTCCGCATCCATGCCGCGCAGATAGGCGGCCAGATACTCATCCGAGATCTTCAGATTCAAAAAGCCCGGCATCACGGCCTCGGCGCTGGCAAACATCTCGTTTTCGCCCAGCGCTTCGAGCACGGCGTTCGCGATCTGGATCGGCGCCTTGTGGTATTTCTTCGCCGCGGCCAGCGCGCCGTTGCACTGATATTCGCACAGGTCCGGCCGGTTGGAGAGCGTGGCCCGGCCATAGGCGGCGCCGAACCCGGCCTTCTCAAACGCGCCGGACAGCTGCTCAGAGATCAGATCGATCAGAAATTTCATGTGTTTCACCCTTCGTCATGTCATAAGTTTCACTATTATAGCAGAAAAGTCCGGGAATGTACAGAGACACCCTCTAAAAAACAGTCGTACGCTCAATGCCGCCATGCAGAACCCCGTGAGGTCTGCGATCAGCGCCGCCGGGACAGCGTAGCGCGTCCCGCGCACACCCGCGGCGCCAAAGTAGACGCTGATGGTATAAAACGTTGTCTCCGACGAGCCGAGCATGACCGCGGCTGTCTGCCCGATCAGCGAATCCACGCCGTAGCGCTGCATCAGCTCCGTCCCCACGGCGAGCGCCGCGCTGCCGCTGAGCGGTCGGATGAGACCGCCGTCAGCAGTCCGTCGGATAATGCCTGCCAAAGAGCCTCGCAGTCCTCACGATCCCGCAAAGCGGGGGAGCAAACGAACTTAGCCGCTTCATTGAAATCCGGATTATCCAGAACTTCCTTAGTGGTGGTCAGATAGTGAGTGCAAGTCTCGCCGGAAACCCGCTGGCCAGTTCCCTTGGCCTTTTGTAATTCGGCAATGGCTTCCCGACAGGTCATATGAGCAATATAAAGAGGCGTATCGGTCTGACCAGCCAGATAAATAGCCCGGCGCACCGCCTCCGCCTCAGTAAAAGGCGGACGGGAAACATAATGGTAATGCGGCGTCAGTTGGCCCTTCTTTACACACTCGCTGCGGAGGAAATTCAGGATCTCTCCATTCTCTGCGTGCACAAATACCGTAGCGCCAACCTGTCGGCTCTTCTCCAGAATACGGAAGAAAGTACCGTCATCTACATGAAGCGGAGAGCCGTTGTAGGCCATAAAAATCTTGATGCTGGAAATGCCTCTCCGAGGAAATTCTTCGATCTCATCAAAGATACTGTCCATAATATATGTTACCATGGAATGCAGTGCAAAATCAACACAAGACTTATCCTTCGCCCGCACATTGATTCGATAATCAATGGAATCCAGCAGTCCGCGATCCGGATCCTGCGGAGCAAAGTCCACAATGGTGGTCGTGCCGCCTACAATAGCAGAGTCGGTCGTCTCATATCCGGCGGTGTCACGGTTGCCGACATTACACAGGGCGGAAAAGTGAGTGTGCTGGTCTACGCCTCCCGGAAACACATATTTACCTTTGGCGTCTATCACACGATCTGCAGCTTCGTCCAAATGTGTCCCCATTGCGCGGATCACATCGCCCTCCACCAGGATATCCCCCACATACTCTTGTTCTGCGGTTACGATTGTGCCTCCTTTAATCAAGGTACGCATACTGTCATCTCCTAAAATATCAATTCTTGTTTGGTAAACATGGGAAAGCCTACGATATTCTTCTGCTCTGGGAAGCCCCAAGTAGACACCTTGCTGGTACGCAGCCCCATATCTACCATGGCTTCCGCAAATTTAACTGCTGGCATTACCCCATCCAACACGGGAACGCCCAGCTGGGCGGACAGGTCCTCAACAAAGTCCACGAAACCAGCGCACCCCAGCAAAATACATTCGGCGCCGTCCTGCTGCACGGCTAACTTTCCCTGATAGGCTAACGCTTCCAATCCCTTCTTGGGGTCCCTGCCAAATTCCAGCACGCTCAAACCTGTGGATCGGATAGAACGGCAAAACTTTTCCGCTCCATAGTTGGACACCACATCCTCTGTGACCTTGCGAGACCGATCCAGCACCGATACGATAGAAAAGTACGGCGCTATAAATTTGGCAGCAGCAATGGCCGACTCACAGATACCCAGCACAGGCTTGGAGGTGACCTCTCTGGCTGCCTGAAGCCCAGGGTCACCAAAGCAGGCGATGATAAATGCATCGGCGCCTTCCTCTCGGTCTCCCCGGATCACTTCTTTCAGGACCCCCGGAACAGCCAAATACTCATCCACATAACATTCGATGCTGTCCGGCCCGGATGCCGGAGTAACCGCCCAAACCTGAGTGTCGCTGCGTGCCACTCGACGTGCTAAATTTTCTATACTTTCAGTCATGGATTGCGTCGTATTGGGATTGATGATTTTGATCTTCACAATTTTCCCTCCTCTTGGTCCAAAGCCTGAACCATCTCCATCAGCAGCTCAGCTCCCTGGTACAAGTCCTCAGGAGCGCTGTATTCTCGGATAGAGTGGCTAATCCCGTCTTTGCTGGGAATGAACAGAAGCATGGAGGGGACCGCTTTTCCCCAATTCATCAGATCGTGTCCTGCACCGCTGAACATTCTGCGAAAACGGATACCGCTGTTGCGGCACAGTGTCTCGCTCAGCTTTATCAGCTTAGAGCTGCACTGGGTAGGCGACTGGCGAATATATTCTTCGCCTACCAGCTCCGGGTGCTCTTTCAGCACGGAGTCAATGACCTGATCCATGGGCTCCATCGTTGGGTTGCGCAGTTCCACAATAAACTCCACCTTGCCCGGAATCACATTGACCGCTCCTGGGAACACCTGAAGGGTTCCTACAGTGCAGACCATATCCGGCGAAGCGGCCTCAGTCCGTTCCATAAGCTGGGTAATGATCCGGCAGGCTTTCACCAGCGCGTCATCCCGCAGATGCATGGGTGTGCTGCCTGCATGATTGGCACAGCCGGAAACCGTCATGCGATAGCGCACGATGCCCACAATACCATCAACCACGCCTATTTGCATTCTTTCAGCTTCTAATACCCCGCCCTGCTCAATATGTAACTCCAAGTAACACTGGTATTGGGTCAGATCTCTTCGGCAGGCGCCGACATGCTCCATTGTAAGTCCGTGGAGGGCCAGATTCGGCCGCATAGCTTCATCAATCTCTCCGCCGGTAAATGCCTTACTTCCAAAAGTTCCGCCAATGACATTGCCCTCCTCCTCGGTAAATGCAATCACCTGGATGGGATGCCGATTTTGATATCCCAACTCCTTAAGGCGCTGCACACACTCGATTCCGGACAACACACCATAGGTTCCGTCGTAAATCCCGCCCCCCGGCACCGTATCGATGTGGGATCCAATGCAAATGATCTCTCCCTGACCAGGAAGCGTACCGATCAGATTCCCTACAGGATCGACGGATGTCTGAAGTCCTGCCTGTTCCATGCACTGTTGAACATAGATTCGTCCTTCGTCATAGGCAGGGGTATACGGCAATCGTGTGGTTCCTTCTTTCGGCACAAAACCGATTCGCCCAAGTCGGGTCAAATGATCATATAAGCGGGTGCCGTTGATCATACTCATGCGGGGTCCCCCTTAGTCTCATGGGATCTGACAAACTCCTCCAGCTCCTGCAGCCCCTGCTCCAGGCACTGCATGGATGTCGCATAGGACAGACGGATATATCCCTCGCCAAATTCGCCAAAGGCCGTACCGGGTACCACTACCACCTGTCGTTCTTCCAGCAGCTTCATGGCAAATTCTTCACAAGGCATACCCAGTTGACTGATGTCAATAAATGCGTAGAAAGTCCCAGCCGGAGCATGGCAGGACAAACCAGGGATCTCAGATATCCGCCTCATCACATAGTCACGGCGCAGGCGATACTGCTCCACCATATACTTCAAGTGGTCTTGTGGACCTTCCAAAGCTTCAATAGCCGCGACCTGGCAGGGAGTGGCCGCACAAGCACTGACATTTTCCTGCAGCTTGACCATATTCCGGATCACATTTTCCGGTCCGGCAGCATAACCGATACGCCAACCGGTCATCGCATAGGTTTTGGAAAGGCTATCAATAACCAGGGTCCGTTCTTTCATTCCAGGCAGAGCAGCAAAGCTTGTATAAGTCCTTCCATCAAAGAGGATGTGCTTATACACCTCATCAGCCAAGATCACCAAGTCCCGCTTCTGGGCCAATTCAGCCAGTTGGAGCAGCGTTTCAGTGCTGGCTACAGCTCCTGTGGGGTTGCATGGGCTGTTTAGAATAATGGCCTTTGTCTTATCGGTAACAGCTTCGGCAATAGCGGATACATCCAAATCAAATCCCCGTTGTGCGTTGGTTTTCACCGACACCGGCACGCCGCCGCACATCCGAATCTGTTGGACATAATTAGTCCAGCAGGGTTCGTTGACGATAACCTCATCCCCAGGATTCAGCAGCACTTTCAGCGCCAAAAACAAGGCTCCCATGGCTCCAGGCGTCACCACAATTTGGCTTGCAGGATCGTAAGAGAGTCCCTCTGTGCGATGGAGATACTCTGCAATCGCCTGGCGCAGAGCCAGCAGCCCTGCATTTTCTGAATACTTGGTCTTTCCTTCCCGAATGGCCCTGCACCCAGCCTCCACTACGTTCGGCGAGGCAGTAAAATCCGGTTCTCCCAGTGTAAAACTAATTACATGATCGTACTCCAGCGCCTTATTGAACATTTTTCGAATCTTGGAGGGTTGGATCTGCTGAGTGTTGTCTGAAATTTGAATCATATAGGTAACTCCTTTCTACTCCGATTCTTCCGTTCCCTTAATTTGAGAACAGTCATCAATATTCCAAATGCCAAGGAAAGCACCGCTGCATATACGATACGATATTCTTGCGGAAGGAGAAATCCCACGGTATTGACGGGGATCCAAAAGAGAGGAATCGTTTTAAACAGAGTAAAATCGATCAATTCTCCCCAATCTACAGAGTCCACCGCTTGGCGTGGAGTGATATGCTGCCCCGCCAAAAAGCGGATTTCAGCATAATTTCCACATACTCGCATCAGAGCGGAATGAATAGGAGCAAAAAACAGATTATTGGTAACGCTGGTAAAAAAGGCCTGTGCCAGAGCATTTCCATATCCCGGAAGAAGACCTGCTGCCATGGCTTGCCGGGTACCTTGGCTGAACACGGTAAAGGCCAGCGTGACAAGGACGCCTCCTATTCCCCAACTCAGGCTTTTGAACCAAGTCGCCCGGTTGATCTGCCAAGTTCCCTCCAACATACGTCCGGAGAGCAACTCACCCGCCGTAGCATAGACAGCGAATTGCGCAAAACCTGCCAGATAAGGATACGCTATATTGACCTTGGCAAAGCCTCCTGTGACGCAAAAGAGTACCGTGAACACAGCCAACAACCCATAAGCAACTGCCCACCAAATATCGCTTCGTTTCATATGCATCCCCCAACTTTTGTACCCCAAATATAGCAAAATGGAACCGGCGTTAAAATTCAGCGCCAGTTCCATTTTATGTAGTCTGTATATTATTTGGACAAGCCTTCTGTGTCCCGATGTAAGACCAATGAATCTTTATATACTACCAAAGGATAATGCAGTTTAGCCAATGCAGGCGGTATATTTTTCCTGAGTTTTATTTATAGCGCATCAAAATCGATCTTGTTGGTTGATACAGGAAGACTCTGGATCATCTGTATCCGGTTACGCACATTCATTTTGGTATATATGCTGTGGAAATGTTTTTTTACCGTATGGATACTGATATTCATTTTTTGAGCGATATCTTCATTGGACAGCCCGTGTACGGCCAAATCTAACATTTCCCCTTCTCGACTGGTCAAGCCGTACTGGCTGCACAACTTTTCATGATATCCTTTTGCGTAAAAATAGCGGGTGTCTCCCTTTTTTGCTTCATATACTAAACGGTATGCAAAGTGCTTGTGCAACTGCTCCAATACAAACATATCCCGTTCGCTAAACGGAGGCTTATCAGCTTGCCGGTACAATTTCAATAAGCCGACCGGTTCTTCTCGAAAGGAGATGGAAAGGCCGACGGAATATGCCAAGCGATTGGGCAGATAGAAGTTCTGGTAGATTCCGCTGCTATTCACCTGTTCATCCGAAGATGCCATAGATTCCCGAAAAGCACCGCCTTCACAGGTATACAGCGCCCAGCGAAAAGCATCTGAATTCAGGCTTTCCTGCATCCAGACATCGACAGCCTGCTGAGGCAGATGAAAAGCCGCTGGGGCCTGAAACTGATAGGATCCATTCTCCGCAGTAGAGATTCGGGCAAAAATTGCGCTATCATACGAAATCAAAAAAGGAAGCCATCGGTTCAGAATTTCATGCTGCATTTCCTCTACTGTATAGATAAATGAAATATTGTATGCGATCTCATTGAGGCGTATCCATTCGTTTTCATTTAAAAATGCCATATCAATATCTCCCTTAACATTTGTATCCAGCCATAAGCAAAGCTCAAAAAGATAACAGTATCAATGAATTCCGACCACAATTGCAATTAAAGCGTTCCCATCGTAGAAAGCATTCTAACTCGGTCACGGGTGTAGATGCTCGAAATGCAGATGTGCCACATTATCTCTGACATAACATTCTCCCCACCCTTTCTTTGTCCGATCAGGTCTTGGCGTTCACATAAATACACCCGATCCTATTGATAAGCTTCTCGCGTTATGCTACCATTATTATATCAGGCAGAAGGCTGAAAAGCAATTCCAAACAGAAAACTGAAAAGCAAAGTAATAGGGCTGCATCTCCACGATCACGATGTCGGGACATTAAATCTCAATTTTGAAACCATTCTTGACAGCAGGCATTTTCTTCACCTTTTCAGAGGCGAACGAAGCATAAACTTCGGCGGTATCATCGCGTTTTCGCCGCTGCTCATCCGCCTGCTTGCAGCGGAGAACTACCTGAGCTCCGCAAATGTCAAGTATTTTGTGCGAAAAAGATAGAATAAATTTTTAGAGCGTTCACGCCGCCCGGTCAAACGCTATCTTGAAAGCCTCCGCCGAGGACATAAAGCTGAGGATTTCTCTCGGGTAATCATTGAGCCACGTCTCGACGCACTTAACCTCCGCCACCGTCACCTTGTCGAAGTCCGTCCCTTTCGGGAACTGCCGCCATATCATGCGGTTAATATTCTCGTTCGTGCCGCGCTCACAAGAGCTATACGCATGG
>OLNY01002961.1_pt1 | contig 11269 bp, 9 predicted proteins | sample 1671981 | NCBI WGS metagenome assembly OLNY01 (sample SAMEA3136632, study PRJEB25190) | human gut metagenome | biome: human gut; feature: human-associated habitat; material: faeces | place: Austria | collected 2013 | reverse complement strand
GCCTCGGCGGTGGGCAGGCGGAGCAGGGCGCGGGCGTGGCGCTCCGTAAACCCGTTTTTCCGGAGCAGCGACAGCACGTCCTGGGGCAGGCGGAGCAGCCGCAGCTTGTTGGCCACGGCGGACTGGGATTTGCCCACCTTCGCCGCGGCTTCCTCCTGAGACAGACCGTACACCGTTGTCAGGCGCTCCAGCGCCTTGGCCTCCTCCCAGAAGTCCAGGTCCCGCCGCTGAAGGTTTTCAATCAGGGAGAGCAGACAGGAACTCTCCCTGGAAACCTCCAGCACCAAGCAGGGGACCTGCTCCAGGCCACAGATCATGGCCGCCCGCAGCCGCCGCTCTCCGGCGATGAGTTCATAGCGTCCGCCGCCCTTCCGCCGGACGGACAGGGGCTGTAAGATCCCGTGGGCGCGGATGCTGTCCGCCAACTCGCTCAGCCCATCGGGATCAAAGTAACGACGGGGCTGGTCGGGGTTGGGGGAGATGTACTCCGGGGCGATCATGGTCACCCGTGTGCTTTCCAGCAGTCCACGGCGATATAGTACCGGCATTTCTCTGGCCTCCTTTCTGGGAACACCCAGAGTTTACCATTTTCTGGAAGACCTTTTCTTGGGAACGGCGTCGAGGGGGAAATATTTTTATGGCGTGCATCAGGTCATTCCGGGTCATTTCTCGGAAGAAGCTAATATTCCGCCGTTTCCAAGTTCTTCATGGCCACTTGAAGCATCTGGTAAAGCTGCTCCTCCTGCTCTGTCGTCAGGCCATGGAGCAGGCAGCTGCCAGTCTGGATGCCGTTGCGCAGCAGGATCGATCCGGTGCGCCAGCCCGCCTGCGTGGGGGACACCACCTGGTAACGGCCATCCTCCTTGGACTTGCGGGTCTGCACCAAGCCCTTGCTCTCCATCCGTTGGACGATGCCGCGGGCGGTCTGATGGGTCACACCCAGATGATCTTTCAGGTCGTTGATAACGGCGTCTTTCCGATCCAGAAAAAACAGCAGGCTGTCGGCCTGCTCTGTGGTCAGGCCCAGCTCTTTGACGTGGCGGTCCCGGTTTTTCACAATCCGGTTAGCCAGGCGCAGAATGAGCCGGGCTAAGGTATATTCCTTGTTCTGTTCCATTTCTTCGTCTTCCCCTCACTTCTCCCGGCCCAGCATAGGCCTTCAGTAGTGCCCCTATCATACGCCGCTTCCCACCTCCTGTCACATGAAAAAAATGTTCAAAATATGAAAAAAAGTAAAAAAAGGGCTTGACACTCCCCCTGAGATTGTGCTAAAGTAAAAGGCGAACAGAAAAGGTATGTGTTTCTAAGATATACAGCATGCTTCATTTTCTCCGCAGACGGTTCGTCTCGTGGTTCTTCTTTTGGTACGATATACAGTATGCTGTGTACTTTACCGCCGTTCCTGTCCTGCCTTATCTTTTTCAGTCCTGTTATTTGTCAGACTTTATATTCGTAGGAGGTAACGAATTATGTCAAGAATCTTAACAGAAGAACAGCAGCATTGGTGTGATGTCATCGGTGAGTTCGCAAAGAAAGAGATCGAGCCCATCATGCTGGACTGGGACAAAGTTACCGATCCCTCCAAGGCCATTCCCTTTGATGCCTATGCCAAGGCATTCAAGCTGGGTCTGAACGCCTTTGAGATCCCCAAGGAATACGGCGGCAGCAAGGTCGACCTGGCCACAGCTGCGGTGATGTATGAAGAGATGGGATACTATGACGGCAACTTCGCCTCCGTCATGCAGACCACCAACCTGGCCTTGAAGCCCGTCCTGATCGGCGGCACCCCGGAGCAGGTTCAGTATTTCTCTAAGCACATCCTGGAAGGGAAAGGCTACGCCTGCTTCTGCTTGACCGAGCCGCAATCCGGTTCGGATGCATCCAACGTCAAGACTACCGCTGTCAAGGATGGCGATGAATGGGTCATCAACGGCGAGAAGTGCTTCATCACCAACGGCGGTGAAGCAGACATCGCCTGCGTCTTTGCCATGACCGACCCCTCCAAGGGCACAAAGGGTATTTCCGCTTTCATGGTCCCCACGAATCTGCCTGGTTTCTCCGTAACCAAGTATGAAGATAAGTGCGGTTTCCGCGCCATCTCCACTTGCGCCTTGAAGTTCGATCACGTCCGTGTTCCTGCCAGCAACCTGGTGGGTGAGGAAGGCAAGGGTTATATCTATGCCATGAAGACCTTGGATAAGTCCCGTGCCTGTGTGGGCGCATTGGCCGTCGGTATTGCCCGCCGGGCCTTGGACGAAGCCATTGCTTTCGTGAAGGAAAGAGTCACCTTCGGTGCTCCCGTCTCCAAGCGGCAGGGCATCCAGTGGATGATTGCTGACATGGCCACCAAGATCGAGGCCTCCCGTCAGCTGGTGATCCACGCCAATGACCTGCAAAGCAAGGGCCTGCCTTTCTCCAAGGAAGCTGCTATGGCCAAGATGTTCGCCACCCAGAGCGCCATGGAAGTCTGCACCGACGCCGTGCAGCTGATGGGCGGCAAGGGCTACATGAAGGAGGGCTGCGTTGAGAAGTGCTTCCGCGACATCAAGGCTTACTGCATCTTCGAGGGTACCAACCAGATCCAGAAAATGGTCATCTCCGGCGCGGTCCTGTCCGGCCACGGTCATTGATCGCTACCTCACATTAGCAACCACACATTGTATTCTACCTCGCTTCATATTTCCCCGAGTCGGATTCCTGTCCGGCTCGGGGCTTTTTTCTACCCGAATCGTTTACACAGAAAACCCCACCCCCGGCCGGTCAGGTCGGGGGTGGGGAAACAAGTCAAGTGTAAATAAAGTAGAGAGGCGCAGGAAAATTACCGCTTGTTGGACTTTCTCCAGATGCCCATCTTCTCAGCGTCCTTGATCAGCTCGTCGCGGAACTGGGGATGTGCGATGGAGATGATCTGCTCGGCACGCTGCCAGGTGTTCAGACCCTTCAGGTTGATCATGCCGTACTCGGTGACCAGGTACTGGATGGTGGAACGGGGGTCGGTGCAGATGGAGCCGTTGGTCAGGGTGGGGACGATACGGGACTTCAGCTGGCCGTCCTTGCCCTTCATGGCGGAGGACAGGCAGATGAAGGACTTACCGCCCTTGGACAGGTAAGCGCCCATGACGAAGTCCAGCTGACCGCCGGTGCCGGAGATGTGCTTGATGCCGGCGGACTCGGCGTTGACCTGGCCGAACAGGTCCAGGTCGACGATGTTGTTGATGGAGATGAACTTATCCAGCTGGGAGATGACGTGGACATCGTTGGTGTAGTCAACGGGAGCGCCCATGACGTCGGGGTTCTTGTTCACGTAGTCATACAGCTTCTTGGTGCCAGCGGCGAAAGCGAAGACCTGACGGCCATAGTCCAGGGTCTTGTTCTTGCCGTTGATCTTGCCGGCCTTGGCGATGTCCACGAAGGCGTCGACGTACATCTCGGTGTGAACGCCCAGGTCCTTCAGGTCGGACTCAGCGATCAGAGCGCCGACGGTGTTGGGCATGCCGCCGATGCCCAGCTGCAGGCAGGCGCCGTTGGGGATCTCAGGCACGATCAGGTTTGCCACGGTGCGGTCCACGTCGGTGGGAGGCACGGAGCCCAGCTCAGGGATGGCGGGGTTGTTGCCCTCGACGACATAGGTCACGTCGGCAATGTTGACCTCGGTCTTGTTCAGGCCGTAGACAACGGGCAGGTTCTCGTTGATCTCAACGATGATGTGCTTGGCGCGGGCGCACATATCATACAGGTGAGAGGGAGCCAGGGACAGGGAGAAGTTGCCGTGCTCGTCCATGGGGGGGACCTGCATCATCACCACGTCCACGGGGTCCAGGTTCTCGCGGTAGAAGCGGGGCAGCTCGGAGTAACGCATGGGAGAGAACCAGCCCATGCCCTTGCTCATGATCTTACGGTCGATGCCGGAGCAGTGCCAGGAATGCCATGCGAAGTGGTCGCCGGCGTCGTCTGCCTTGGCGATCTCGGGCATCCACATGGTCACGCCGCCGCGGACCTTCACGTCCTCCAGCTCGTTCTGACGAGCAGCCAGAGCCTTGTCCAGCTCAATGGGGTGGTTGGTGCACCAGGTGTAGTCCACCCAGTCGCCGGACTTGACCAGCTTCACGGCCTCGGCAGCGGTGGTCAGCTTGCTCTTGTACAGTGCCTGAAAATCCATTCTACGATCTCCTTTTCCAATAAAAAGAATAAAAATAAAACTCCCGGAGGGAAAAGCCCCCGATGAGCGCCCCGGCCCCCGGCAAAGCGGGGAAGCGGGGCGTAAACAGTCGAGTACAGTTTATCAGGTTGCGGAAAAATGTCAAGCGAAAACTTGCATTTTCTACACATTCTTCTTGCATTTTTAGCCTCAAAATTCGGCTCTGTAAAAAGCGCTGAAAAACGATGAAATTTTTCCTGCTTTTCCGTTGTTTTTTTGGCGGACTTCCCATCTTGTCAGAGTGGGTGGGATACAGTAGAATAGATGTATTATAGAGCCGAAGCGGGCCGAATTATGGATAAATCCATTCAAAAATTGCAGTGGAAGGGGCGTTCTTTTGTGGAAGAGTTAAAGCAGCGGATCCTGCGGGACGGAAAAGTACGGGGCAGCAACGAGGTATTGAAGGTCGACAGCTTCCTGAACCACCAGATGGATGTGCCGTTTCTCCAGGCCATCGGCCAGGCGTTCCGGCAGCGGTTCGAGGGATGTCCCGTGGACCGGATCCTGACCATCGAGGCTTCGGGCATTGGCATTGCTTGCCTGGCCGCCCCTGCCTTTGGCAACCCCCCCGTGGTCTTTGCCAAGAAAAACAAGACCAAGAACATCGCCGGGGACGTGTACATCAGCCAGGTCGAGTCCTTCACCCAGAGCAAGCGTCCCTATAATATCTTCGTGTCCAAAGAGTTCCTGCACCCCGGCGAGCGGGTGCTGCTCATCGACGATTTCCTGGCCAACGGCAGCGCCCTGAACGCCCTCATCGACATCGTCCACCAGGCCGGAGCCGAGGTCGTGGGCGCAGGCATCGTCATTGAAAAGGCCTTCCAGCCCGGCGGCGAGCGCATCCGCGGCCAGGGCATCCGGGTCGAGTCTCTGGCCCGCATCGCCAGCATGAGCGAGGAGACCGGGGTCGTTTTCTGCGACTGAGCCGGGTCTTTGCTGTCCTGCTCCGGGCCGGTCATGCAGGCCGACCGCTTGTCCCATTCATTCCGGCCGGGTCCAAACCCGATCCCGCCGTTTTGAAAAAGTATGTCATTTAGGAGGAACACAAATGAAAAAGCGTATTCTTGCTCTGCTCATGGCCGGTGCTCTGGCCCTGGGCCTGACCGCCTGCGGCGGCGGCGACACCAGCACCGATGCTGACACCACCGCCGACAGCAGCAGCGACACCGCCGCCGCCACCGGCATCGCTGCCGACAAGCTGAAGGTCGGCCTGATCCTGGTCGGTGAGGCCGCCGATGCCTACAACAAGAACCACATCGACGGCATGAGAGAGGCTTGCAAAAAGAACGGCATGGACTATGATTCCCAGGTCGTCGTGAAGGCCAACATCACCGAGGACTCCACCTGCGCCGACGCCATCAACGAGCTACTCGACGCCGGCTGCAACGCCATCTTCGCCGACTCCTTCGGCCACGAGCAGTACATGGAGGAGGCCGCTCCCGACCACCCCGACGTGCAGTTCTGCCACGCCACCGGCTACCAGGGCGCTACCGACACCCTGGACAACACCCACAACTACTTCGCCAAGATCTTCGAGGCCCGTTACCTGGCCGGTATCGCTGCCGGTCTGAAGACCGAGACCAACAAGCTGGGCTATGTGGCTGCCAAGCCCTTCGCCGAGGTCATCTCCGGCTACACCGCCTTCTATCTGGGCGCCAAGAGCGTCAACCCCGACGTGACCATGTACGTCAACTACACCAACGAGTGGTCCGACGCCACCAAGGAAGCCACCAACGCCAAGGCTCTGATCGACCAGGGCTGCGACGTCATCTCCCAGCACTCCGACACCTCCGCCCCCGCCACCACCGCCCAGAACAACGGTGTCTTCGCCGTGGGCTACAACGACGACATGATCCCCGTGGCACCCGACGCCGCTCTGGTCTCCGCCCGTGTCAACTGGGGCGCTTACTATGAGTACGCGCTCAAGTGCCTGATCGACGGCGAGGCCATTGACCAGGATTGGTGCGGCAGCTACGCCGAGGGCGCTTGCTACCTGTCCCCCTTCAACGATGCCATCATCGCCGACGGCACCAAGGAAGCCATCGAGAAGGCCGCTGCCGGCCTGGCTGACGGCTCCGTTCAGGTCTTCGCCGGCCCCCTGCACGGCAAGGACGCCGACGGCAACGAGCTGAACCTGGCTGAGGGTGAGTACTACAAGGAGAACGAGAAGGGCTCTTCTCCCACCTTCACCTACATCGTGGACGGCGTCACCGTTCTGTCCTGATCTTTCCGGAACCAACAAAGCGCACCCTTGCCTCCCGGCGAGGGTGTGCTTTGATTCCCCGGTGACTTTTTATCTTGCTCCAGCCTGCGCTTGCCTGTCAGAGGCGAGCCGTCAGAGGATGACGGCTGACCTGTAACCGGCAAACCAAAGAGAGAACAGAGAAAGCTGAGGTGCAAGCGTTGCAACCAACGAACCGACCGGTCAACGCCGTAGAGCTGCGGGACGTGACCAAGACCTTTGGCAAGGTCGTGGCCAACGACCACGTGAGCCTGGACATCCGCAAGGGCGAGATCCTCTCCCTGCTGGGCGAAAACGGCAGCGGCAAGACCACACTCATGAACATGCTGGCGGGCATCTACTTCCCCGACAGCGGACAGATCCTGGTGGACGGCAAGGAAGTCTCCATCCGCTCCCCGAAGGACTCCTTCGCCCTGCATATCGGCATGATCCACCAGCACTTTAAGCTGGTCGATGTGTTCTCCGCGGCGGAGAACATCGTGCTGGGCCTGAAGGACAAGGGCAAGTTCGACCGAAAAGCCATCTCCCAGCAGATCCGGGACATCAGCAGCAAGTACGGCTTCGATTTAGACCCGGACAAGAAGATCTACGACATGGCCGTCTCCGAGAAGCAGACGGTGGAGATCATCAAGGTCCTCTACCGGGGCGCAGACATCCTGATCCTGGACGAGCCGACCGCCGTGCTGACCCCCCAGGAGACGGAGAAGCTCTTCTCCGTGCTGCGGAACATGCGGGCCGACGGGAAGTCCATCGTCATCATCACCCACAAGCTCAACGAGGTCATGGCCATTTCCGACCGGGTCTCCGTGCTGCGCAAGGGCCAGTTTATCGCCACGGTGAACACCAACGAGACCAGCCCCCAGCAACTGACCGACATGATGGTCGGCCACGCCGTCACCCTGAACATCGACCGCCCCGAACCCAAGGACCCGCAGGACCGCCTGGAAGTCAAGGGGCTGACCTGTCTCGACGGCCAGGGCGTAAAAGTCCTGGACGACGTGAGCTTCGCCGCCAAGAGCGGGGAGATCCTCGGCATCGCCGGCATCGCCGGCAGCGGCCAGCGGGAGCTGTGCGAGGCCATTGCGGGCCTGTATCCCGTCTCCCACGGCGAGATCATTTATCACAACCGCCACGATGCGCAGGCGGAGGATCTCGTGGGCAAGTCCCCCCTGGCCATTCGCAACCTGGGCATCTCCCTGGCCTTCGTGCCGGAGGACCGGCTGGGCATGGGCCTCGTCGGCTCCATGGGCATGACGGGGAACATGATGCTGAAAAGCTATGACAAGGGCAACGGCTTCTTCACCGACGCCAAGCCCCCCCGCACCCTGGCCCAGGAAATCAAAGAAAAGCTGGAGGTCGTGACCCCCAGCATCAACACCCCCGTGCGCAAGCTCTCCGGCGGCAACGTCCAGAAGGTCCTGGTGGGCCGGGAGATCGCCTCCGGCCCCGCCGTTCTCATGGCGGCCTATCCCGTCCGCGGCCTGGACATCCACTCCTCCTACACCATCTACCGCCTGCTCAACGAGCAGAAAGAGAAGGGCGTGGCCGTCATCTACGTTGGCGAGGACCTGGACGTCTTACTGGAGCTGTGTGACCGCATCCTGGTCCTCTGCGGCGGCAAAGTCAGCGGCATCGTGGACGGCCGCACGATCACAAAAGAAGAAGTGGGCTTCCTGATGACGACCCACAAGGGAGAGGGGCGCGGCCATGACTGAGAAACAGAATATCCAACGGGAGCCTCTGGTCCGCCTCGCCAAGCGGGATGACCTGAGCGGGGCCAAGAAATGGGCCATCCGCCTGATGGCCATTGTCCTGGCGCTGGTGGTCGGCTCCCTGTTCATCGCGGTGCTGGGGCACAACCCCATCGCGGTGTATCACGACATCATCACCGGCTCCCTGGGCGGGCCGTCTACCGCCAAGGTCACCGTCCGGGTCGCCATCCCGCTCTTGGGCGCGGCCCTGGCCATCGCCCCGGCGTTCAAGATGAAGTTCTGGAACATCGGCGCGGAGGGCCAGATCATGGCGGGCGGCATTGCGGCCACCTACTTCGCCCTCTACTGGTATGATAAACTCCCCAAGCCCGCCCTCTTGATCGTCATGGCGGTGGCGAGTATCCTTGCAGGCGGCATCTGGGGCCTGGTCCCGGCCTTCTGCAAGGCCAGGTGGGGGACCAACGAGACGCTCTTTACCCTGATGCTCAATTACATCGCCATCGGCATCGAGGCCTATTTGCAGAACGGCCCCTGGAAGGACCCCAGCGGCACCGGCTTCCCCATCATCGCCATGTTCGACCAGAAGGCCCGCCTGCCGAAGGTGGGTGGGGTCCACATCGGCTGGATCATCGTCCTGGCCCTCACGGTCGGCATGTTCATTTACATGAAGTACAGCAAGCACGGCTATGAGATCTCCGTCGTGGGCGAGAGCCAGCGGACCGCCCGCTACGCGGGCATGAACGTGGGCAAGATCATCATGCGCACCATGTTCCTCTCCGGCGCCATCGCGGGCCTCATGGGCTTCCTGGTGGTCTCCGGCGCAGACTATACGCTCAACAACGGCACCTCCGGCGGCGTGGGCTTCACGGCCATCATCGTGGCGTGGCTGGCCCACCTCAATCCCTTCGCCATGGTGCTCATCGCGGGGTTGCTGGCTGTGCTGACCAAAGGCTCCAACACCATTCAGACCAACTTCAAGATCCCTGCCTCGGCGGCGGACGTGCTCTCGGCCATCATCCTCTTCTTCATGCTGGGCTGTGAGTTCTTCATCAACTACCGCATGATCTTCCGGGGCAGCAAGGCCAAGGTCCCGGCAGGACCGGCCCCGGCAACCCCGGCGGCATCGCCGGACACCGCAGAAAAGGAGGCCGACGAGCATGAATAACCTCATCAATTTCCTCACCGCCGGCATTCTGGCGGCGGCCCCGCTGCTCTTCGGCGTGCTGGGCGAGACGCTGACGGAGAAATCCGGCAACATGAACCTGGGCGTCGAGGGCATGATGTTCATGGGCGGCATCGCCGGCATCCTCGGCCCCTACTACTATGAAAAAGCCGGGGGGACCAACCCCTACGTCGCCCTGATCATCGCCATGGTCTGTGCGCTGGTCTGCGCCGGTGTCGGCGCCCTGGTCTTCTCCGTGCTGACCATCACCCTGCGGGCCAACCAGAACGTCACCGGCCTGGCTCTGACCATGTTCGGCACGGGCTTTGGCAACTACTTTGGCGAGGCCGTGGGCAATGCAGACCCCTCCGGGTTCCTGTCCGTCAGCACCGCCGTGAAGGGCATCTTCAACAACCCCATCTTCCCGGACAGCATGGTGAACATCCCCTACATCGGGAAGCTGCTCTTCTCCCACAACTTCATGGTCTATCTGGCCATTCTTCTGGCCATTCTCCTGGCCTGGTTCCTGGGCCGGACGCGGGCGGGCCTGAGCCTGCGGGCCGTGGGTGAAAGTCCCGCCACCGCAGACGCGGCGGGCATCAACGTGACCAAATACAAATATCTCGCCACCTGCATCGGCGGTGCCATGACGGGTCTGGGCGGCCTGTACCTGGTGATGAACGCCGCCTCCGGCGTCGGCGGTGCGTGGGTCTACAACTGCATCGACGGCTACGGCTGGCTGGCTGTGGCCCTGGTCATCTTCGCCGTCTGGAGCCCCAAGCGGGCGCTCTGGTGCTCCCTCATCTTCGGCGGCCTGGCCTGTATGCGGTATTATTACCCCATCTCCTTCATCCCGGCCTCCATCTACGACATCGTGCCGTACATCGTCACGGCCATCGTCCTGGTCGCCGTCAGCCTGAAGCACAGCCGCGCCAACCAGCCCCCAGAGAGCCTGGGCCTGAGCTACTTCCGCGAGGAGCGGTGAGAACGGAATCTTATCTATGAAAAAGGCGCTGCCGGTGGGCAGCGTCTTTTTTGCGTCTCCCTCGAAAAAAGGGCAGAAAAACAGGGCCTGCGTAAACCACTCGCCGGCCCTATCTCTCCGAAGGTTAAAATGAAAAGAAGCGTTCTTGACTCTTGCAGGATTATAGTACCAAAGACTTATTACAGAAAAAGGCCGGAAATGTTACAAAACCTTTAAGTTTGCATATCTTTCTGCCGCACCCCTGCAAAAAAGTCCTGGAGGACCTGGCGGCACTCGTCTTCTAAGATATGCCCGATGATCTTCGGGTGGTGGCGGAAGTTCTCCTCAAAGAGATTGAGGATGGAGCCGCAGGCCCCGAAGCCCGCGTCCTTGGCCCCGTAATAAATTTCCGGGATGCGGGCGGAGAGGATCCCCCCCGCGCACATGGGGCAGGGTTCCAGTGTAACGTAGAGTCTCGCGTGCTTCAGCCGCCAGTCGCCGTGGGAACGGCAGGCGTCCTGAATGGCCAACAGCTCCGCGTGGGCCAGGGGATCGTGGTCCTCCTCCCGCCGGTTGCGGCCCCGGCCAAGAACCTGGCCGGTTTCATCCACGATGACACAGCCCACCGGCACCTCCCCGGCGGCGGCGGCTTCTTCGGCCAGGGCCAGGGCCTGGCGCATATAGGGTTCGTGGTCTTGTCTCATGGGCGGTGCCTCCCCGTGGTCGTTCGTTTCTGCCATTGTACCGAATTTTTCACCGGGTGGCAAGGGGAAGCGGGCGGGGGAAGGCCGCTTTCTTTCGTCCCGGCACCCAGGGCTTGCAGGGCCGCCAGATAAAGCAGCAGGCCGAACCCCAGGCCGCCCAGGGCAGCAGCGCAGGGGGACAGGCCGCTGCGGAGCAGGACCGTCTCCATGAGATCCCCGCAGGTCGCCGCCAGACACGCGGACAGAACCGGGGCCGTGAACCACGGAAAGACCGGCAGCGACAGCCC
>OLNY01002955.1_pt1 | contig 11282 bp, 13 predicted proteins | sample 1671981 | NCBI WGS metagenome assembly OLNY01 (sample SAMEA3136632, study PRJEB25190) | human gut metagenome | biome: human gut; feature: human-associated habitat; material: faeces | place: Austria | collected 2013 | reverse complement strand
AGACAGGGAGACACAGGAACTTTGTTGGGACAACGAAAGTACCGTTGAGACGGTATGCCTTTTAAGTAGGGGAAAAGTTGATGGATATGTAAATGTTGACTTAGATACTGACAAAATCGTTAGCAAGTCTAAAACTGGAACTGCAACTTATAAAGAAATTAAAGAATATATTAATGATAAGTACGGATTTACAGTTAGTTCACTTAACATTGCTCAGGTAAAAGACAAATGTGGTTTAAATAAGCGTAATAATTACAACAAGGGTAAAGAAGGGCATAAGGTTCCTGCGTGCCCTGAAAAGAAAGAAAAAGCCATTAAAGAAGCTTTCGCGCATTTTGGTTTAGTATAGAATTAAATATTTGGATTTCCCGGATCTTATTGTCCGGGATTTTTTTTCGCCGATTTTGTGACCTTATAGGGGCAAAAAAAATAGCTTTTCTTACATATAAACAGCGGAGGTGTTTATATGAACAGAAGAATCTATTATGATGGAGCCCTTATTAACAAGATAGGTATTGACCGTATCGTAATTAAGAAAGTGGTTCTTAAAGAAATTAATGCTGAAAAATTAGACACAGCGTTGACTTGTTGTGCTATTCACTATGATAAGGTAATTGTAGAAGGTAGGCAATTCTATCTAACTGAAAAAGACAATAAGTTTAATTATCTTAAAATTGATGATAACGAACTTGGTACATTGACTTTTGGTGTAAAAAATAAACAATATGGAATTTATCAATTTTCGCCAAAAGAAATGTGGGGAGGAACAAATCTTGTGAATTATTCTGCTAAGGAAATTCATGAATTTATTGAAGATGCTAAAATTAAATTGAAGGATAAGTATGGTCTTGAAGTTGACTTTGATGATTCGGAAATTCGCGAAATTGAACTTAACACGACTTTTGCGACTAAGCATAAATTTAGCGCTTACAGAAGAGCAATTACTGTAAACAATATGGTATGAAGATAATATCATTGGCGATTTAGTCGAAGAAGATGATGACATTTGGGAAGAAACAGGAGTAATTACAGAACAGGGTTCAAAAGAATTAGGTCTATATGATATGGCGGAAGCCTTTGATTTTCCAAAGCCTACTTATCTTATAAAAAAGGTGATGCAGATTGGTGGAAATGAAGATTCATTATTTGTTGACTTCTTCTCTGGCTCGGCAACTTCAACAGAGGCAATTATGTCCTTGAATTCTGAGGATAATGGCAAAAGAAAAATTATTGCAATACAACTTCCAGAAAATCTTGATACTAAATATGAAAATGCTGGAAAAACTGAAAAGCCAAAGGTAAGAAAAGTATTGGATTTTTTAGACTCAGCCAACAGACCACATACACTGGATTATGTTGGATTTGAACGTATTCTTAGAGCCGCAGCTAAAATTAAAGAACAAAATTCAGATAGCACAACAGACCTTGGATTTAAACATTACACCTTGGCAGAGGTTAGTCAAAACACTCTCGATAAAATCGAGAAGTTTGACAATAGTGGTTTTATTACTGATACAACTGTATATGATGAATTCGGTACTGCGACAGTACTCACTACATGGTTGGTGCATGACAATTATGGATTTGTGAATAAATGTGAAATGGTAGACTTTGCCGGATACACAGCATATTGGTGTGAAAACCATTTATATCTTATTAATCCAGAACTTTCAGAAGAAGCAATCAAAGCCCTTGTAGAGAAGTACAATACAGAAGGAACATTTAACCCTCAAAATATAGTTCTCTTCGGTTACAGCTTCAATTATGTAGAAATGGAAAACTTAAAGACGAATGTAAAGATTCTCCGTGACTCTGAAAAGAATCTTAAAATAAATTTGGATGTCAGATATTAAGGAGGTGTAGGTTTTGGAACTTATATTAGAACGAGAATTGGACCATCAACAAAAAGCTGTTGATGCCATAATTTCTGCCCTTGATGGAATCACGATGATAAAACCGCACCTTGCCTACGAAAATCCAACATTTGATAGAAAAGAACTTCGTCTGGTTCACAATTTGATGGAAGTTCAAAAAAATATTCGTGCTGACTATCGAGGATGCAGAGATGATGGAGATTACCTGAACCTTGATATTAAGATGGAAACAGGTACAGGAAAAACCTATGTATATACACAAACAATTTATGAGATGCATAAAAAGTTTGGTTTTAATAAGTTTATTATTGCCGTACCTTCTCTTCCAATTAAGGCAGGTACATCACAGTTTATTGATGACAGTTATGTAAAACACCATTTTGCGGATGCGTGTGGATATAACTGTGATATTGAACTTGATGTATTGGAAAGTCCAAAGAAAAAGAAAAAAGGCTTTTTAGCTATGCCTCCTGCTGTACGTGATTTTGTAACGGGCTCATGCCAGAACTCAAACAAGATTTATGTATTACTTGTCAATATGCAGTTGCTGACAAATGGCAATATGCTCACGCGATCAGACTACGATTATTTAGTTGAGGGATTCTACAGACCTTTTGATGCATTAAAAGCAACAAGGCCTGTTGTAATTATTGATGAACCACATAGATTTTCCCGTGAGAAGAAAGCATATAAAGCAATTGTTGAAGAATTAAGTCCACAGATTATTATTCGTTATGGAGCAACCTTTCCAGATGTAACTGTTGGCAAAGGGAGAAATAAGGTAATATTCAAGGACTTTAATAACCTTGTATATGAATTAAATGCGTGTGATTCCTTTAATCTAAATTTAATTAAAGGTATTGCAAAGGAACATTTTGAGCCTTTATCAAAAAAGGAAGAAAAGGTTAAATTGTTGTCCGTAGAATCAAAAACTTCTGCTACGTTCCAATTTAAAAAACGTGGAGAGGAAACAAAGACTTATACACTGACACCGGGAGATTCGCTTTCTGTAATAGATTCATCTTTCGAGGGACTTACGATCAGTGCTATTGGAAAAAACTTTATTGAATTGGTAAACGGACAAGTGAAATACCAGGGTGAAGAATTCAACACTGACATTTATTCTTCATCTTACCAAGAGCAAATGCTGAAGTTGGCAATTCAGAGACATTTTGAAACTGAGCGTCAGAATTTCTCCGGTAGACAGTTTAAAATTAAAACTCTAGCATTATTTTTCATTGATGATATAACCTCTTACCGTGATTCAGAAGATGGTAAAGAGGCTTATTTGAAAGTGATGTTTGAAAGATTGTTGCTTGAGAAAATTGAAGAATTATTAAGAACACTTCCGGATAGCGAACAGGAATACAAAGACTACCTTGAAGCAAGTAAAGCTGATATTCCTGCTTGCCACGCAGGTTATTTTGCACAGGACAACAGTGACTCAGATGAAGCTATTGCAAATGAAGTTGCTGATATCCTTCATAATAAGAAAGGTCTTATTTCTCTCCGTAAAGAAGATATGGTCAAACATGCTGAGAGAACTAGGCAAATAGCAATTAATTTGATGAAGGTGGATAAGGTGTCTGAAACACCAGAAATTAAGGCTAACGGTCATAAAGTGAAATTCTTGGATCCAGACAATCTTAAAATGGTAGTTGACGGGAAAGTATTTATTGGAAAAGAAGAGATTGATTCAGAAATTAATAGAATTGATTTAATCGGTCCCGATATGAAAAAAGTAAGAGATAAGGAAAGAATTAAGGATATCACAAAGAAGGAAATTAAGAATATTACTTCTGTTGGGAAGGTATCTGCTGTCCGTGGTGTAGTATCTGTTCCTATTAGATCTGCTGCATCAGGACAACATACGATGGGGGCACTGCTTCATGGCCTTTGGGCATTTATGCAAAAAGCAATGCAAAGATAAATAAAGGGAAGGCAATTTTTATCGTCTTCCCAATTTTTATGAGAGTATGTGTTTAATAATACACCGAGAGAGCATATAAGTGTGCTCTTTCGACTAACTCATTAGGGTACTGCTTTAGCAATTCCTCATCGGTTACTCCGTTTATTATTTTTTCAGCGATGATACGTACCGTTTCTTCTTCAGAAACACAAGTTTCTAATAGATCAAGTAACATTTTTAATCACCTCCAGAAAGTGTTTTTTCATACTCGTTAAATAGGCGTGTTAAAGTGTTTCGACTAATTCCTAGCTCATTAGCAATTTGAGTTTTGCTTGCTTTCCTAGACATATATCTATCATAATGAATATCAATGTCTGTTCGTTTGATCTTTTTGCGACCTTTATATTTTCCTTCTTTTTTTGCGATAGCAATTCCTTCGCGTTGTCTTTCCAAAATCATAGATCTTTCAAATTCTGCGATAGCAGCCATCATTGTCATTTGAAGTCTGCCTGCGGGTGTTTTAGTATCGAAATTCTCCTTGATGCTAATAAATTTAGCACCTTTGTTTTCTATATGTTGCACTATGTCAAGTAGGTCTTGTGTGGATCTGCCTAATCTTGAGAATTCTTCCACGTAAACAGTGTCATCCTCGCGGATAAAATCTAACATCTCAATAAGTTTAGGTCGATTAGTATCTTTACCTGTGATTTTTTCAATATACCACTTGTCAATATTGTATTTATCAAGAGCTTCATTCTGTCTTGCCTCGTTTTGATCTGTTGTTGATACTCTGACATATGCGATGTTTTTTCCTTTAGCCATTTTAGTCCTCCTATTGTTTAAATAAACTCTATAATGTGGTGGGCAATATGCTCAAAAATGCATTTTTCAACTCTATTTTAACACATAGAGGCAGGGATTTGAATGTGTTTTAGAGTATACCCTATTGAGCAGTGCTCATTATATATATATGTCTGATTTTTGATTTAAAATAGACTGATTGAACGCAAATTCAAAAATCTTCCGATTTATGATACAAACACCTTCGAAAAAAATTGCTTTTCTTACATATGATTATTGAGAATTATTCATTGAATATTTTGGAAGGAGGCGTGTCGTATGGATGACAAAAGAATCGACACACTCCAAAACAATGAAATGAGTCAAAAAAATCGGAACAAGGAAAAGCTTGAGAAAGAAGCGAAAATAAGATGCGCTAATTTTATGATTGAGATGATTAAAAAATATGGTGCAGAAATCGGAACAAAGAGTGATTCATCTGCTTGTGATGGAGTATAAGGCGATGTGAAGAATTCTTTAGCAGGGCAATTTGTCCTGCTTTTTTTGTAAAAGTAATCTTGTTATTTAAATGTTCATATATTGTTGTTATAATGCAAGTATAACGGTTATACGAAAGGTAGTGAAGCTAGTATGAGAGTTGAGGTTCCGCATAAAGGAGCAAAGGTGTATATCTACACGCGTGTATCTACAGAAATGCAAGTCGAAGGATATTCACTTGATGCTCAAAAGGTTGAAATTTTAAAAGAAGTACGTCGTCATGATATGGTTGTGGCAGGTGAATATACGGACGAAGGGCGTTCTGGAAAAAGTATTGTTGGTCGTGATGGATTTCAACAAATGTTGGATGATATCGTTGCAAGAAAAGATGATGTGAGTTTTGTGTTAGTATATAAGCTTTCACGTTTTGGAAGAAATGTGGCAGACATTCTTGGCACACTTAAAACTATGAGATTTTATGGTGTTCATTTGATTTGTGTGGCAGATAATATAGATTCATCGCTTGAATCTGGAAGGTTGATAATCTCGGTATTAGGAGCTGTTGCAGAGATAGAACGAGAAAATATTTTATCGCAAACAATGGCAGGTCGCAAAGAAAAGGCGCGACAGGGCTTGTTTAATGGTGGCATTACACCTTATGGATATAAACTTGATAAAGATACAAGCAAGTTAGTTGTTGATGATGAAGAAGCTGAAATAGTAAGAATTATTTTTGATAAGTATAATACAACAAATATGGGATTTACTGGTATTGCAAAATATTTGAACGAACATGGTTATAAAAAAGGAAATCGTACAAAAAACGGATACAACTTTTTTAATGAAAGAAATATAAAAAATATTATTGATAACCCTACTTATACAGGTAATCTTGTGTATGGGAGAACTGCAACAAAGGCTAGAGAAGATGATCCAGAGTCTATGCACAGGGTTAAATCAGATGATTATATTATGACAGAAGTTAAAGAAATGCAAATCATTGAACAAATAACTTGGGATACTGCACGAAGAAAGAGGCAAGAAACCGGTGGAAAGAAATTAAAAATAGAAAAGGAACATGAATATATTTTATCTGGATTACTAAAATGTCCGGAGTGTGGAAGATCTTTATATGGTGTACCAATGAGAGGAAGAAAGCGAAAAGATGGTACGTCGTATCCTACTTATTATAGTTATATGTGTAGACCAAATCTAACTGCTGAAGCCAAAGGGCATAAATGCAACTTTGGTCAAATAGAATTCCATTTCTGGTAGTAGAACCGGCGAAAGGGGAATATAAGAATGTATTTAAAGATGTCAGATGTTTTGGAACGAATCCGCATCTGGGAGATCTTTTAAAGATCAATCCATTTTCTTTTCCAAAAGAAGTACATATATTAGAGCATATTGACCGGATTGTTGAAATATTTAATGTATGCTGGCCGATGTATGCAGCGATGCCGGCAGTATTGAAGGATTCCATTGAAAGAGCGTATGTTTCGGCAGGATGGGAACTGGACGCGTCAGAAAATACAAAAATTCCGGGATTATTTCCGACGTTCGATGACGTTTTAAGAGAACTGAATATAACAATATCAGAGTCAGCCTATTCCAGTGATACGAAGGGAGATTATATAGGGTCATTATCTACGCGATTAAAATCTTTGACGAATGGTATTAATGGCCGGATTTTTGGCAGTGATGAATTAAAAATGTCAGAGTTATTTGATCATAATGCAATTATCGATATTAGCCGTGTGGGTTCAATGGAGACGAAATCTCTTATAATGGGATTAGTTGTTATAAAACTTCAGGAATATAGAATGGCAAAATCGAAAGAAATGAACATGCCGTTAAGACATATTACAGTGCTTGAAGAGGCTCATAATTTATTAAAGAAAACTTCTACGGAGCAAAGTGCAGAGTCTTCCAATATGATTGGCAAATCAGTTGAAATGCTTACGAATACGATCGCTGAGATACGAACGTATGGGGAAGGATTTATGATTGTTGATCAATCGCCTAATTTATTGGATACAGCGGCAATAAGAAATACGAATACAAAAATTATATTAAGACTTCCGGAAAATAGTGACAGAGAAGTAACCGGTGGCTCTATGGCACTAAAGGAACAGCAGTTTGAAGAACTGTCAAAGCTGCCAACCGGAGTTGCAGCAGTATATCAGAATGACTGGCAAGAAGCAGTTTTGTGTAAGATTCCACGATATCAGTCTTTTGATTATGAATTATACGAAGAACAGGACAAACAGAAAGACCAGATAGAAATACGCAAAGAAAAAAATGATAGAATTTTGCATTTACTTTTGCAAAAAGAATTATCAGAAGAAAAAAGAAAAGAACTCATTCCTGAAATTCTGACATCTAATGTTTCGGCAAAAATAAGAAAAAGTCTTATACTTAATATGGAGAAAAGAAATCGAAATTATGAGTGGGCAGTAGCCGACTTTATAAATAAAAATTATAATTTTGAGGATATTTTCAGAGGAACAGCAAAGTGTAAGAATCTTGAACATTTGTATAAAATTATTAGACAGAACATAGATGAAGAATTTGATACATTTGAAGAAGAGGAAATGTTCTCGATTGTTTATTATATTTGTCGGATAGAACACGAGAAACATCCAGAAAATACCACTATAGAATTGTTAAGGACAAATTATTTGAAGGAGAAGGTAATGTGATGGGACCGGAACATATGACAAATGATTTTAATGAAGTAAAATCTATAGAACGGAACGATAGTTTTAGGGAAAACATTGAGTCAGAACGACCGTTAGAAACTGAATTACCTGAAATTGAATCATCTGAAGGTAAAACATTAAAATTTGATGAATTAGACCATGGTGATTCGGAACGGTTGGAAGAAGAATTACCAGGTCTTGAAAGTGGTGATACGGGAACTCTGGAAATAGCAGGACAAAATCCGGAAAATAATTCTATAAAATTAGAGAAGGAAACAAAAGAACTAACTGCTGAGCAGAAAAAAGAAATCAAAGAAAAAACGAGTTGGTCAGATGAAATCATCGATTCTATCGGTTCTGTGGAAGAGGCAGAAATCTACATGAATGCAGGTCTTGTAGAAGGAGAAGTGAATGGAAAGAAATGCCTGATTAGAAATGACATTGACCTTGATCAAAAAGACGAAGATGGAATTACTAATCGCGAAAGAATGGAACGTGGCAGACCGCCGATTACAAAGAACGGAGAAGAAGTCGAACTTCATCATATAGGTCAGAAACCGGACAGTCCGCTTGCGGAGCTGACAATGGAAGAACACCGCGGAGCAGGAAATGATACCATATTACATGATAAGACGAAAGAAACAGAAATTGACCGTAATGAATTCGGTAAAGAGCGGCGTGAACATTGGAAAGATCGTGTTAATGTAATGGAAGGAGCAGAATAAATGACAGGAATAACAGAAGTGATTGATAAACTTGAAAACTTATTGCCATTAAAGAAGGCAACGGCAGAAGCTGTTGAGAATGTGGAAAAAGAATTGGGATTATCACTGGCAGAAGAGTACAAAGAATATCTGTTAAATTATGGTGCAATTCTCGCAGATGATATTGAACTTACCGGAATCGCAAAATCTAAAAACAGAGATGTTGTACAGGTAACCAGGCGGGAGTGGGAGGTAAATGATAAGATACCGCACAATTTGTACGTTGTTGAAAATGTGGGGATTGATGGAATTATTGTCTGGCAGGATGAAACAGGAAAAATATATGAATCCAGTCCGAATCACGAAGCAAAGCAGATTACGGGAAGCTTAGCAGAGTATATCGAGTCTAAGTGAAAATGTGGAAAGTAGAAAGAGGTCCGATTGGATCTCTTTCGCATATCAACACCTATTCCGCCAGGAAATACTGACAACGATTCCAATAATACTCCTGTTCTTTCCGAAACAGCGCAATCAATGCCGTCACATCCTGTGATTGCCGGTATATTTTTAATGTATCCAGATATTCGGGCCGGTTAGAATCCTTGATGATAAATGGCGCGATACCGTGATACAGGCATTCACGGAAGAGAATCATACGTCCGGTTCGCCCGTTTCCATCTTGGAAAGGATGGATGTTTTCATATCGTGCATGAAAACTGGCAAGTATATCAAGAGAAATTTCCTGATCATTGTACCAGGCCAATAATTTGTCCATTTCATTAGAAACCTGACTTGGAAGTAAGAACGGTTGTAGTACTTGTGTTTTCATGGATCCTGGTATTTTTTACCGGAACAATGTCCGGAGTGAATAATATATAGTGCCAATCGATAAATTGAGCATCCTAATCACAATTGCTTTTTCCCGAATTGTTTTTAAAGAAAAACTGATACTGAAATCTGTTGCAGGAATTGTGCTAATTACATTGGGAACAGTCCTGCTGGCAATGATATAGCGAGAATATATGGGATTGACATAAAAGAAAGATTGCATTATAATCGTTCTAAAAAGAACGATAAAGGAAAAGGGAAATGTATTTCTGGGATAAGCATAAAACAATTACAAGTTATTATGAACTGCTTTCTGGCAAGGTATGTGATAAGTATGAATTAACACAGATGGAATATGATATACTCATGTTTCTGTATAACAATCCGCAGAACAATACTGCAGCGGAAATAGTAAAGATTAGAAAATCAACAAAATCTCATGTGTCAACTTCGCTGAAAAATCTGGAGAATAAAAAACTTATTGAAAGAAAACAAAGTGAAGAAAATAAAAAGCACGTTGAGATTTTTTTGCTGGATAAAGCAGAGTTGATTGTTGAAGAAGGAATAAACGCACAAAAGCAGTTTGCACAAAATGTGTTAAGTGGATTGACAGAAGAAGAAAAGGATATGTGTCTACGTGTATTTAATAAGATCTGTAATAATGCAGAAGAACATTTAAGAGGAGAATGCAAATGAAAACGAAATTCTGTGTAAGAAAAAAACATTGCTGCTGATAACAGGGGTTAATGCTGCACGGCTGGGAGTGATATCATATTTTTACCAGAAATTATTTGTTTTATAGTCAGTTGATGGAAAAGGAGCAGAATTTATAATGAAAGAGAACAATTACAAACCACAGATTCCAAATGTGATGGAAGCAATATTCGATACAGTGTATTTGCTTTTTGATCTGGTTGCAGCAATTTTATTTTTTATATTTTCAAAGGGAAATGTGTTGTTTATTCTTTATGGAATATTGACATTGACACTTTGCGGAGGCGATGCATTTCATCTAGTACCGAGAATTATCCGGGCAGTACATGGAAGTAATGATAAAATAAAGAGGCAGTTAGGAATCGGACTTCAGATATCCTCCATAACAATGACCGTATTTTATATTATTTTGATGTATATCTGGAAATTTACATTTCCAGGGTTTACAATACCAGTAATAATTGAGGTTATAATATGGATATCAGCAATTGTTAGAATTGTAATATGTTTGTTCCCACAGAATAATTGGTGTAGGGATGAGGGAAATATGAAATTATCCGTTATTAGAAATTCAGTTTTTGCAGTTACCGGTATAGGCGTAATTATTCTGTATATGATTTCAGGAAATGCTTATGGATATCATCTGACAAGGATGGTAGCAGCAATTATTATTTCATTTGGATGCTATATACCAGTAACCTTATTCAGTAAAACTAAACCAAAGGTTGGACTTTTAATGATTCCGAAAACTTGTGCATATATGTGGATCATCGCAATGGGGCTTCAACTTTTATTTTAACTCCCATTTTGTATTGGAGGTGCTGTTTATATGGAGTATATAGCACATAAAGACGGTGAAAGAGTACAGACAGTAAAAGAACACTTATATGGTACAGCAGAATTGGCAGGATCTTTTGCAGAAAAGTTTGGGAATACTGTTCATATGTTATAATACCATTTTCAGAAGGAGATGATAAGGTTTGAAGAGAGAGAGTTATTCAATAGTATTCAGCAGCTTAACAGGTAATACGAAGAAGCTTGCGGATGTAATTCATGAAACACTGCCTAAGACTGAGTGTGATTATTTTGGCGCGATTGAAGCTCAGGTACCTCAATCAAAGTTGCTGTATGTAGGATTTTGGACAGACAAAGGGAATGCGGATCATAAAACTTTGGAATTGTTATCCAAATTAAAAAATAAAAAGATTTTTCTTTTTGGTACAGCTGGTTTTGGTGGAAGTGATGTATATTTTCAGAAGATTCTGGGACAAAT
>OLNY01002954.1_pt1 | contig 11284 bp, 12 predicted proteins | sample 1671981 | NCBI WGS metagenome assembly OLNY01 (sample SAMEA3136632, study PRJEB25190) | human gut metagenome | biome: human gut; feature: human-associated habitat; material: faeces | place: Austria | collected 2013 | reverse complement strand
AAAGTTCTGGTGAAAGATGCATGGGATGAAGTGATTCAGCATGAAGAAGAAGGTCACTATGAGAAAGTTCTGGTGAAAGATGCATGGGATGAAGTGATTCAGCATGAAGAAGAAGGTCACTATGAGAAAGTTCTGGTACAGGATGCATGGGATGAAGAAGTGCCAATTTACGAATTACAGTGGAGAGACATTTGCAATGATTGTGGTGCAGATATTACAGGAAATACTTTACAACATGGAAAAGACCATGCATTGAATGATGGTACAACAGGTGGTTATACAACAAAACAGGTAGAAGTGCAGGTTGGAACAGAAACAGTTCACCATGAAGCTGTTTACGAAGATAAATGGATTGTGGACAAAGAGGCATGGACAGAAACAATCCACCATGAAGCTGTTTATGAAGACAAATGGATTGTAGACAAGGAAGCATGGGAAGAAACAATCCACCATGAAGCTGTTTACGAAGACAAATGGATTGTAGACAAGGAAGCGTGGACAGAAGAAGTGGTACAGGGGCAGATTTGTCCAGATTGCGGAGCAACAAGAAAATAAGGTTTTTAAAGAAGAAATAAGTGTGGGAAATCCAATCCCGCACTTATTTTTTTACATTTTTTCAAAATGTATATTATTACCGCATAGAATGGTTGATTTTCCCGCTATAAGCGTTCCAGTAGAAAATCTCTTTAAAGTTGTCATTAACGGAAAAGAATATGACAGTAGTTCTACAGGAGCATTTAAAGTAACAGGTACAAAAGCAGACAGGGTAGTAGATATGAGCATTGCAAACCATACCATGAAGAAACTTCCAGAAACGGGTTCAGTTTGGATGATTCCGATTTTGCTTCTTGGAGTTGGGTTAATGATTTGTGGCATGGAGAAAACGGAAAATCCTCACAGAGAGTAAGAAAGAAAATATAGGGTAAACGTAGGAAACATCAGCGTTTAGGAGAATTATTTTTTTCGTGCATCTGTTATTTGAAGAATTGACTTCACATGTACAATGTGTTACTATAGTGTATAGGAATTTTGTAAAGGTTTACAAAAGAGAAATGAAAGAAAAACTCAAAAAAAATATGAAATTAAAAGAATAAAAGAGTAAATTTGAAATAATGAAAATTTTCAAAACTTTACATATTATTCATAGGTTTTTAAAATGAAATTATACATATGGATATACATAGTTTTATTTCCATCTTTTGTGAAAAGGAGATTACGAGTTTTCTCGTTTTCTATAAAATCCAAATAAGCAGGAAAGGAGGATATATTAAAAGTGCATTGATACAAAGTATTAATGCCATGAAGCTAAAAAGGAGGAACGCTAAAAAGGAGGAAAAGCATGTGAAGAAATTTAAAAAAGTGCTTTCTCTTGTACTGGCAATGGCTATGATACTTCCCTTATTTCCAACACCAGAAGTTTATGCAGAAGAAGCAAATAGTCAATTTTCCGTTAGTAAAAGCGGAACTGGTACAGGCACGATTATGGTAAATGATTCCGATATTGGAGAATCATTTAACCAGACCTATAACATAGGTGAAACAATCAAAGTGAATGCAAAAGCCAGTGAAGGAAGCATCATTGATTCTGTCAAAGTGACAAATGGAGAAAAGGAAGAGAACATTTCATACGATGAAATGTCCGAATATTCCAAAACATTCACCGCAAATGCGGATGATATGAAAGTGGAAGTTTCTTTTATAAAAAAGAAAACAGAACAAAAGGGTGAAACTGCGAATTCTCAAAATGGACTTCAAGAAGAAAATGCTGTTCCTAATTCTAAATCTGAAAATGAAAAAACAGAAGAACCAGTAGAAGAAACAACAAAGAAATATACAGACAGAAGTGAAGTTATTGGTACGGCTACTGTAGTAAGTAAAGAAGATTTAGAAAATAAAGACGGTGGGGTCGCGTTATTTTCAGCCCAAGGTTCAATTGCAACCATTACGCCAGGGAAAAATCATTCCTATGGTAGTTGGGGGACTTGTGAATTCGATGTAAGAACACAGACAGGAAACCATCTTGGTTTTTGTGCAGAGCCAAACTCTGGAACACCATCTGGCAATTTCCAAGTTTCCATTTTGGATGATTCCATTGAAAAAAATGCAAATATCAAAGCTGCTATCTTATGCTATGTTATACCAGAACTTTACGAAGCATTGGGAAAAAATATCTATAATGAAAAAGATAATAATACCTATGCATATTGTCATGCGTTAATTGGATACCTTTATAATGGAAGTTTGACAGGATTATCGGCAAGCATGGCGAATGGTGTAAAAATGATGCGTGATGCTGTTAATTACCATAGGCAAACTAACCCTACGCTAATTTCGTATATGCAGAGATACAAAGTATATGTTGCATATAATAACTTACAGGATATTGTGTGGATAGAAAAAAATGAAAAAGGCGGACTTAGCATTTCCAAGAAATCTGCGGATTCTAACCTTACAAATGCAAATGCGAATTATAGTTTAGCAGATGCTGAATATGGTATTTATACAGATTTAAACTGCGCAAATAAGGTTAAAACCATCACAACAGATGTCAGTGGTTATGCGGCAACTTTAGATGATGATTTAGATTTCGGAACTTATTATGTAAAAGAAATCAAACCATCCCAAGGTTATGAGTTAGATACGAAAGTGTATACTTGTACTATTTCTAGCAGTGGCAGTGCGAGTATAAACAGGGTTGTATCAAAAGAGCCACCCAAGAGTGGAAAAATAAATCTGGTAAAAACATCTGCGAAACCAGACGTAACAAATGGAAATGACAACTATAGCCTTGCAGGAGCAGAATACAGTGTGTATCGCAATTCCGCTTGTACGGATTTTGTAAATAAGATTGTTACAGATGACAAGGGAAAAGGTTCTTTAGATAACTTGCCACTTGGAACATATTATGTGAAAGAAACCAAGGCATCACAAGGATATGGACTGGATACCAAAGTATATACTGTGGATATTACCAGTGGGGATACGGCTGTTATTGAGAAAACAGTTGCTTCAAAAGAGATGCCAAATCTTGACCCGACATATCTCTTATTAAAAAAGGTGGATTCTGAAACAGGAGAAGGTACACCGCAGGGAAGTGCTTTTTTAGCAGATGCACAGTTCCGAGTAAAATATTATCCTGTGATTATGGATACTGACCCTGCAAAAAGTGGTCATACACCAACAAAAACATGGGTACTGAAAACAGATGAAGATGGATTCTTAGCCTTAGATGATGCGTATAAAGTATCGGGTGATGATTTCTTTTATAGTCCAACTGGAAGCGTTGCCTTACCATATGGAACATTGACTTTTGAAGAAATCAAAGCGCCGAATGGATATCTGTTAAATCCTACCATCATTGTAAGCAAGATTGCGAGTACATCAAGTAATAACATTGTTTACAACGAGCCAATACAGAAAGAAAACGTTTTGAAAATGGATATCGAAAAAGTACAGGCAGGAACATCGAAACCAATTAAAGGGGTAGTATTTGAACATACAAAGCCAGATGGCAGTAAAGAAAACTTAACAACAGATGAAAAAGGTCAATTATCATTCAAAGGATTGCAGTGGGGAAATCATACGGTAAAAGAAATTTCTGCACCAGATGGATATTCGTTAAATACGAATGTTATCACCTTTACAGTTGGCACAGATAATAAAATCACAATCACATCCAAAGGAACAGAAACGGATACAAACGGCAATATCAAGGTAGAAGTAACGAAAGATGGAAATATCAGTGCAGTTGTTGAGGACAAGCCTGCACCTTATGATTTGTTGATTCAAAAGGTCAACGAAAAAGACAAGGTATTAGAAGGAGCAGAATTTACCCTGTATTCCGATGCAGAGTGCAAACAGGAAATCGCAAAAGCAGTTTCCAAGAGTGATGGAACATTACGTTTCGATGACTTGATTGTAGGAAAAACGTACTACATGAAAGAAACAAAAGCACCAGAAGGATACCGCATTCCAGTAAATCCAGATGGAAGTGATATCGTATATACTATCAAAGCTGAAAGTATTCCTGTAGACAATATTTTTAAAGTTATCATTAACGGAAAAGAGTATGACAGTAATTCAAATGGTGATTTTAAAGTAACAGGTACAAAAGCAGAAAGAGTAGTAGATATGACAATTACAAACCATACTACAAAAAAACTTCCAGAAACAGGTTCGTACTGGATGATTCCGATTCTGATTCTCGGAGCTGGTCTGATGATTTATGGTATGAAAAAAACCAAAAGTCCTCACGGTGAAGAAGATAATGAAAAAACTATGGATACTAAGGGAGGAAAAAGTTTATGAAGAACAAAATGGTAAAAGCAATGGTAGCAATGGCTTTAGTTGCAGGAATGATTACACCTACAGTCGGAACAATTACTGCACCGATGACAGTTTACGCCGCAGAAGAAAAAGCAGGTGGGTATGACTATACCATCACCAACGGAACGGTTGATTTTGGACAGGGTTCAGCATCTATTACCATCAAAGGAAATGCAGGACAGTCATTAGCAGGAAAATCCTTTGAAGTATTTCGTCTGTTCGATGCAGAGAATGCAAAAGGTGGAGAATCCATCAATTATACATTCAATACAAAATATAAATCTGCATTACAGACAGTTGTTGCAACGGCTCTGAACAAGAGAGATGGAAGCAATTTAATGCCTGCGGATGTAACAGAATACATGGTTATCGATTATATCCAGACTTTAAACAACCATCAAGTAGAAGGAGCAAATACTCCACAGGAATTAGAGGGAAGATATAGTGCATTCCGTTACTTTGTGGAAGATGTAAGAACAGAAATTAAGAAACAGGGGGCAAAAGGAGATACAGTTTATGTAAACAGTGCAAAATCTGACAACTCCATTTCTCTGACAGGACTTACTTATGGATACTATGTTTTGGATGAAACATCAGAACATGATTCCGATGGAAATGACTGGTTTGCTTCTTCTCTTTGCATGGTAAACACAGCAAATCCAAATGCGGAAGTCAACATTAAATCTGACTATCCATCTGTAATTAAAAAGATTCAGGAAGATGATAACAAAGATGCCATCAATGGGGATGGATGGAATGATGTTGCCGATTACGAAATCGGACAGACCGTACCGTATAAATTCGTATCTAACGTACCAGATATGAATGGATACCATACATACTATTATGCATGGCATGACAAGATGGATGAAGCACTTACGTTTAACTCCAATAAGTCAGATATTTCCATTGTGATTTCTGATAAGAACGGGAAAACATATCAGTTAAAAGAATCAGAATACAATGTAAATACAAAACCGCAGAATGGGGAAACATTTGTTATCGAGATTACAGACTTGAAAAAGATTGTAGATGCACAATTCCCAAATATGAATTCAGACAAAGAAAATGTATATGGTCAGACAATTACATTGAACTATGAAGCTACCTTGAATGAAAAAGCTGCCGAAGATACAGGAAGACCGGGCTTTGAAAATGATGTTCGCCTTGAATTCTCTAATGATGCAGATTCAAACGGAGAAGGAGACAGAGGTTTCACACCGTGGGATACTGTTGTATGTTTCACATACGAACTGGACGGCTTGAAAACAAATAACCATGATAAAGTCTTAGAAGGTGCGAAATTCCGTTTATACTCTGATGCAGACTGCAAAAATGAAGTGTATGTTAAAGCAAATGCAAACGGGGATGGATATGTAGTCGTGAACCGTGATTCATTAGGCGGTAATGACCACACAGGCGGTACTGCACCACAGGATGCAGTGGAAATGGTATCTGATGAAAATGGTGTGTTCAAAATTTATGGTTTAGATGGTGGTACATATTATCTGAAAGAGACAGATGCACCGGACGGATACCGCCCATTACTTGACCCAATCGTAGTCAATGTAAAACCAACATTTACAGCAGACCGTGACAATTATGTAAAAGGTGATGGAGCAACAGACAAGACATTACAGAAATTAGAAGCAACTGCACACATCAAATCTTTCTACAATGGAGCATTTAAAGAGGAAGACGTGAAGCTGAACACAGATGTAGACAAAGGTAACATGAACCTTACTGTTGTCAATGAAGTAGGTAAGAAACTTCCTATCACTGGTTCTACTGCAACGTTAATCATCCTTGGAGGCGGTGCGGCTCTTATGACAGGAGCAATGCTTTCCAAGAGAAAAGAAAAAAAAGAACAGAAAGCAGAGTAATGATACATGATGAAAGGTAAGGGAAAAAACTGGAAAAGAAAACTTATCTTTATCATTGGATTTCTTTTATGTTGCTATCCCTTAGTGAGTAGTTTGATAGAGCAACAGTACCAAAAGAGTGCTGTTGCTACCTATCAGCAATCCGTACAGGACAAGGATGATTCTGAAATCAAAGAAATTATCCAGAAAGCAACGGAATATAATGATATGTTATTCCAGACAGACGGAGCAATCGTAGGGGATGTAAATTCGGAAATTTTAAGTGAAGAAAGTTATGAGAGCCTTTTAAACCAAGGTACAGGAGTGATGGGAAGTATCGAGATTCCTAAAATTGGAGTCGATTTACCGATTTATCATGGTACAGATGATGATGTGCTGTCTAACGGAATTGGACATTTAGAAGGAACAAGTCTTCCTGTAGGCGGTTCAAGTACCCATTGTGTACTGACTGGTCACAGGGGTCTTCCAAATTCTAAACTGTTCACCAGATTGGATGAAATCGAAGAAAATGACCTTTTCTATCTGAATATCTTTGGTGAAACATTGGCTTACAAAGTAAACCAAATCGAGGTGATTGAGCCAGACGAAGTAGACAAGTTACATATACAGGAAGGAAAAGACCTTGTATCTTTAATAACTTGCACTCCTTATGGATTGAATACCCACAGATTAGTAGTAACAGGGGAACGAGTTTCCTATGAGAAAAAAGTCTATGAAAATATCAAACCAAATATGCTGTCTGGTAGAGAACTGATTTTTGGGGCATTGCCTTTTATCTTTATCGGAATACAGTTGATATCTTTTATACGTCAAAAAATGAAAGAGAGGAAAAGAAATGAAGCGCAAAACAATCCGTAAAAGCATAACTTCTCTGATGCTTGCAGGTGCTGTCATGTTCTCACTTCCATTTTCCGCATATGCATCTGAAAATGAAAGCGGTGATTCTACACTTGTTCCTCAAGAATATATGGGAGAAGTTACAGAGCAGACTGGAAGTATCCATATTAGTCTTTCAGACGGAGTGCAGGGAACATCTAAAGAAGGAGTTGTATTTTCCTACACACAAGTAGCTGATATTAAAAATGGAGAATATGTGGAGTTAGAAAAATATAACAGTGGTTTAGATTTTAACCGCATAGAAACGGCAGAGGATTTAGAACAGTCTGCCAAAACCATGCAGGAACATGTGAAAGAAGCAGATGGGGAAGTGAAGACAGACAGTAATGGAAAAGCAGTCATTGAAGATTTGAAAGTCGGTGTCTATCTGTTAAATGTAAAAGATAAAGCAAAATATGAGAATGTGACTCCTACGCTTGTTGCAATTCCAACATGGGATGAAGAAGCAGGAGATATGCTTTATGACGTGGAAGTCATTCCAAAACATTCACCAGAAACACCAAAAACACCAGAAACAACACCAACTGCACCGCAGACGAATGTACAGAGCAATGCACCATTATTTTTTGGGATTGCCGCTTTCTTAGTTGTTGTTTCCGGTACAATTCTCGTTATCAATAACAGAAATAAAAAGAAACACGCAGGGGAATGAAATGAAGAAGATTCTTAATGTCATAGCAAGTATATTATTAATTTTAGCAATGGTTTTCCTTTTTCTTGCCATCAAAGAACAGTTGCCATTTGAAAAGGCAAAGGGAGAGAACCAAGCACTAAAAGAAATTGCGGTAATGGAAACAGAGACAGACGAACCGACTGGCAACGATTATTTCACAAGAAATATCGATTTTGGAGCGTTACAAAGTATCAATCCAGATATCGTGGCATGGATAACTGTACCGAATACCAACATTGATTATCCTGTTTTGATTGGCAGTGATGACACAACTTATTTGAACTACAATTATAATAAAGAGTGGAGTGTTTTGGGTTCGATATTTGCATTCTCTGATACGGCAAAAGATTTATCGGATGCACATATCTGTCTATTCGGTCACAATATGGCTTCCCCACAGATGTTCGGAGAATTAAGAAATTACAGGAATGCTGATTTTGCAAATGCAAATAGAAATTTCTATATATATACTCCTAAAAGTGTGACAGAATATGAGACTTTTTCCATTTATGATTGCATTAGTACAGACAGTACATTTCTTCATAAAATGAACTATGACAGCAAGGAATTTCAAGAATTGATTTCTCATATGCAGGCAAACAATACTATCAATATGGGAACTACCGTAGAAGAAAAGAAACAGATAGTCACACTTTCTGCTTGCAGTAATTATGGTACAAATCCATACCGCTTTACGGTAAATGCAGTGGAAAAACAAAAGAAAATCAGAAGTGAAATTGATGGTATTATTTCGCAATGACAGAAAAGGCTTCTGCTTAATGCGGAAGCCTTTTATAATATCCTCGCCGTGAGTAAGGAGAAAAAATGAAATACAGAATTTTATATGATAAAGTATTTAACTTATCAAATCCTATTCCGATAAAAATTGACGAAAAAAAATACATTGCACTTAGCATCAGTATTTTTTTAGAATATCGAACATTTGACAGTAATGGAGAAGAAGTCTTCTATATAAAAAAAGAAGAAAAACCATATGATATTATGGGTAGACTTATTTACGAAAATGACTTTACTGTTGCAAAAATAAAAGATGATAAAATTATCATTAAATCATCTGATATAGTGCCGATGTTAGAAGCGATTTCGAATCAAAAATACCAATGGAAAATCAAAGAATGGTATATAGATGTATTTGAAAAATTTGCATCTGAAATGGAAGAATTTTCTGAATTGCCAGATGAATTTCAGAATACGCCATGTTCCACACCAATCTCTGTAACAGAAGAATTTTTCAATCATTTTGTAAAAGAACACATGGAACAGCTTACAAATACTGATAATTGGAACGCACAAAGTTGTTCAGTAGGATGGAACGAAATAAAAAGTTAGATTAAACAAAAACACGCTCACAGCCTTGTAGAGCGTGTTTTCTTGCTATCATGGATAAAGTATCAAGCAAAGCAGAAAAACACGCTAGAATCGCAACAGGGAGCGTCACAGGCACATCCCGTCCGTTCCGACTTCCAGATTATCAAGACACAGGTAGTATTTTTCTGGCGAAAAATCTCCACCTTTGGCGGCAGACCGCCATTCTTGATAATCTGGATTTTGGCTTTTTGGAGAATGCTACCGCATACGGAAGCAGTTCCTCACCAGTGAGGATATCCGTATGCAAACAGTCATTGTAAAAGCCAAAACCGTCTGCACTGCATACCGAAAACCAGAAGTAACGCAGGGCTATCTTGTAGCCCTTGCATCCCCACCGCCCCGCACCGGAAGCAGATTTTATCTCACTGGGGAGCGGATTGCAAGAGGGGATTTTTTAAATAAATGCAATATATTTCTTGACAAATTAGATTAAAAGTGATATGATAATAGTGTAAAGGAAATGTATATTCTAAATCAGAAAGTTGTAGATAAAAAGAGAGGTAATGAAAAATGGCAAGCGAAACAATTATAAAAAATGGTGTAGAAATAGAAGTTAAAACAATTGATATATGGAGTACCGTTTATTCCAGTTGCTTACAAGGGCATCTTGTAGAAGGTGGAAAAATAGCGGGAAAAACTCTTTATAAAGATGCACTTGACAGAAATTATTTTCTGACTGATAGCAGATATGGAGAAGAATTTTATCTTTAATAAATAAAGCCGGACACATTTCGGCACGTGCATCACCACCGCACCAGAAGCAGATTTTATCTCACTGGGGTGCGGATTGCAAGTGGGGATTTCTTTGAATAAATGCAATATGGATGCGTCATGGAAACATTTGAAATTGTTGATGAATTATAAAATATCGGCTACGGGGAGAAAGAGGTAGACTATGGAAAAATTTATTTTTGAAAAGAGAGAAGCAACTTCATCAGAAAAAGCTACGAAACATATCTTTGATTTACAAAGACAAGAAATTTTTGTACCTAGATATATGGGGAAAGAAGAAGCGGCATGGAGATTGCGTTCAGTAGCGGACAAAATAAGATACTGTCCATGTGTTTTTGTTACGAGAAACAGCGGATATATTCCGGTGAAATTCCGCGATGGTGAAAAATATTTCATTGTATGATAGAAAGCAGAAAAGAAACACGCTCACAGCCTTGTAGAGCGTGTTTTTTGTTGTTGTGGATAAAAATATCAAGTAAAGCAAAAAACCGCCAGAATCAAGGCTGTGAGCGTCACAGGAACAACTTGCCATTATGGAGTAATTTTCTTTTACTGCGAAAGAAAAACAGGAGAAAATTCTTGATTAAACGCAATATATTTCTTGACAAAATAGGTTTTATATGTTAGTATATTATTGTAAAGAAAAGTTATATTTAAGTCTAAAAGACGGAAAGTGAGGTTCTTGGTTATGAAAGAATTTGGACAGTTACAGGTAATCAATGCGAAGCACACAAAGTTAGAGTTAGAAGAAAGGTATATATGTGATAAGGAAAAACGAAAAGAAAAGAAAATGACAATGTGGGATTCAGTAAAAATCGGAGTATGGATGGGAGTTGTTTTTTCTAGCTTTCTTGTGAAGTGGATGTTGTTTGGCTATTAAAATAAAATAATGCTGACCTATCGGCTACGGGGAGAAAGAGGCAGAATATGATGTATGAAATTATGGTAACAATTCACAATAGCCCTAATAAGACCATTGGATGGGGATATTTAGTCAGCGCAGATACAAGAGAAGATGCCATTAAAGATGCTTTGGGATTTGCACAAGCAAGAGCAAACAAAAAGTATTCAAGATTTAAGCGGTGTACCTTTAGCGTGGAAGATAAGAATGTAATAGAAAAACCGGATTGGTAATATGGGAAAAGCTTAGTTTTATACGAAAGGTAGGAGATTGAATGTGAAGATTATCTGTAAACGCTGTGGAACAAAAGCGGAGAAAGAAACGGATAGTGAATTGAAAAAAGAATATTCTTATTACTGTCCAGAATGTGATGAAAATTTATTTTCGTTTGAATGCGAAGAAATAAAAGAATAATAAGATAACAGTTTAACACGCTCACAGCCTTGTAGAGCGTGTTTTCTTGCTATCATGGATAAAGTATCA
>OLNY01002953.1_pt1 | contig 11286 bp, 9 predicted proteins | sample 1671981 | NCBI WGS metagenome assembly OLNY01 (sample SAMEA3136632, study PRJEB25190) | human gut metagenome | biome: human gut; feature: human-associated habitat; material: faeces | place: Austria | collected 2013 | reverse complement strand
GGCTGCCTGCACTCCCGCTGCCCGGTCAAGACCTCCAAGCCCGTGCCCAAGGGACCCGGTGCCGCGGAGCGTAAGGTCGCCCCACACCTCAATTCCGCACTGCGTTATGTCCGCATCGGGCGCATGCGACTCCGTCACCGAGTTCTGCCCGGCAAGCGTCACGACCAGGTCTCCGTCGGCGCCGATGGCGTCGCCCGCGTAGCCGTCAAGCTCCAGATGGCCGGCATCGGTCCAGGCCCAACCGGGGTCCGACACACCCGGCTCGCAGTACGTCACGCCCGCGATGAACAGGCTCTCCGCGCCCGCGGCATAGGAAGGCCCGCCCAGCAAAACGCATAGGCAGGCCATGGCAGTAAACAGGATGTAGTGACGGCTAGTGTGGAACGCGGCAGCAAACATAACCGCTCCGATCTTCGCAAGAGTCAATGGAAACTGCGCCAGAAAACTACCTGGTAGCAGCAGCTATTAGTTTAGCGAGATCGATGCGGGAGCAAAGAGGAATCGCGTGGCCAATCCCCACAATTAGGTGTAAATCGTTTTGCCAGTCGGTGAAAGGGAGAATCGACTTGCAAATGCTCGACCGTTTGCATAACTCCAAGTAGACATTAAAAGCCCGTTGCCGGAACAAGCCGGTAACGGGCTCACTTTGCTACAACGCTATGAAGAGCACCGATATCGAAAGTCAATTTATAATCCTACAGCGATGCGAATTCGTTCGGGGAAATAACGCCCGCAAAGTGATATAAGCGAATCCCGCGAGAACTCCGCCAAAGGCGCTGACCAGAAGATCCATGGTCCTACTCTCTCGCCAGCACGTCGGCGATCCGAGCGCTCGCGTAACCGTCGCCGTAGGGGTTGCTCGCGCGGCTCATCGCCGCGTACTCGTCCGGGTCGGAGAGCAGGCGAGAGAACTCCCGGTAGATGACGTCCTCGTCGGTGCCCACGAGCTTGAGCGTGCCGGCCGCCACACCCTCGGGGCGCTCGGTGGTGTCGCGCATGACGAGTACCGGCTTGCCCAGGCTCGGGGCCTCCTCCTGGATGCCGCCCGAGTCGGTGAGGATGAGGTGGCTCGCGGCCATGAAGTTGTGGAAGTCGAGAACCTCGAGCGGGTCGATGATGTGCAGGCGGTCGAAGCCGTCGAGCTCCTCGTGCGCCGCCTTGCGGACGAGCGGGTTCATGTGGATGGGGTAGATCGCCTTGGTGTCGGGGTGCTCCTCCATCACGCGGCGGATGGCGCGGAACATGCGGTGCATGGGCTCGCCGAGATTCTCGCGGCGATGCGCCGTGATGAGGATGAGGCGGGAGCCCTTCGCCCACTCGAGCTCGGGGTGGGTATAGCCCTCGCGCACGGTGGTGCGCAGTGCATCGATGCCGGTGTTGCCGGTGACCCAGATCTTCGGCTCCGACTTGCCCTCGCCGAGCAGGTTCTGCTTACTGGCCTCCGTGGGGGCGAAGTAGTACTCGCTCACGATGTCGACCGCCTGGCGGTTGAACTCCTCGGGCCAGGGGCTGTAGATGTCGTGCGTGCGCAGGCCAGCCTCCACGTGGCCCACCGGGATCTGCAGGTAGAAGCACGCGAGCGCGGCGGCGAAGCTGGTCGTGGTGTCGCCGTGGACCAGGACGACGTCGGGCCTCTCGCCCTCAAGGACGGCCTTGAGCTTGACCAGCACGTCGCACGTCACGTCGAACAGCGTCTGGCCGGGCTTCATGATCGCCAGGTCGTGGTCGGGCGTCACGTCGAAGACTCGCAGCACCTGGTCGAGCATCTCGCGGTGCTGGCCCGTCACGGTCACGACGGTCTCGAAATCCTCCTTGCGCGCCTTCAGCTCGTTGACGAGCGGGCACATCTTGATTGCCTCCGGGCGGGTGCCGAAGACGAGCATGATTTTTTTCATTATCGGTCCTTTCTCAAGTGCTGAGCCTTATGGGCATGAGAGCTATAAGAAACAGCGGACGATTGCCTCACTACAGAAAGAAGAGCCAAAAACAAAGCTACCGTAAGGACAGCCTCGGATATCGCAATAGCTGACGCAACACCCATGGCGCCCCAAGCATGGCCAAGCCAAACGTTAAGCACCAACGAAAGAACGGAATCGACAATCATAAGCAAGCTATATAGGGACTGATACCCAAAAGGAATGAGAAGCTGAACACCGAGAAAATTGTTTACGATGCCCAGCAACACCCAAATAGCAAGCGGAATGAGTGTATCGGCGCAAACTAGATACTCTTTGCCATAGAGAATCTCGACTACCGGATTGCGAAGGATCGCCATGCCAAATAAACCAGCCGCAAACAATACGACCACGGGAATACCAAACTTAGCAACAAGCCGCGCCGCAGAACGCCGAGATTTCATTCGTTCTTCGTTTACACGCGGATACAGCGCTTGACCAACAGGAGTAAACATCAGGCTCGCCATTTGCGGCACCTTCAAAATGGCAGCATACGAGCCAACGACCGCACTTGGCTGGCAACCGCCGAGCACCGTAACGCCAACATTTCCAATAATCTTGCCGGCGGCAGATGAAAGAAAAATCGGCATTCCATCTCGCATCTCACCGAGTATCTGCTTTATAGATGCAAAACCCATTTTGATCCCATAGCGCTTCCAAGCAAATACATGAGTAATAACACCCGAAGCAAGGAAAGTAATTGAATACAGGAACGAGTAAAGCATCAATTGACCGGGGTTATTTATAAGGAGGAAAATCAGAATAACAGAAAGCCCTCGCGCAGCCGCCGTGGCTATAGTGATGACCTTCATGTCCTGCAAACCCTGAAAAAGCCAGTTAAGCTGTAAAGCAATGCCAACAAGCATAGAAAACAACGCAAGCATACAGGATAGCTGGTCCCCGGTTGCAGCCGACGTAATACCAAGAATTATTACTACGACAAAGCAGGCGGCAACAAGTCCTAGTCGAGCAATAACGACAGCGGACACGAGGTCGTTAAGCTCTTCCCCATCTTTAACCTCAACGACCTTTTTCGTTGCGCTCAGGTTGAAACCAAACTCGACAACAAGCTGAAAATAAGTTATCCAATTAAGAGCAATAGAGAACACGCCGTACCGTTCAGCACCGAAGACACGGGTAACGTAAGGCACCGTAACAAAAGGCAACACAATATTTATTGCCTGCAACGCAAGCAGCCAGCCAGTATTCTGAAGAAGCTTTTTCTCTTTAAAAGCCAAACTAATTCTCCTTCGTCATCTTCTCGAGGAACAGCAGTTGTGCCTCGCGAACACGCCCGATTCCTTCCTGAGCAGCGGGAGCAGAACGCCCACATAACTCACTGACAAGGGCGCTCGCAGAAGTAGAATCGACAGCAACGCTTCTCCAAGGTTCTCCAACCTTGCTTAAAAGATCCCTCTTGCGGAAGTCACTAGAATTTGATTTGGGTTCAAAAGAGACAAAACGCTTTCCGAATAGCAGTGAAAACGCCGTTCCATGGAAAGAGTCCGTACAGACAAAAGAAGCGCCCGCGAATAGCTTAAGGAAATCCTCAGGGCCGGCATCAGTAATCATCTCGGGCTTAAATGAGTCACGCCCAAAACGCACATTTACAACCTTCAAGGGCAATCCAAGCTCGGAAGCAGCCTGCTCAGTAAGCTCCAAATATCGCGCAGAAGCCTCTTTATTAATGTAGTAGCCCAAAACATACCCACGGTCTTCAACCGAAGTATCGACAGCTTGCGCCCAACGCTTTGAATCTAAAAGGAAAACAGGGTCGTCAACCACCTCGGGAGACCGCCCGCATAAGCTATTAACCACGGGTGCATCAGTATTCTCTCTTACACAGAGGACATCGAAGGAAGCTAGGTCATCTGAAAAAGGAGCTAATTCAGTTTCAGTAGCGCTGCCGAGACTTGCCGCAAAACTGCCCTTACGAGCCGACGTTTCAAAGGGAAAAAGGAAAGCTTCATCGAAATCGGCAATATTAGGATTGAAAACCTGGTCGCTACCAGAGATAAGGAGATCAAAACTTTCTTCATTAACAAAATCGCGCATCTCGTCAATTGAATAAAACCGAGGCGTCAGATGAAGGTAACGCGACTCATATTCAGCAAATTTGCACTCCTTAGAACGCCTTTTGCCTTCAAAAGGAAGCAACGCGACATTAACCGCTAAATTAGATAGAAAACCATCCCTTTTGTGATGAAGGGAGTTATTGCGCTCCTGACGATCATTTTGGAAGTTGAGCACCCAAACATCATGACCCATAGAGCGAAGCTGCTCTTGTAGCGCGTAGCACTGCAAGATCGCACCGTAGTTACGGGCAAAATGGTAAGTAATGATTCCAATTTTCATTTGTTAATTTCCAATCAAATAATACTCCAGCGAGCATTCCAACGTTAATCAGCCCAACTCGCGACTTCGGAAACAGGCATTCTCCGAGCAACAGGTCTCGCGAACGTTTCTTTTGGATAGCCAAATCCGACGACCGCAATGATCGCTTCATTTGCTGAAATGCCTAAGGACGAACGCATTTCTTTTCCAAAGTCACCGACAACCCACTGGAAAATACATGAACCAATCCCATAGGCCTTTAAGGCCAAAACAAAGGACTGGAGATAGATACCGCCGTTGATAAACCATTGGTCATATTCGGCGCAGGAAAACAGAGAAGTGTCAGCAGTAATAACGGCCCATTGGAAAATTGATTGCTCAAACCCTTTATTGCCACGCACGGCAGCAGAAACAACCTGAGCAGATTTTGGACCGGAAAAATACACGCGGCTTGGTTGGCGGTTGCACGCCGAAGGCGCGCTCTGCGCAAGCTCAACAACTTGCGTCAGCGTTTCCTGAGGAACAGGGGTTGAATCAAATGACCGAACACTATGTCTCCCGTTAATAAAATTGATCGCATTCTTATCGCAATCAGAGACAGAAGCAAAAGAATCAGAAACAATTCCAGACCTATCACTCATGTCAGTTCGGCTAACTTCATATGAAGTCTGCTCAGCTAGCGATTCAAAACCATGCTGCCATTTAGAGCAATCAAGTCCAAGTCGGGCTCTACGAGAAAGCCAATTCTCAAGTGCCGCCATAGATTCAACAAAAGCATACGAGTGATTATCAAAAGAAGGATCTTTTGCTGCAAGTGTTAAATAATCAAGAAGACGGTCGGCCTTTTGTGTCCCGAAATCATCGCGGCAGCTTTCAATACAAAGAGCCTTCTCGAAAGAATGAGCAATAAGAAGAGAGTCTCTGTACAAGGTGTCTAAAGACCTAAAGTCTTCGCAAGCAAGCAAGCGATTCGCTTTAACAGCAAACGACAATCTTCGAATTTTATTGTATGCAGGCAGTACTGCAGCCTTTATGTCCATACCCACTCCTAAGACGCGTGTTGTTTGTCGGCATAACGAAACTAATTACTTTTTGGAGGAAAATGAGGAAAACAAAAATGAGATATACATCAATACTCTGCGTGAGCAAGGCAAGAATGACAACGAATAGCATCGCTTCTGTCGAAGCGCTTTTAACACAGTCCGTAAGATGGCAAAGAGCAACGATCAGCACACAGCTCAAGAGAAGACCAAAATATGAGAAGTTAATGATGCACATCTCGAACCAGCATGGCGTTGTGCCAGCCGGAAGCTCGGATATTGGCAATCCTAGAATAGAAGATGTTAGGTATTGGTAATCCTGATATGGTTTGCTAGGCCAAATTGATCTAGGGACCCAAATAAATAGAGTCGAGAGAAACGACTGACCGTAATAATCGAGTATATGATCACCTAAAAAGAACTCATGATAGATTACATATTTTGTAACATCATCTCTGCCAAAATCAACGCGGAGCATCTCATAGACGCTATTGAAACCCGTATCCCGCAACGGTCGAACAACAATTAGATAAAAGGATGAGAAGAAAAGGAGCGCGCAAAGCACGAGCGGAAAGAAGACTCTCAACTTTTTTCTCTGTTCAAGAGCAGGATTTCTTCTTAGATAGAAAAACAAATACAGAACGATTAATATCGCAAGCATGAATCGTTTGCCAGAAATCCAACCAGTAACAATCGAGTAACAGACAATAAGAACTAAATTGGCAACCGTCCCCAGCCTGTCCTGACGAAAGAACAGGGAGCAAAAAGAAATTACACTTAGCAGAAGCAGCTCCGCAACGATCATACTCACGCCGCTAGACGCAACTCCACGAGAAACCGAGTCACCATAAGTTAGATAAGAGCTGACATTGCCGGTAAGCAAAATATATAAATATGGAGAGATAATAAACAAACACATTACAACTTTATTGTCAAATATCACCCCTCCCCATTTCTTTTGAACTTTAATCTTCTTTTTTTGATAGTAATTTGAGTAGAAAAACAATGAAGTGCAGGCCGATATAAGCAAGAGGTCATAAATGGCCGACACATAGTCATTGGCCATTGGGGCAATAAAAGGTTTATACCAGTAAACTGTCTGGTAACTTGGCCTACCAATTGCATAATCGAGCAAAATAGGTAGACAACAGAACGCCCATAAAATTAAATATACATAGTTTGCAATAGAAACCTGCGGCTTCATAATTAATCGATTATAAATTACGCACAAATAAAATGAAGAAAGCAGGATCAGCATCCAGTCAAGGGCAACTCGCCAAAGCTCCATTAATCGTCCGCCTCATCAAATGCACCAAGACTCTGCAGCAGCGATTTCATAACAGCAAGATTATCTGTTCCATTAAAGAAATCATATGCACAAGATCTAAATTGACTATATTCATGATCGATTTGCTTAATAGCATCGGCTATTGATTCGGGTTCAAAGTCAACGCACTTACCGCTGCCGCTGGCCTCAACAGTTGTAACCAAGCCCGGCAAACGATTGGCAAGCGTAGGGAGGCCAAATGCTGCATACTCATATATTTTATTAGGCGCGCAAAAGGCCTTATTAAGCGATGTGTCATCATAAAGCACGACGCCAATTCGCGACCTTGCAGTAATTTCCAAATGCTTTGGCGCTGGAACAAAACCATACACAAAAGTATCCGGGTAAATCTCCTTCATTCGTTCAGTCGTACCGTAGCGATCTTTTCCCATAAGAACGAAAGCGTAATCAGACTCCATCATACGAAGAGCCTCAGCGATGGGCGCAACATATTCAGGACGCTGGAATAGCCCCTGGTAAAGAAGGATCTTTCTTCCGTCAAGCTCATCCAAGATCTGCTTTGTGACGTTTGTCGAAACAGAGGGGATTTCACCCGCTTTTAGCCCGTATGGCTTATTCGGGAAAACTGAGGGAAGCGAATTCAACCCCCATTTAATTTTCATATAGTAGGCACGATTTAACTCGCAACACGTAACTGCAAGAGCCTTGCGACAGACCGCCGCAAATAGTCGTTCTTTTGTCGGTTGATCATCACACAGCTCAAGCGCCGTGGCCACATAGGGAATACCAGAAAGTGCCCCGTAAAGCGGAAGCGCAGATTCAGCAGTTCCAAACCAGATAAGATAATCCATTGGCTCTTTTTTTAGGCGGGCGAGAACGGCTTTGCGGAAATGAGTCCAGTTATTCAACGTATCCAGTTTTCCGCCAACGCTCAGATGCGGATCAACGAGCTCCGTAAAAGGAATGCCCTCGCCTTTTAGAATTTCCTTAGCCGTATCCTTGCTGGAACCAAACCAGACTTCAATCTGCACGCCTAAATCTTTAATCATTCTTATTTGTGACATGCAGGGGGGATAGAACGCTAAGTCCGTCTTAACAATATATATAACCCTCTTAAACATATAACCCCTCGTAAAGATTGATAACCCTCTTTGCGTAAGTCTCATGGCTTCGGTCTTCTAGGAGAGAAGGCACCAAGAGGCTGGTTGATTCACAAAGCATTTCGTAATATCTGCTGTCTTCTAGCTTGGAAATCGCCTCGCAAAGAGAGGAAACATCGCCATTTTTAAATAGGAGACCATTTTCACCATCCTTGATATATGCAATAGCTCCACAGGTATCCGGAACGATTGATGGAATACCAGAGGTGAGCATGGCTTCAAGGCACACCAAAGGCGAAGCTTCATACCAAGATGAAGTCATCACCAAGGCTTTAGTTGTTTTGAACTGTTTAGCGAGAATATCCTTATCACACCAACCCAAAAAATTAAGATTTGGATAAGCGTCTCTTAGCCTCTCGAACTCAGGGCCAGATCCGCATAACGTTCCTGGCAAACCCAACGAAGTGAGAGCTCTGCAAAACAACTCAGGGTTCTTCTCCTTATCGAAACGGCCCACGAACAAGTAGCCGCACTTTTCAGATGGTATGCCAGGCGAAAACTCCCCTTCAACAGAAATAGGGTTTGGAAGAATACATGGCATACCATCATCGAATTCACTCCCGCGCATAATATCGTAGGTAAAATCCGAAAGGTAACAGAACTTTGGATGAGCACGCCTGATCGAGCGATTTTGAAGAGCAATGCGAGCCACTCGATACAGCTTCTGTCCATAGCTTCTCTTATCACAATTGCATTGGATGCACTTTGCGGAACATGGTTTCAAATGGCAGATTTCATGCTTCTTAAAATCATAAAACCCACCATTAGGGCATACAAGAAAATATTCATGGAGCGTAACGAGCACGTTAAAGCCTAAATCGGCGATAGCATCAAAAATTGAAGATGAAAGCGCATGAGTCCATGAATGGACATGCACGACAGTGTCATCAGGATTAAATTCGTTTAATAGAGAGCAAAACTTCTTATAAGTTTTACCGCTGTGCAGCCCATTAATGGCACCTGAAACCTTATTAGCCGATTCGAGAAACGGCCTCTCATTTGCGACAACAACCCTAAAACCGTTAAGGCGGCTATGTATTGGCCCGCAACCAGCAAAGTAAACAACGTTATATCCGCAGTCACGAAGAACCACGGCAGTGATATAGGCGATTTGGGCAGTTCCACCAAAATTATCAGCAGTGTCATCAACAATAATGACGTTTTTGACTCTTTTGTCCATCAAATTATGTCTCCGTTTGCTAGCTGCAAATATCGACTTGAAAGCCAATCAGCCTGTTGATCAATGTTGTAATTTGCAAATGAATCAATAGAAGTGGATTTACGTCCCTCATAAGACTTTTTTGAAAGAGAGCAAATCGCATCAGCCCATTCGACAGGAGTATCAATGGGCAGAAACGTACACTCCCCTGTTACATCCACCTCACGCGGAATAACATCACTTAGCAGACATGGCAAACCAGACACCTGAGCCTCGACACCAACGAGGCCAAGGCCTTCATAAAGGCTTGGAAGAACGAACACATCAAATGCCTGGTATAGTCGATTTACATCGTTTCTCTGTCCCAAGAATTTGACGCAGTCTGAAAGGCCGTGTTCATCCACCAATGCTTTTATGGAGTCCTCGTCTTCACCGGAGCCGACAAGCAACAGGACAGCGTCGTCGCGGCATTTTGCGACTTCGGCGAAAACATCAATCAAAAACGGATGATTCTTCTGCGCCATAAACCGACCAACATGCCCAATTACAAACTGACCGCCAACAAGGCCCAGGTCAGCTCGTGCTTGTTCGCGAGCCTCTGCATTGAAGCGGAAGCTGTTCAAATCAATAGCGTTGTATACAACCTCGAAGTTAGCATCTTTGCCGAAAAGCCACTCACCGGCAAACCGGCTACATGCAAAGCGATGCGTCGGATACCGGTTAGATTGCGTTTTCAGAACAGCCTTAAGAGCATTCTTGGCATACTCACCCTTACCGCTCGTAGAGTGGCTATGGGCGATACGCACGGGGACACCCGCCTTCTTCGCAGCGCGCAGCGGAAAAACCGAAAGCGCATTGATGTGACTGTGTACGATCTTCCAGCCCTCTTCCCTAAAGAGGCGCTGAAGCTCTCGCTGGTATTCAATTACGTGCTGGTAGGGCGGAATCTCGAAAACTCTGCCACCGAGTGATTCAATCTCCTCGCGAGGGACAAGCGACGAATCGGAATCGATAAGGAAATCAAACTGCACTTTGCTACGATCAATATGACGGTAGTAATTCATGACGACGGCCTCAACGCCGCCGCCATTCATTTTTCCGACTATCTGTGCGACACGAATTGGATTAACCATCTATCGCCCCGTCCTCTTCTTGCCAAACATGGCACCAAAAGTGCCGGTAAAGCACTTCCAGTCCATACGGAAGCAGCGGTTTTGAACGTAACTAAGTTCAATCTTCTGGCGCAGACCGCTTTCGAACGTCGCCTCGTTACGATCCGTTGCTTGCCAAAGTCCAGTAATTCCAGGCTGGACGGAAAGCAGCTCAGCCTTCTCCTCGTCGGAAAAGTGCTGCTCAAGCTCATCTCTTGTAATGGGACGAGGACCAATGACAGAAAGATCACCGTTAAGCACATTAAGAAACTGAGGCATCTCATCGATGGAGCACTTACGAATAAACTGGCCGACCTTGGTAATACGAGGGTCATCGTCAACCTTGCGCTCGACTTCCCACTGATGTAGCTGCTCGGGACTCAGATACTTCTGCACGTTGCCAGCATCGGCGACCATACTGCGAAGCTTAAAAATCCTGATTGTCTTTCCGCCCTTGCCAACGCGCTCTTGCGTATACATAGGGCTGCCGGGCGATTCAAGGCTAATAAGTGCGCACACCACAGCAATAGGAATAAGCAATAGAACACTCATCAAAAGACTGAACACAAGGTCAAACAGCCTCTTAACAAAGCGATAGCCAAGCGTACCGCTCGGCTTAATCTGATTGAAAGCCAGTGCATTCCCCACTGATGCACAGCTCTCTGTCATTTCCTTAGCAGCCACAGTCAAACTTACGTCCCCGTTCCCCAGGGATCCCCCAATCGGTAAATTCAAAAATGCGAACGAATAGCTGGTGCAACGTCTCCCTTACGTTTTGCTGGGAACGTCGAGCGGCAGCAGCTCCCTAAATGTGGAGTCGCCCTCGCCCACGTCTACCAGGCACCAGCGTTTATGACGGTCGATCTTTTTAACGCGGGCCTCTTGCCCCACCAAGGGACCCTGCTCTATGTGCAACACGCCGTCTTCTATGCGCGCCACGCTGTTGCGCACCACACCGTCGTCATCCAGCACGCTGCGATACCAGTCCTGCGCGTCGTCCGGCATGGGCATGTACGCCCGCTCCCTACTGCCGGCGATGCGGCAACCAAAACTCAGCTGGGCCAAAGCCCTATCGAGCGCGGCGGCATCGTGCGTAGCGACGAAGAAATATTCCTTGTACATAGGTTTGGTTTGAAGCGACCAGGCGCCGTCCCGCTTAAACCAGAACTCCTTTTGCATCACAAAAGCGTCCTGCATAA
>OLNY01002950.1_pt1 | contig 11299 bp, 11 predicted proteins | sample 1671981 | NCBI WGS metagenome assembly OLNY01 (sample SAMEA3136632, study PRJEB25190) | human gut metagenome | biome: human gut; feature: human-associated habitat; material: faeces | place: Austria | collected 2013 | reverse complement strand
ATAGATACAACCGTTTCGCCATACGTCCCAATCAGATCCCAACATCTGATGCTGACCGTTGGTGAACAATAACTCGGTCGGGATATTCTCCGAATTCAGGTGCTCCGGGCCCATATTCACATCCCCGAAATCGCTGCAACCCGTTCCCCCGATCATGGCCGCGGCGGCGCACGTCATATATACTAAATACTTTTTCATATTATTATACATTTATAATTTTTATTGTGGTATAATACATAAAAAATTAAAAAAATATAGGAGTTTTGTATTATGAATGAAATACTTCAAGTTGCAATGATTGCCGGACAAATGATTTTGGAAAATGGTGGCGAAACTTATAGAGTAGAAGAAACTATCTGGCGTATTTGCAAAATATATGGTGCTGAAGAAGCTGAAAGTTTTGCTACCCCAACAGGAATTATGGCTTCAATTTGTCATGAAGGTAAAATATACTCATTGACACGTCGTGTTTCTAATAGAACTGTTAATTTAGATAAAATTGATAAAGTAAATGATTTATCTAGAAGTATATTGTCAAAAAAACTATCTGTGACTGATTTTAAAAAAGAATTAATTAAAATAAATAAGGAGGATATCTATCCACTTCCTGTTATTATAATATTTTCAGCCTTAGGTGCTGGTTCATTCTCCGTTCTATTTGGAGGAACTCTTAAAGATGTTTTTGCAGCATTTTTAATAGGTTTAATAATTAAATATCTTACTGTAAAATGGTCTGAAATAGGTATAAACTTATTCTTTGTAAATAGTATATGTAGTGGAATTGCAGCTCTTTTAGCAATAATTCTTTATAAACTAGGAATTGCAAGTCAAGTTAATCAAACTATTATTGGAGCTATAATGCTGTTAGTTCCAGGGCTGGCTATAACAAATGCCATTAGAGATACTATATCTGGAGATTTACTTTCAGGTATAATTAGAGCTGCTGAAGCATTTTTAGTTGCAATATCCATAGCTGTGGGTACTGGTGCAGTCTTAAGCTTCTGGATATCAAACTTTGGAGGTATTTAAAATGATTATTTTAGTTACACTTGTATCTTTTTTTGCTACATTTGGATTTTGTATTGCTTTTAATATACGTGGAAAGAAAATATTCTTTGCAGCACTTGGTGGCGCTATAAGTTGGTTTTTTTACTCATTACCTTTACAAATGGGGTTATCTGAAATATCATCATTACTTCTTTCATCTATAATTTTTAGCATATATAGTGAAGTTTTAGCCAGAATTTTCAAAACACCAGTTACAACATTCGTAGTATGTGCATTAATTCCATTAGTTCCTGGTAGTGGTATGTATTATACTATGAGAGAAGCAATTTCAGGAAATATCTCTAAATCATTAGAATTAGGATTAAATACAATAGCAAGTGCTGGAACTTTAGCATTAGGAGTCTTATTTGTTTCTACACTAACAAGATTAATTCTTAGCGCTAAACGAAAAAAAGAAATGAAAAAATATGCCCAAAAGTAACTTTACATAAAAAAATAATCTCAACATATTTGGTTGAGATTATTTTTTATGTTATTAAATCTTTTTATTTCTTACCCTTTAATTTCTTATACGCTTTTGCATTTTTAATTAAATCTTTCAAATCCTCTGCCATTTCCACTAACATGCCATTCTTAATCTTAGCCTTATGCATCTTTCTATTCATTTTTTTCATCATTTTGTTTTTCATAGTGACTCCTCCTTAGTAAAAATATATAGAGTACTTACATTATTATTTTAATCAAAATGAGGTTTTTTATCCTGTCAAATATTCTTTAAAAACATTCCATAATATTCAAAAAAAGAAGCTAGCTTTTGCTAACTTCTTTATATAATAATATTATTCTTTATCTTCAGTCTTAACAACTAATCCTAATTCATCAATTTGTTTTTGGTCTACAACATTTGGTGCTTCACTTAAATAGCAGTAAGCATTTTGGTTTTTAGGGAATGCAATAACATCCTTAATATTTTCAGTTCCAGCTAAGAACATTACCATTCTATCTAAACCAAATGCTAATCCTCCATGTGGTGGTGGTCCAAATTTGAATGCATCTATTAAGAAGCCAAATCTTTCTTGTGCTGACTCTTCAGTAAAGCCTAATGCTTTAAACATTCTTGTTTGAAGTGCAGAGTCATGTATTCTTATAGATCCTCCACCTAACTCTTCACCATTTAATACTAAGTCATAAGCCTTAGATCTAACTGCTCCAGGATTGCTTTCAATCATATCTAAATCTTCATCCATTGGTGATGTAAATGGATGGTGAGCTGCATGGTATCTATCTTCTTCTTCATTATATTCGAATAATGGGAATTCAGTAATCCATGTAAAGTTAAATTCATTTTTATCTTTAATTAAATCAAATTGATTAGCAAGCTCTAATCTTAAAGCACCTAAACTTTGGAATACTACTGAATTTTTATCTGCAACTATAAGTATTGCATCTCCAGTTTCAGCTCCCATAGTTTTAATTATATTATCTGTAACATCATCAGTTAAGAACTTAGCAATTGAAGATTTAACACCATCTTCTTTAATTTGAATCCAAGCAAGACCTTTTGCTTTGTATCCTTTAACAAAATCAACTAATTTATCAAGTGGTTTTCTACCTAAATCAGCTCCACCTTTTAAGCATAACGCTCTTACGCTTCCACCGATTTCTAATGCAGATTTAAATACTACAAAATCCATATCCTTAACACATTCTGTAATATTAGTAATTTCCATACCAAATCTTAAATCTGGTTTGTCAGAACCGTACTTTTCCATAGCTTCTTTAAATGGCATTCTCTTAATTGGAAGCTTTACTTCATGACCTAAAACTTCTTTAAATACATGAGCAATTAATCCTTCATTTAAAGCCATAATATCATCTTGCTCTACAAAGCTCATTTCTAAGTCGATTTGAGTAAATTCTGGTTGTCTATTAGCTCTTAAATCTTCATCTCTGAAACATTTGGCAACTTGATAGTATTTATCAAATCCTGATACCATTAATAATTGTTTAAATATTTGTGGTGATTGTGGAAGTGCATAGAACATTCCAGGATAGTTTCTTGATGGAACTAAGTAATCTCTAGCACCTTCTGGAGTACTCTTATTTAATATAGGAGTTTCTATTTCTAAGAATCCATTATTATCAAGGTAATCTCTAACAGCCTTTGTAGCTCTATTTCTTATCATAAAGATTTTTTGCATATCTGGTCTTCTAAGATCTAAATATCTATATTTTAATCTTATATTTTCAGCAGCATCTAATCCTTCTTTAATGTATATTGGTGGAGTTTCTGATTCTGATAAAACTTTTATGCTTTCACACTTTAATTCTACCATACCAGTTTCCATTGAATTATTTGGAGCTTCTCTTAAAACAACTTCTCCAGTTACAGCAATACAGTATTCTGGTCTTACAGCTTTAGCTTTTTCAAAGCTTTCTGCATTAATCTCTTCACCAAAAACTATTTGCATAATTCCTGTTCTATCTCTAAGATCTATAAATTGAAGACCTCCAAGTTTTCTATTTCTTTGAACCCATCCCATAAGAGTTATTTTTTCTCCTACGTTTGCTTCTCTAGGTTCACCACACATCATGGTTCTTTTTAATCCATTTAAAGCCTCACCCATTGGTAAACTTCCTCCTAACTATTTAATAGCATTAGCTATTTCTTGTATATTATCTAAACTTACTTCAAATACTTCTCCATCGCTCATTCTCTTAAGCTTTATTGATTTATTTTGAAGTTCGTCATCACCTAAAATTGTTGTAAATGCTGCACCAATCTTATTAGCATATTTCATTTCAGCCTTTACGCTTCTTCCCATATGATTAACTTCTGTTTTAATTCCAGCTTCTCTTAATTTATTAGCTAAAGTAACTGCTTCAAATTTAGCATCATCTCCTCTAGCTCCAATATATAAATCAAAAAGATTTTCATTTGGAATTTCTATTCCTTCTTTTTCTAATATCATGATAAGTCTTTCAATTCCCATACCAAATCCAACTGCTGGCATTTCAGGACCACCTAATTGTTCGATAAGCTTATCATATCTTCCACCACCACAAACAGTAAATTCATCATTTAAGATTTCAAATATTGTTTTAGTATAATAATCTAATCCTCTCACTATTCCTGGATCTACTGTGAATGGAATATTTAAAGCAGTTAAATACTTTTTAACAGCATCAAAATGAGTATCGCACTCTTCACACATATAATCAAGTATTATAGGAGCATTTTTAGTAATTTCATTACATTTTCTTTCTTTACAATCTAAAATTCTCATAGGATTTTTTTCAAATCTTGATTGACATAAAGAACATAAATTATCATAATTTTCTTTTAAGTAATTTTTTAAAGCTTCATTATAATTTGGTCTGCAACTTGGACATCCTAAATTATTTATATTTAAGCTTAAGCTTTGAAGTCCTAAAGTTTTTAAAACTTGCATTGCTAAAGCAATTACTTCTGCATCCATAGAAGGTTCTTTTGAACCGTATACTTCCGTTCCAAATTGATGGAATTGTCTAAATCTACCTTTTTGTACATTTTCATATCTAAAACATGGAGTTATGTAATAAAGCTTAGTTGGTTGTGCTTCATTAAATAATCTACTTTCAATAAAAGCTCTTCCAGCTCCTGCTGTTCCTTCTGGCTTTAATGTAATACTTCTATTACCTTTGTCATTGAAAGTATACATTTCTTTTTGAACTATGTCAGTTGTATCACCAACACCTCTTGCAAATAATTCAGTATGTTCAAACATAGGAGTCCTAATTTCTCTCATCCCATAATATTTTGCAACATCTCTAAATGTTTGTTCAACAAAATGCCATTTATAAGCATCTTGTGGTAGCATATCCTTCGTTCCCTTTGGAGCTTGCATTTCCATTTAATTATTCCTCCTCTTTTAAGTAAAGGGTATCTAATAGTTTTTTCTTTCCCTCTACCATTTCTTCTATTCTACTACAGTATTCTCTAATATCCTTTATATTTGCAAATCTTTCTATTCTTCCTTCTTCTAAGAAAACAACTTTAGAAACAGCATCTGCACCTAAAGCAATAATAGTTTGCTTATCTTCTATCATTTGAATATTATAAATACATTCTGCACCTTTTCTAGAATAACCTAAGTTCTCCATATTTCCAACCATATTTTTTTGACGATACATATAATATGGATGTAATCCTAACTCTTTAGCTAAATTTCTGCTTTCTTCATACATCCCTGCTAATTCGCTTTGTTTCTTTACTTGAATACCCTTTTTAAGAATAAAATTCTCATAAAGAATTGATGCTCTTTTTAAAGATAACCCATGAACAGTTAAGCTATCTGGATGTAACTTTAATATTTCTTCCTTTGTATGAAGAACTTCTTTTATTCCTTCACCAGGAAGACCTATAATCATATCCATATTAATATCATTAAAGCCCATACTTCTTGCTAAATTAAATTTCTCTATTACATCAAAAGAATTATGGCCTCTTCCTATCATTTTTAAAGTATTATCATTCATACTTTGAGGATTTATACTAATTCTTGTTACATCAAATTTCTTCATTGTTTCAAGTTTTTCTTTAGTTATACTATCAGGTCTTCCACATTCTACAGTAAATTCCTTTAAGTCTTTCCCTTTAACAAATGCATCATAAGCTTCTTGCATAACAATTTCAAATTCTTCATTACTAACAGCTGTAGGTGTTCCTCCACCAAAATATACAGTTTCAATATTTAAATTTCTTTCATTAACATACTTTTTCATTTCTCTAATTTCATATATTAATGCTTCTAAATATGGACTAACTAATTTTTTATTTCCCATTATTGGATTAGCTGCAAAGGAACAATAAAAACATCTTGTAGGACAAAATGCCATTCCAATGTAAATAGCTATATTTTTAGAAGTATTATTTACAAAGCTTACTTCTGTTTTAGCAATCTCTATACAAAGTTTTGCCTTTTCTTCAGATGCTAAATGCTTTTTGTCAAATATTTCTATAATTTCTTCTTCAGTTTTTCCTTCTTGTAAATATTTAAGTGCAATTTTAGATGGTCTAATGCCAACTAAAATTCCCCATGGATATTCTTCTTTTGTAATATCTTTTAATGAAGAAAATACTAATCTTTTAATGTCTTCTTTAATATTTTCAGATATTTTAGCTTCTTTATGATAAGTATTATTAATAAACTCTACTTTATTATCTAAAATATTAACAATATAATCTCCATCATCTAAAAATTTAATTTCATCTAATGGAAAATAAATATTAAACATTTGATATACGTCATATCTGTATTTCATGTCATTTAATTTAATTTTTATTTCCATGACTTCTCCTTTTATTAAAAAATCTCAAACTCATCTTGTAAGAATGGATTTCTTAGTTTTTCATATCCAATAGTAGATGATTCCATATGTCCAGGATATATTTTTATATCCTTATCTAAAATCATCAATTTTGTTTTTATTGATTGTATTAATTCATTGAAATCTCCACCTATAAAATCACTTCTACCTACTGACCCCTTAAATAAAGTATCTCCAGTAAACATAGCATCTTTATAAAGATAGCACATTCCACCCTTAGTATGACCTGGTGTATGAATACATTTTATTTCACCATCACCAAATGATAAAGTATCCCCGTCTTTTACAAGGTTATATTCTTTTGGTAAATTTCCAAAAACTGTTCTATCAGTTTTCATAAAATGAACCTCATTTTCATTCATATATATAGGAGCTTTAAACTTCTCTACAACTTCATTCAAAGCTTCCACATGATCAAAGTGACCATGAGTTAGTAAAATATATTTAATATTACATCCTAACTCTTCTATATTTTTAATTAATAAATTACCATTTCCACCTGGATCTACAATACAAGCATCTTTTGATTTTTCATCTATTAAAACATAAATATTTTCTTCATAAATTCCTATAGGATACGTTTTTATAATCATATTTTCACCTCACAAATTTATCTCATAACTATCTAAAAGTTTTTACTGCTATCTAATAATATAGTTACTGGACCATCATTTTTAATATCAACCTTCATGTCAGCTCCGAAAATACCTGTTTCAACTTTTAATCCAGTTTCCTTCATTATTTCAACAAACTTATCATAAAAGCTTTTAGCTTCTTCGCCACCTAAAGCATTCATAAAATTAGGTCTTCTACCTTTTCTTGCATCTCCATATAGTGTAAATTGTGATATTAACAATAACTCACCTTGAATATCTAATAAAGATAAATTCATTTTATCATTTTCATCACTAAAAATTCTTAGATTAATTATTTTATCTTTAATATACTTCATATCTTCCTCAGTATCTTCTTTTGAAATACCTAAAAGAACATTAAATCCTTTGTTAATTTCACCTACAATAACACCATCAACTTCAACGCTAGAATAAGTTACTCTTTGTACTACTGCCCTCATTTTATATCCATCCTTTAATACAAACTTCAACTTTAAACTTGGAAGTTATAATTTAGTTATTCATTCTATAAACATCCATAACACCATTTAATTTTCTTACTTTTCTCATTAATTCTTTTAATTGCTCTATGGTGTCTATTTTAACTTTTATATTAATATATGCTAAATTACTCTTAGCACTTTTTGCATTTAATGCATTAAGAGGTAACTTACTTTCCATTATAACATTCATTATATCAGAAAGCACTCCTGATCTATCTTCTGCTTTAACTTGAATCTCTGCCATATAAGCAACACCCTTAGCAGTTCCCCAAGCCACATCAACAACCTTTTGCGGATCTTCTTCAATTAAAGTTTGTAAATTACTACAATCTTTTCTATGAATAGATACTCCACGTCCCTTTGTTATATATCCTAAAATATCATCTCCTGGCACTGGATTACAACATTTAGCAAATCTAACCATTAAATTATCTTCACCTTTAACGGTAACACCATAATTATTTTCTTTTTTTCGTTTTTCAGTTTTAGATATATTTTCTTCAATAGCCTTATTTAAAGTTTCTTCTTTAACTTTTTCATCTTTAGATAGATTTTCTTCTTTCAGTTTAGAAATAAATGAAGATGCTACAATAGATCCAAATCCAATTAAAGCATATAAATCATCCATACAATTTATATTATATCTTTTTATAACCTTATCATAAGCTTCACCCTTAGCAATATCAGCATAGTGAACCCCTTGTTTTTTTAACTCTCTTTCAAAGACTTCTTTTCCTTTTGTAATATTTTCTTCTTTTTTAGCCTTTTTAAACCAAGCTCTTATTTTACTTTTTGCTTGATTACTTTTAGCAATGCTAAGCCAATCCATATTAGGCCCCTTTGAATTATTAGATGTTAATATTTCAACTATTTGCCCAGTTTTAAGTTGATAATCAAGTGGAACTATCTTACCATTAACCTTAGCACCAACACATTTATTTCCAATATCAGTATGTATTCTATAAGCAAAATCTATAGGGGTTGCACCATTTGGTAAATCTATAACCACACCTTTTGGAGTGAATAGGAAAATTTCATCTGTAAAAAGATTAATTTTGAAGCCTTCCATAAACTCTTCTGCATCAGAAGTTTCCTTTTGCCATTCAAGCATATCTCTAAGCCATACTAATTTATTCTCAAATGACTTTTCTTTATTATCAGAAGTATCTCCTTCTTTATATTTCCAGTGCGCAGCTATACCATATTCTGCAGTTTTATGCATCTCAAAAGTTCTTATTTGAATTTCAAATGTCTTTCCTTGTGGACCTATAACTGTTGTATGTAAAGATTGGTACATATTAGGTTTCGGCATTGCAATATAATCTTTAAATCTTCCTGGTATAGGTTTATATATAGTATGGACTATCCCTAATACTTCATAACAGTCTTTTACTGAGTTCACAAGTATTCTTATAGCAGTTAAGTCAAATATTTGTTCTATACTCTTATTTTTAGTAACCATTTTTCTATAAATGCTATAAAAATGCTTAGGACGACCATCTATATCTGAATCAATTCCAGCATCTTCAAGTTTTCCATATAAATCTTCAATTATTTTTGCAATATAAGTTTCTCTTTCAACTCTCTTTTCTGCTATTTGATTTACTAAATCATAATATTCTTCTTCATGTAAATATCTAAAGCATAAATCTTCAAGCTCCCACTTTACCTTCGAAATCCCTAATCTATGTGCAAGTGGTGCATATATGTCTAAAGTTTCTTTTGAAATTCTTTTTTGTTTTTCTTTTGGCATATATTTTAGAGTTCTCATATTATGTAGTCTATCAGCTAATTTAATTATAATTACTCTTATATCATTTGCCATAGCCAATAACATTTTTCTAAAATTATCTGCTTGTTGCTCTTCCTTAGACTTATATTCCATTTTAGTAATTTTAGTAACTCCGCTAACTAGATTAGCTATTTCTTCATTAAAAATATTTTTAATATCTTCATATGTATAGTCAGTATCTTCTATAACATCATGGAGTAATCCTGCAACTATGGTACTTGTATCCATACCTAATTCAGCCAAAATTGTAGCTACATCAATGGGATGAATTATATAAGGTTCTCCAGATTCTCTTTTTTGTTCCTTATGAGCTTCAAACGCTAGGTTAAATGCCTTATTGACAACATTTAGGTCAACATTTGTGCAATTTTCCTTTATTTTTTGTATCAATACCTCAACCATTCAGATCCTCCCTTTAAATTTTCAAATATTATACTTTTTTTATAATCTAAGTTAAAATCAATGGCTGGTTAAATCAACCAGCCACCTTACACTAATTATATATTAAAATTTTAGGTATTTCAATAAATTAAATATCGTATTGAACAAGTGACATTACTTCGTATCCCTTTAATTTATCTCTTCCGTTTAATTCAGTTAATTCAATTGCAAAATCTAAAGCAACAACTTCACCACCTGCAGCTTCTACAAGTCTAGTTACAGCTTCAATAGTTCCCCCTGTAGCAAGTAAATCATCAACTATAGCTACTCTTTGGCCTTTCTTAATTGCATCTTTATGAATTTCTAATACATCTGTACCGTATTCTAAATCATAACTAACTGATACTGTTTCAAAAGGTAATTTTCCTTTCTTTCTAACTGGTACAAATCCAACTCCTAAAGCATATGCAACAGGTACTCCAAATATAAATCCTCTTGCTTCAGGTCCTAATATAATATCTACATTTTTATCTTTAAGATGTTCAACAATTGCATCTATTGAGTACTTAAAAGCTTCTCCATCTGCTACTAAAGTAGTTATATCCTTAAAACTAATTCCCTTCTTCGGAAAATCTTCCACTATTCTTATGCTTTTTTTTAGATCCATAACAAATCCTCCATATCAACTTATTCTTGTATTTATTATAGTCAAATACCTCTGTAATTATATTATACATTTTCTTTAGACTTATTTAAATACTTTGTTATTTGTTCTGCTCTTTCTTTTCTATTTGTTATTAATAGTTCAATTATAATTCTAGCATTATCTGTCATAGTTACAACATTAATAGTTGGAGTAATAACATCTATGATTTTATCAACACTATCATCATTTATATTAATCATGCTATAAGCATCCATGATAGATCTTAACCCATGATTATTTGTATTAATTAAAAACCTCATACCCTCTTTTATAATAACACTATTCTCACCCTTTTTAGGTGATTTAGTCCATTTTTCACCTATTAATATTAAGTCCAAATACTTATTTATACTTTTAACATTATAGTAAATTGCAATTGCTTGCATTAGCTTAAATGTTAATCCACTTATTGATAAGTTTTTGTATCTATATTGACATCCCTTTTGATTAGGATTTATGTATATGTACTCATAATCATAATTTACGTCTCTATTTTCTATAACTATCAAATCTATCCCAAGACTTTTACAAAGCTTTTCTTCTTCTTTTGATTTTAAATCTATTCCTAAAGTTATAAGTATCTCGCCGCCTAAAAAATGAACATTGTTTATTATATCCTTAGATGAAATTTTAGATTTATTTGAAGAATCATCATGGACTACGTATTCAATATCTGCATTTAAGTATTTCAAAACCAGTATAAGGGATGAAATAGCACATAATCCATCTACATTTGGTATCCCGTAAACAACAATCTTTTTTCTATTATTAATTGCTGATACCATACGTTCTATTGCTTTATTCATATCTTTAAGTATAAAGGGATTATATCCAGTTATGTAATTAGGACTATATATACTTTCCCAAAACTTACGCATTTTAAACTCCTCCATAAAAATAAGAAAACATCTATATTATAATTTAA
>OLNY01002940.1_pt1 | contig 11325 bp, 8 predicted proteins | sample 1671981 | NCBI WGS metagenome assembly OLNY01 (sample SAMEA3136632, study PRJEB25190) | human gut metagenome | biome: human gut; feature: human-associated habitat; material: faeces | place: Austria | collected 2013 | reverse complement strand
CCCGCCGAAACGCACGGGTCGGAGCGAAATCTCTCTTGTCAAAAAAGGGCACCGCCCCTTTTTGACAAGCTCTTGCAAAATGCCCGGCAGCACCGGGCATTCTGCATGGGGTTTTGCATGGGGAAGTGTGGTCAATCCTGGGGCAAGGCAGGGGTCTCGCCGTTCAGAACCTGCTGGATCAGGCTCTTGGCGGTATTGATCTGGGTGGCGTTGGGCCACATGACCCACAGGGTCTCGTTGCCGGCGGAATAGCACGGCTCCATGCCGCCTTCGCCGCTGACGGAATAGCTGGTGATGTTCCAATGGACGTTGTCCCGCAGCTGCATCTGCACCAGGCTGCTGATGTCCTCGTAGGTCAGGCTGGTGATGAAGGAGGAGGACACGGCGTCCAGGACCTTCTGATATCCCTTGAGGATAGCAGGGGAGGAGGCCTTGTCCACAATGGCGCGGATCACGGCCATCTGGTTGCGGCCCCGCTGATTATCGCCGTCGCCGAAGGCGTGGCGCTCCCGGGCGAAGCACAGGGCCTGCTCTCCGTTGAGGTGGTTGATGCCCTGAGTGAAGGTGTAGCCCGCCATGTGGACGCCGTCGCCGTTTTCGTCAGGCACCTCCATGCCAACGGTGGTGAACTCGTGTTCGGAGTTCACATCCACGCCGTCCAGGGCATCCACGATCTTCTTCAGGCCCGCGAAATTCACCCGGGCATAGTAATCCGCCTTGACCCCGTAGAGGTTCCCCAGCACGGCGGCAGATTCGTCGATGCCGTACATGCCGGCGTGAGTCAGCTTATCCCGCTGCCCGTTGCGGGCCAGGGGCACATAATAATCCCGGGGGGTATTGATCAGCAGGATCTGGTGGGTGCGGGGGTGGATCACCGCCAGAATGTTCACGTCACTGAGGCTCTGGATATTGATATCGCTGCTGCGGGCGTCGATGCCGCTGCAATAGACAATGAAGGGCTGGGAGGTGATGGAGGCGTTGGGCTTGATGGGCTCCACCTCCTTGGTGGTGCTGAATTCATAGATGATGCGGGTATCCTTGGAGAAGGTGCTGTAATCCTCCAGACTGTCCAGCGTGGTGAGATAGCTGGAGTTGAGGATGATGGCCCCGGCGTTGCCGTCGTACAGGGCGTCGGCCAGGGAGGTCAGGTCCGTGCAGGTGCTGGTATCCACACGGCCGCCCAGGCCGTCCTTGATATCGTCCAGCAGGGCCTGGGTATTGTCGGCGCTGATGTCGGCGTCCTCGCTGAGGATGCCGAAGGTGTAGCCCACGGTATCGCCGATGCTGCGGGCAGGGTCGTCGTCCATGACCACTACATAGGAGGTGGTCTTTTGCAGGGTGTGGCCCGCAATGGCCAGCAGTGCGCTTTTGCCGGAGGCGGCAGCCACGGAGCCATACAGCATCAGGCCGGACAGCAGCACCGCCAGCAGGCCGCAGACTACCTTGCTGGTCTTGACCCGGCGGATGGGCAGCTGGATGATGACATGGCCTGCGTTGATCAACAGCAGGACCACCTCAATGACGATGAGGTACAGATCCGTCAGCAGCTTGGTGGACATCAGCTGCACCAGCAGCACCAGACTGCAGATCATCAGCAGGGCCACAGTGGCCAGGCCGAACCAATCGGCGCTGGTACGGTAGAGCCTGCGCCGTCTCCGGCGGGGCTGTTCTTGTTCGTTCATAAGCGTTTCGTCCTTTCTTCGTCAGGGATTCACGGTGGGCGTCTCGCCCCGGAGGACCTGCTGGATCAGGTCCTGGGCAGTGGCGACCATCTGTTCATTGGGCAGAACCACAGCATACCGGGCATCATTTCCCAGGCTGTAGCAATAGTCGGCGCTGTTTTCACCGGCAAGGCCGTATGTAGTGATGTTCCAGCCGGACATGTCCTGCAGCTGCATCTTTACCAGGGAAATAATATCTTCCTTGGGCATATTGGTGGCGATGGAGTCGGAGGCGGCGGCCAGGACATCCTGGTAGCTTTTCAGAATGGCAGGGGAGGCCGCCTTATTGACGATGCCCTGGACTACCAGCATCTGGTTGCGGCCCCGCTGCATGTCGCCATCGTCGAAGGCGTCCCGCTCACGGGCAAAGGCCAGCGCCTGGCGGCCATCCAGGTGATTCACGCCCTTCTGGAAGGAGTAGGCGGCGAAGTGGAAGTTGCCGCTGCCGTCCTCGTCGGGCACCTCCATGCCCACAGTGTTGAAGGCCACGTCCGAATTGACGTCGATGCCGCCCAGGGCATCGATGACGCCCACCAGACCGGCAAAGTGGACCCGGGCGTAATAGTTCACATCCACGTTATACAGCTGCTCCAGGCCCTTGATGGACTCCTCGATGCCGTAGAGGCCGAAGTGGGTGAGCTTATCCTTCTGCCCGTAAGAGGGAAGGGGCAGGTAATAGTCCCGGGGGGTGCTGACCAGCAGGATCTGGTGGGTGGAGGGGTTCACAACAGCCAGAATATTGGTATCGCTGCGGCTGTTGAGGGGGATATAATCCACCCGTTCGTCGGTGCCGCTGCAATACACCACAAAGGGCTCCCGGGAGATGTTGGCGTTGGGAGCAATGGGATCGGGGTCCTCCTTGTCGATGGAAAAGCGGTAAATGACCTTGGTGTCCTTGGAGAAGCTCTGGTATCCCTCCGTGCCCTTGAGGACGGAGAAGTAGCTGTTGTTGAGGATGACGGCGTCCACCTGCCGGTTCAGCAGGGCGTCGGCCAGCTGGGTGAGGGTGCCGAAGCTGGCGGTCTTTACCTGGCCCATGCCGTCCTCAATATGGGAAAGGGCGGCGTCGGTGTTTTCCCGGTCCAGGGTTTCCAGGATGCCGTAGGTATAGCCGAAGGTATCGTTGACGGTCTCGGCGGGGTCATCGGCCCGGACCACCACGCAGGTGGTGGTCTTGGCAGAGCCGCCGGAGGTGATATTGGACAGGAACTTCATAAGGGAGCCGGCGGCGGTGGAGGTGAAGATCATGGCGGCGGACAGCACCAGCGCCACCACGGCGCAGATGAGCTTTCCGGCCACATTGCGGCGCACCGGCAGCTGCACAAAGGCATGCAGCCCGTTGAGAAGCACCAGCACCAGAATCAGCACAACGGTCAGCGCCGTGGTCAGCACACCGGCGCCAAGCACCCGCACCAGCAGGATCACGCTGCACACCAGCATGCACAGCAGGGCAAGCAGCCCGAACCAGTCGGCCAGGCCGCGGCTCCCACCCCGGGAGCCATAGTAGGATGAATAGGCATTTCTGCGACGTCTGCTCATGGGTTTTCTCCTTGTTTTTTCTCTATATCTTTTTGCGTGTGCCGCTCAGGGGAGCTGAGGCGTTTCGCCGGACATGACCTGGCGGATGAGCTCCTTGGCGGTGTTGACGGTGTCCATATTGGGGCGCATGACCCAGGCGGCATCGCCCAGAGCATAGCAATACGAGGTATCACCGGAGCCGGAGACGGCGTAGCTGGTAACGTGCCAGCCGGACATATCCTTCAGCTGCATCTGCACCAGGGCGGCGATGTCGTCGTAGCTGAGGCTGGTGAGAAAGGCGTCGGACAGGGAGGACAGCAGCGTCTGGTAATTTTTCAGCACGGCAGGGGAGGAGGCCTTGCTGATGATGGCCTGGATGACGGCCATCTGATTTTTGCCCCGCTGATTGTCGCCATCGGCAAAGGCATAGCGCTCACGGGAGAAGCACAGAGCCGCCTCACCGTTCAGGTGATTCACGCCCTCGGTGAAATCGTAGCCGCCCATGGAGAAGGCCTTTGTGGAATACACGTCTACGCCGCCCAGAGCGTCCACGATCCGGGTGAGCCCGGCGAAGTTGACACGCATGTAAAAGGACGTGTGGGTGCCGTACAGGTTATCCAGGGTCCGCATGGATTCGCCGGTGCCGTAGATCCCGGCGTGGGTCAGCTTGTCCAGCTGGCCGTTGTGGGCCAGGGGCAGGTAATAGTCCCGGGGGGTGTTCACCAGCAGGATCTGGCGGGTGGTGGGATTCACCACGGCCAGGATATTCACGTCGCTGCGGCTGGTGATGCTGATGTCGCTGCTGCGGGCGTCGATGCCGCTGCAATAGACCACAAAGGGGTCCTTGGTCACATCCACCGGGGCATCGGCATCGGCAGGCGTAGGCTCCACGGCTTTGGTGGTGGTGTATTCATACAGGATGCGGGTGCGGTCGGAAAAGTCGGCGTAGCCCTCCTGCTCCTCCAGCAGGGGAATGTAGCCCTTGTTCAGCAGAATGGCGCCCACCTGATCGTCATACAGGGCGTCCGTCAGCAGGGCAGGGGAGGCGTAGGCCGTGTGGTGCGCCGAGCCCAGCTTCTCCTGAAGCTGTTGGAGCAGGGACTGGGTATTCTCCGTGTCCCGGTCCTCCAGAATACCCAGCAGATAGCCCTTGATGTCGTCGATGCTCTGAGCGGGGTCATCGGCATTGACGATGACGCAGGTAATGTCGGTTTCGGCAGATTTATCGGCGATGTCAGTAATGGCGTGCTGCACGGAGGTCAGGGCCGCCGCGCCGTAGATCATGGCGGCAGACAGCAGCAGGGCGATGACGCCGCAGACGATCTTGCCGCCGGTTTTGTTCCGGCGGGGGAGCTGGACCCAGCCATGAAGCCCGCTGAGCACCAGCAGAGCGCCGGAGGCCAGCAGCAGATGGCCTGTGGACAGGAACCGGGTGGAGATCAGACGAATCACCAGCACCGCGCTGCTGATCAGCAGCACAGCGAAGGCGGCCAGACCAAACCAATCCGCCCCGCTGCGGCGGGGGGAGGTGTTTTCAGTTGCCATAGCGTTTCTCCTTTGTGTTGGGATAAGTCGCCGGTGCGCCGCTTCGCAAAGCACACCCATTGTAATTTACACGGTAACAGTTTCCTATTATATATCCTGCGGCGTCAAATTTCCATCCTTATTTGTAACAAAATTATGAATTTCCCCGTATTTACCGGGTGAGGATAGGGTCCCGGAGGGTAAAACGGTTGAAGCGGCAGAAAAAATGTGGTATGATGAGAGCAAGATGCCGCACCCGCTGCGGAACAGCGGGGCCGGCGAAACGAGGAGGAAACACACATGAAAGCAGCGCTTGTCATCATGGCGGCTGGGCTGGGCTCCCGCTATGGCGGAAATAAACAGGTGGACGGGGTAGGCCCCGGCGGCGAAATCCTCATGGAATACTCCATTCACGACGCTATTCGGGCAGGCTTCACCAAGGTCGTGTTCATCATCAAGGACGACATGGTGGACCTGATGCGCACGCTGTGCGGCGACCGCATTGCCGGCCTGACGGCCCGGGACGGGGAGCCGGTGGAGGTCTGCTATGCCGTGCAGGACTATTCCAGTCTGCCGGCGTTCTATACTGTGCCTGCCGGGCGCACCAAGCCCTTCGGCACCACCCACGCCGTGCTGTGCGCGCGGCCCTATGTCCAGGAGCCCTTCTGCGTTATCAATGCCGACGACTATTACGGCGTGGATGCGTACCGGGCCATCTATCAGGAGCTGGGCCGCCTGCCGCAGCAGGGAAAGGCCACCATGGTGGGTTATCTGCTGCGCAACACCGTCAGCGCCCACGGTACCGTGTCCCGTGGTGTATGCCACGTGGAGGATGGCCATCTGACAGGTATTCACGAGGCTCTGAAGATCCAGCTGTTCCCCGACGGCACCATCGCCGACGTGGCCGACGGTCAGCGCCGGGAGCTGGCGGCAGATATGCCGGTGTCCATGAACTTCTGGGGCTTTATGCCGTCTATTTTCGACCAGATGGAGGAATATTTGGACGACTTCCTGCGGGCGCTGCCGCCGGAGGAGATCAAGGCGGAGTGCCTGCTGCCCAACATGGTGGGCGATCTGCTGAAAAAGGGACGGCTGTCCGTGTCCGTGCTGCATTCGGCGGACCGGTGGTTCGGTATGACGTATCACCAGGACCGGCAGGCCGTTGCCCGGGAGCTGGCAAGGCTTCACGAAAACGGAACATATCCCCCCACGCTGCGGAGCTGAAAAGGAGAATATTTTCATGTATACCACCGAAAAACAGGCGCCCGGGCGGCTGACAGGAAGAAAACGGAGCGGCCGGCGGTGGCTGCTGATCCCGGCGCTGTGTGCCGTGCTGATCCTGGCCGTGGTGCTGATCGTGGAGCTGGGGAAAAAGCCCCAGGTGCTGCCCGCCGAAACGCCTGCCACGCCGATTTCCCAGGAAAAGCATCAGGAGCCGGAGCCGATCCCGGAGCTTCTGACCCTGGTAAACCCCCGGAACCAGGTGCCGGAGGACTGGTCTGTGGACCTGGTGACCCTGCTCAACGGGATGGAGGTCGACAAGCGCTGTTATGACGCGCTGATGGAAATGATCGACGGGTGCTACGACGCAGGGCTGACGCCGGTGATCTGCTCCGCCTATCGGACACAGGATTTCCAGGAGACGCTTTATAATAATAAGGTATCGGAATGGATGGACCAGGGATACGGCCTGGAGGACGCCAAGGCCAAAGCCGGGCGCCAGGTGGCGGTGCCGGGCACCAGCGAGCATCAGCTGGGGTTGGCGGTGGACATTGTGGACGTCAGCTATCAGCTGCTGGACACCAATCAGGAGAACACTGACGTGCAGAAATGGCTGCTGGAAAACAGCTGGCGGTATGGATTCATCCTGCGGTATCCCACGGACAAGACGGACATTACGGGCATCGTGTATGAGCCGTGGCATTACCGCTATGTCGGCAAGGAATACGCCAAGGAGATCCATGAGAAAGGCGTGTGCCTGGAGCAGTATCTGGAGCAGTGGGGCAAGTAGAGTGAGGGGTATATGCAATTGAACAAAATAAAAATTTTGTTCAATTGAGAGCAGGCTATCATTCTTTTCCGCGGAATCCCTTGTGCCTATATGGAATCCAAGCACAGATCCTTCTCGCATCGTATATGGGAAAAAGCATATGAACACAGACTATCGAACAGATTCACCGGAGATCCTGTTGGATTTCCTGTCATATCATGAGACCATCAAGGCCCATTCCCAGCGGACGGTGGATGAGTATTATCTGGACCTGCGGAATTTTTTCCGCTACCTGAAGTGGTCCCGGGACCCGGCGCTGCAGGAGCAGCCCATGGACGCTGTGGACATCCGGGATGTGGACCTGCCCTTTGTAGGGGCCGTGACCCTGTCGGAGGTCTACGCTTATATGGCTTACCTGAGCCGGGACCGGGTGCTGCATCCCAACAGCGATCGGTCCGCCAAGGGACTCAGCCCCGCGTCCCGGGCCAGAAAGCTGGCGACGATACGGTCATTTTATGGGTATTTATGCAACAAAGTGCATAAGCTGGATCACAATCCCGTGAAGGATATCGATGCACCCAAGCTGAAAAAAACGCTGCCACGGTATCTGACCCTGGATGAGAGCATTTCCCTGCTGGAGTCGGTGGATGGACCAAACCGGGAGCGGGATCTGTGCATTCTGACACTGTTTCTGAACTGCGGGCTGCGTATTTCGGAGCTGATCGGGCTGAACCTGGCGGATATCCACGACGACGCACTGCGGGTCCTGGGTAAGGGTGATAAGGTGCGGATCGTGTATCTGAACCAGGCGTGTCAGGATACGTTGGCGGATTATCTGGCGGTGCGCCGGCCCATCACCGGGCCGGATCGGGACGCCCTGTTTCTGTCGGGGCGAAACCAGCGAATCAGCCGGTCTATGGTGAATACCCTGGTGAAAAAACGCCTGTCTCAGGCGGGGCTGGACAGCACCCAGTACTCCTCTCATAAGCTTCGGCATACCGCTGCCACGCTGATGCTGCAAAACGGCGTGGATGTGCGGGCGGTGCAGGAGGTGTTGGGACACGAGCACCTGAATACCACGGAAATCTATACCCATATCGACAATGAAGCACTGCGGGTGGCTGCAAAGGCAAACCCCTTGTCACACGTGAAAATCAAAGGCAAAATAGGCGATAAGGACGACTGAGAGGGGGCTATGGCCCCCTCTCCCCTTTTGCGGCGTTTTCCGCAAATTTTTGCGGGTTTTTTTATGACAGACCATTGACATTTTGTCCGGAATGCTATACGCTAACGCAGGTAAATACTTTATATGGAGGTTTCTCATGAATACGGCAGAGCTTTCCAGCATGAGCAAGCAGGTCCGGCGGGACATTATCAACATGACCGCCAATGCCGGCAGCGGCCACCCCGGTGGTTCCTTGTCCGCAGCGGATCTGATGACTTGCCTGTTTTTCAATCACATGCACGTGGACCCCAAGCACCCCGACGATCCGGATCGGGACCGCTTCGTGCTGAGCAAGGGCCATGCGGCCCCCTGCTACTACGCGGTGCTGGCGGAGATGGGCTTCATCAGCCGGGACGAGTTTAAAAATTTCCGTCAGCTGCACAGCATCCTCCAGGGGCACCCCGACAGCAAAAAGGTTCCCGGCATCGACGCGGCCACCGGCTCCCTGGGCCAGGGCTGTTCTATCGCCGTGGGTATGGCGCTGGGCGCCAAGCTCCAGCACAAGGATTGCAGGGTCTATGCCCTGCTGGGCGACGGCGAGTGCCAGGAGGGCCAGATCTGGGAGTCCTTCATGGCGGCTGCCCACTATAAGCTGGACAATCTGACCATCATCATCGACAACAACGGCCTGCAGATCGACGGCACCAATGACGAGGTCATGTCTCTGGGCGACCTGCCCGCCAAGCTGCGGGCCTTCGGCCTGGATGTTCATGAGATCGACGGCCACGATCTGGACACCATTGAGGCGGCCCTCAGCGCACCCGCCGTTCCCGGTGTGCCCAAGTGTATCCTGGCCCACACCGTCAAGGGCAAGGGCGTCTCCTTTATGGAGAACCAGGTGGGCTGGCACGGCAAGGCTCCCAACCAGGAGCAGCGGCAGCAGGCTTTGAAGGAATTGGAGGACTGAGACCATGAGTGAAAAAATCGCGACCCGCGAGGCATACGGCAAGGCTCTGGCCGAGCTGGGCAACGTCAACGACAAGGTCGTGGTGCTGGACGCAGACCTGGCTGGCGCCACCATGACCAAGCATTTCAAGGCCGCGCATCCGGAGCGCTTCTTCGACTGCGGTATCGCTGAGGCGGATATGGTGGATATCAGCGCGGGCCTGTCCACCATGGGTCTGGTTCCCTTCTGCTCTACGTTTGCTATGTTCGGCGCAGGCCGGGCCTATGAACAGATCCGCAACTCCATCGCCTATCCCAGGTTCAACGTGAAGATCTGCTGCTCCCACGCCGGTGTGTCCGTGGGTGAGGACGGCGGCAGCCACCAGGCCATTGAGGACATCGGGCTGATGCGGCTGATCCCCGGCATGACCGTGGTGGTGCCCGCCGACGCCAACGAGGCACGGAAGGCTGTGTTCGCCGCAGCAGAGTTCCAGGGCCCCCTGTACATGCGTCTGGGCCGTCTGGCCTCCCCGGTGTTTGAGGAGGATTATCCCTTCGAGATCGGCAAGGCCAACGTTATGCGCGAAGGAACGGATGCCGCCGTGTTCGCCTGCGGCCTGATGGTCAGCGAGACGCTGGAGGCTGCCAAACTGCTGGAAGCTGAGGGCATCCACATCGCCGTGATCAATGTCCACACCATCAAGCCCATCGACGCCGACTGCGTCAGCCATTGGGCCCGGAAGTGCGGCAACGTGGTGACTGTGGAGGAACACAGCGTTATCGGCGGCCTGGGCGATGCCGTGGCCGATGTGCTGATGGGCAAGGTCAACTGCAGGTTCCGCAAGATCGGCATCAACGATCAGTTCGGCCAGTCCGGCAAGGCCCTGGAGGTCCTGCGGGAGTATGGTCTCACCGCCGACCAGATCGCGGCGCGGATCAAGGAGACTCTGTAAATCCGTTGTGTATAGCAAAAGAGGAGAAATCGAAGGATTTCTCCTCTTTTTGGCGCTTCTGCTGCACGAATTCATCAGATTTTCCCAGGCTTCACAAGACATGCAGCCGCCATTCCTGTAAACCTTTTGCGAATATATGCGCCTGGTATGGCAAGACCGCCGGACATACCGTTGCATCCGGAATGTTCAAACCCGCAGCACACATCATCCGCAGCTGGTGAAAATTCAGTCTTGACAGCCGTAGGAAAAAAACGTATAATGGATAGGCTGACGGGGTGTAGCGCAGTTGGTAGCGCGCTTGGTTCGGGACCAAGAGGCCCGGGGTTCAAATCCCCGCACTCCGACCATAACTGGACACCAGTTTTGATACAGTGAGTATCACGATTGGTGTCCAGTTTATTTCATACAAGGAGGTAATCGCATGATTGCAAACAAATTGAAGCCCGGCGATGAAATCAGAGTCGTTGCACCATCAAGAAATTTAACGGAAGTATGGCATGTTGCACATCATCATGCGGTGGACTTCTGGCATAAAGAAGGATTTAATCTCACTTTTTCTAAGAACAGCTGTGAGATAGGTAAATTTCATTCCTCCAGTATTGCATCCCGTGTGGAGGATATCCACGAAGCATTTTGTGCCCCCAATGTAAAAATGATCATAACTTGTCTTGGAGGGTTTAATACCAATCAGCTTCTGCGTCACCTTGATTATGACCTGATTGCAAAAAATCCAAAAATTCTGTGTGGTTATTCCGATATTACTGCATTGCACAACGCAATTTATGCTAAGACAGGCCTTGTCACATACCACGGGCCGCATTTCAGCACTTTTGGATTTGACAGAGAAACTGAGTACACAAGACAAGCATTTGAGAATTGCGTTATCAAGGATGAACCTGTTACCGTTGTACCCTCTGAAGCTGCTGTGAAGTATCATACCATTCAAGAGGGTGTTTGCGAGGGAACAATTATCGGCGGCAATCTCTGCACGCTGAATCTACTGCAAGGTACACCATATATGCCCGACATCAGTGATAAGGTATTATTCCTGGAAGATGACAACATTATGGGTGAGTACTTCTGTTATGAGTTTGACCGTAATTTGGAATCGCTCTTGCAGGTAGAGGGAGCAGATACGATCAAGGGTATTATTTTTGGACGCTTTGATGATAGCTGTGGTTTAACCGTAGAGACAATCACAGACATTATCCGGGACAAGGTTCCATCCCATATTCCTGTGATATTTGGCGCAGATTTTGGCCATGTTTTTCCAATGATTACTTTTCCTATCGGAGGAAGCGTGCGTATTCGAGCAAATCAGGATAAAGTTGAAATAGTCATTGTTGCTCACTGAGCACAAGGGGACAGTATAGTGTGCACCATTTAACGATTCCGCCACCTTTTAACGAAAAGTTGGAGAGGTGTGTATTTGCATTAAAATAAGTCTCTATTTTCATGCAGAGTGTCCTTATAGGATCTGAGTATCCTGTAATGGACACTCTGCTTTTT
>OLNY01002931.1_pt1 | contig 11347 bp, 16 predicted proteins | sample 1671981 | NCBI WGS metagenome assembly OLNY01 (sample SAMEA3136632, study PRJEB25190) | human gut metagenome | biome: human gut; feature: human-associated habitat; material: faeces | place: Austria | collected 2013 | reverse complement strand
TTTTATTTCTTATTTTATTGCAAATTGCATTTAGCCGAAAATTTTTTCGCGAAATCCCCCTTTTTTGACGCGAAATCCGAGAATTACACTAAACATCGCTCACAATTATGCTTAAAATTCAGTTTTCAATCCATACATCTACACATCTGCATATCAATGCAATGCTCACTATTTGCATTTTCTGTACAGTTTTCTACACGTAGATTGTCTATATGTAAATATAACATTTTGCCTCGTAACAGCTTGTTTTTTCAATAAAAAAGTCGAGTAGTCTATTAAAAAACTCTCGACTATAAAATGTTTTACACGAAGTATCTCCTATTTCATTTACCATGTAATAGCCTTTTCGTGAAATAGCCCTTCATCTTCTGATATCCATCCTCTCTGTATTTCACAAGTTTGTGCATCTATAATGATCTGTTCATATCTATAATTTTCTCTGAACGCATCCGTTGCAACATTCTCAATAATCTCTTCTTTTGCTGAATTTGCATATACGCAATCACAAATCCACGCCGGATATAGTGTGTATGTTTCCGGTGAAGTTTCATCTAAATAGCAGACATATCCAAGCCTAACTGCATAAACATCTCTTATATATCCTTCCTCAATAGCTCTTTCAATGGTTTCTATCATTTTATCCACCGATGCGATAGGCACGTCTTCTTCAATTCTTTTTTCAATTTTCAACATCGTTGCATTTATTATAAATGACGCTTCATCCATGTATTCAAATTCGTTAATCGTTATCCAACTAACTCTAGAGCATTTAAGTGCCACATCTTGGCTGATATGTGTCTTATCAGTTGTCAGCATTTTCTTTCCGATATCTAAATAAACGGGTATGCCTTCCATTTTTTGTCTAAAACTTATATAATATGTTCCTTTAGGATAGTCTTTCTTATAGTCCCCCAAATCACTCTTTTTTCTTCCGACTTTCTTTCTGGCTCTTCCCCTCACCTCTACATAGTCAATATCATAATCCACATTTTTATTCTCATAATAGTTTTGTAACACAATCTTCAACTGTTCATTTGCCGAGAAAAGTGACTGTTCATTTTCTTCCGCATATATAGTTTCAAAATTTATTTCGTCAGGATAATAGTATTCACTGATATATCCCCAATTTCCATATCGTTTTGAGTTCGGCTCATCATGCGAAGATTGTAAAAAAGCTAAATCTATCTCTTCCGGATTTGCACAAAAAACGGTCGCTACTCCGCTATTCTCATCTGATAGTTTAGAAAGAATATACGGATCATCATAAAAAATACCCGCACCTGCATTCCCCTGATCAGGTGATTTTTCCAACCCCATTCCCTCTGCAACCTCTTTCCCCATTATTGCTTTTACCTGCAAAATCGGTATTTTTTCAACATCGGGTATTCCAATCTTTGCTTTCACTGATATTTCTCTTCCAAATGCAGTATATGTCTTATCCCAAACTTGCAAATTTTCTTCTGCAATTTCCTTTTTCACTTCAACAACCGATACCATTTCACCTTTAGCCATTTGAACCATAGTGCACATAAGCAATAATAATGTCATAGTAAAAAAAGGTTTTTTCATTTTCTCTTTCCTTCCTTATTTCTAAAAAAAGGGGGTGCACGGTCTTTTCTTTTTGACCTTGCCCCCCCCCTTATGCTACCGCTTACTTATTAGACAGGAAATATCCGCTAAGCGTAATACTGCTTACTCCGTCATAATTGGAATAGTTCGTATTACCACGAGCCGATACAGAATAGACTTTCGGAGCTTTAATATTCGCATTCTGGATCGGGATTTCACTATACTGAGTAACCCACTTAGAACCACGGGTTGTTCTTGTGCTGCCATTTACTTCCTGTCCCCGGAAATGGTTAGTATACTCGTCGGTGTCTACATTATCATGACTGTAGACATAAATTCTTCCATTTGTACCGCTTTTGGACTTCGCCTCGTTCCAGGCGCATTCGTATAACTCGTCGTGCTCGTACAAGACACGCCAATCGTAAACGTCATAGCACTCGCTACGCTTGCCAAGCTCACCAGCATCGCAATCGCCAAAGCCAACGCTACCATTTTCTTCATAATTTTTTCCTCCTTTTAGTCTTTGTCGCTTGTGTTGTCAGCCCTCCATCTCTGTGGTGTACTTTTTTGATCCTTGCGGACACCATCGCTTTCAGCGACGGGGCTTCCCAGCTTGTTTGCAGGGATCATTTTTCGTACCCACCCTCTTCATAAGCCATTGGAATCGACCTCCTTTTTTCTTTATTTTACATGATATTTTCCTTTTCTCCTAGGCTTGTCGCGAAATCCCCTTTTTTCGATGCGAATTTCGTTTTGGATACTCTTTAGGCTCACTTTAATGATTCCCATGTGATAATTTGGGGGCAATACGCCAGTTCTTGTTTTTCTATCAAATAAGGTTCTATCTCTCCAGTTTGAGCATTGATCACAAGCTGCTTATAATAATACTGCTTCCGTTCATCCTGAACCTGCTCAGATTTTTTCAGCTCTTCCTTTGCTGACTCTGAATAATCGCACTCACACATCCAAACCGGATAAATCGTATATATATTTTTCCCTTCATTGCTGAAATAAACGCAATATCCTAGCTTCAAGGCGTATATTCTTCTAATCTTTCCCTGTTCAATTTCCTTTTCTAAGTTATTTATAATTACATCAACATTTTTCAACGGTACATCTTCTTCAATTTTATTTACTCTTTTCAGCCATACTGTATTCAGTTCAAATCGGTTTTTATTCATAAACTCAAAATAATTATTACTCACACGCCATAGCTTTACATTTTTTCGCCAAAAATCGTTTACACCCTTTTTACCTTTATCAGAAGCCAAATCCAAGGAAAGTCTATCTCCAACATCTACATAAATTGGAATTCCGTCCATCATTTCTCTAATACTCAGATTATATGTTCCTGATGGATAATCTTCCACATAGTCTCCGAGATTATAATCATCTATCCCTTTAACCTTATGCAACCGCGAACGTAGTTCCACACGATCCACCATAACAGCCGGTTCTTCAGGATAGAAATAACCAACGACCTTTTCCATGTTCGCCACAGCATCTTCTAGCGACGCAGGATTGTCCTCCGCATAGGTATCCGTCTGCTCAATCTCGTATGGGTAAAAAAATTCACTCGTGTATTTTGTATTCAGATTATGCTCATCTCTTGGCGAAGAATAGTTCGCATTGAAGTTCACCTGTTCAAAATCATCGAGATCCAATGCCTTTGCTTCTCCTGTTATGCCTTCTTCTAAAAGCAAATTAGACTCCGCATACACTGACCACCATCCGTCTTCTCCGATTTTCTCCAGCATAGTTCCATCTCTAGTTAAACGCTGCTCATATACCGCATAGTATGGCTCAACCGAAAAAACAGGAAATTCTTCCACTTCAGGAACTATAATGGGGATATCTACTTGCACCGTTCTTCCTTTTGCTTCATAGCTCTCATTCCAACTTCTTCTTTGGTTTTGGAGTTCTTTAATTCCATACATGTTATTTTCCGATTCTCCTTGTGCAAAGAAGAACACCTCTAATAAAATAGTGATTAAAAAAAACAACGTTTTTTTCATAATTTTCTCCTTATAATATAAATATCAGGAAGCAGGAATCTGCTTCATGATATTCATAACATTTACTTATTCACATCATAACGACCATTCAGCGTAATTCTGCTAATGCCATCATTGTTATAATAGTTTGTATTTCCACGCGCCGATACGGTATAAAAGGTACCACTTTTAATATTATTATTCTGAATCGGAACACTCAGGCCCTGCGTACACCGCTTCGAGCCGCGCGTTGTATTCGTTTTCACTTCAATGCCACGGAAGTGATTGGTGTATTCGTCCGTATCCACGTTATCATGATGATTCACATAGATAGCCGCCTGCGTTCCGGATTTCTGTTCTCCCGTCGTGTCGGCTTTCGTGTAGTTCGTCGTGCTATTGCACCAAACCGGAATGCCAAATGACGCCGCACTCGCTACGCTCGCCAAGCTCACCAGCATCGTAATCGCCAAAGCCAGCGCTACCATTTTCTTCATAAATTTGTTCCTCCTTTGATTCTTGTCGCTTATATTGTCAATCCTCCGTTTTTGTGGTATACTCTTTTCTGATCCTTGCGGACACCATCGCTTTCAGCGACGGAGCTTCCCAGCTTGTTTGCAGGGATCATTTTTTGTACCCACCTTTCTCTCAGCCCATTGGAATCACTCTCTTTTCTTCTATATTTCTAAATTACAGATTCCGCTGTAATCAAGATTCTCCGCTTTTTTCTTGAAGAATCCCATCCTCAATTTCAAAAACACAGTCGCACGCGCGGCTGATATCCGCTGCGCTATGGCTTGCCAGAAGGATGGTTTTTCCCTTTTTTCGCAGTTCTTCAAAAAGCTGGTGAATTTCTTCTATACCGCTTTGATCCAATCCATTAAAAGGTTCATCCAGAATCAAAATTTCAGGATCTTCCATAATCGCTTGGGCAATGCCAAGTCTTTGACGCATACCGAGTGAATATTGGGCTACTGGCTTCTTTTCATCAGGATCAAGTTTCACCTGACGCATGACCTGTGCCGCACGTTCCTTAGTCGCACCGTGTGAAACACCCGCCAACAGCAGCAGGTTTCTCAGACCGCTGTAATGCGGTAAAAAGCCGGGCGTTTCAATGATGATACCTGTCCGCTTAGGGAAATCTACCTTCTTGCCGATTTCATCCCCATTGACAATAATCTTTCCACTCGTCGGATGTGTAAAACCGCAGATACAACGCATCAGCGTCGTTTTTCCGCTGCCATTGATTCCAACCAATCCATAGATTCTTCCGGCTTCAAGCGTCGCAGAAACACACGACAAAACCGTTTGTTTTCCATAGACTTTTGTCACATTTTGAATCTCAATCATCTATCACACCCTCCCTTTGCGCTTATTTCTCATTTGAAAAACTCATATCAACTTTCTTTACACTAACCAACATGACAGCTATAATTCCGGCAATCAGTGCTGCATATCCGCCCATCACTCTCGCCACTTCTTGCAGCTGCATCCCGTCTTCCAACCCGCTCACGATATCCCGCAGCGTCGAAAAGTGCATGGGCATACTCATCGGGAACGGGAAATACTCAAAGTAAATGATTACATGAGCTACCATGATAAAAGCGTATACCATAACACCCACAACAGATGCTCCCCACACGCCAAACATCAAAATGACCAACACCATTGTAAACCAGAAGCAGAACATTGGAAGAATCGCCAGCAATAAAGCAGTGAATGGTGTAAATTGATTCAAAATATACTGCGCAACCAGTGCTTCCTCCGGTTCTATTGCCTTTTCGGCAATTCGGATGATATCGCTCCACCCCGTCCCCGGTGTCACAACCTGAAGAGCTTGAATCGCTATACAGATCAGAATCAACGCGACCATCGCCGCTACCATCATAAAGCAATACAGAATTTGAGCTACCATCCATTTCCAACGGCTGCTGCGAATAAGTGAATACTGCTGATAAGCAATTTTTCTCGGCAGCTCGCTTACCATAATGAGAAACAGTGCAGTCGTCATTGGCATATTGCATCCGAAATTAAACTCATAAAACAGTGTTTCTCCCATGTGCATTGTGTAGCCGGTTTCGTTAAGCGTCATTTTATAGCCACACATCTGGAGATAGCAAATTGCAATGATAAAAAGCAGCATCAGCACCGTTCTCGGAGAATGTACCCACGAATCGAAATTCGCTAGCGCCATCGAGAGTATTCCTTGCCCAAATCGTTCTTTTTTCTCAGGCATCTTGAATCCTCCTCTTGAGCCCTTTTACATAGACAAATATGCTGATAACCAACAGAATCGCGTACATCAGAAGCGACTGCCATACCCTTTCAACCGTTAATGCGTCATTGTACAGTGCTCCGGGATGCGGCGTATTGATTCCAAACAAGTGATAGAAAATTCGGCAAGACCAGAGATAATAAATGCACACCGGAACGATGATCGTAAGCAGCTTATCCGGCACCCAAACCGATACTGCCAGCGCCGTTACCGACCATACCGCCGCACATAGCGCGATTCCAAATGTCATCCATGCATATATGGGAAACGCATAGAAAATGTCAGTCCATTGTGAATAAATGCACTTCGCGCTGAACGGAATCTCTTGATAAGGATGTGCGACCAAATCATAGGGATATGCAATGAAATTCCAGACCAAAGCATGTAATGCAAATGCCAATCCCGTTGCGGCAGCAGCACTAAGCATCGTCGCGATAATTTTATTGCGGGCGTACGTTTGGGTTGAACAGCGAATTGCTTTCCATTCAAGGAATGACGTTCTTACTTCATCGACTTGGCTGATCGCATACGTTACACCCGCACAAAAGGGAAGCAGCAACATTGAGCCACCGAAAAAAATTCCTCCCACCGAAAGCTGCAATGCACCTTCTCGAAATTCGTCGCCCCAGTCGGCACTAAAAATCCACGTCGGCAGTGAATACCCTAAAAAGCACGACAGCATCAGTCCGAAAGCCAGCAAGAACCTTTTGCTAAAAAAGGCGGATTTCAGTTCCTCTTTCATTCAATTTGCCTCCTGTCTTTTGTGTCTCAGATTCTACCAGTTTCCGTGTCATTTTTTATTCAAAATCGCGAAATCGGCTTTTTTTGACGCGAAATCCCATCTTTTCTTGTAATTCCCTATTTTTGTTAGATCTAGTTATGTAAAAAGAAATAAGCTGCTTTTACTTTACAAGAAAAAGTAGCTTATTCTTTACTCTGGACTTACAATTTTAGGGGAGTGGAATTTGAGAATTACTTCTCGTCCTTCAGTTCTTCCGGCACAGGAGCTTCATACGCACCACGATAGCTCGGCATCCCCGCGCTAGCCTTGCCATACTCATAGATTGCATCAATCGCCTTTTGAAGAAGTTCTTTCATAGGGTATCCCTCCTTTTTCATTTGAACCTCTGGTAGTTATGATTATACCAGTTCTTTTCCTTACAAGCATATGCTAACGCGAAATCTGCTATTTTTTCTCCGAAACCCCTATTTTTAGGCCATTGTCCCTATCGTTTTACCTTTTATTCCCGATGTAAATACCTCAAAAATAAGGTAACATGATAGGGCGAGGTGGAGATTATGGCATCAACGGAACATCCTAAAGATTACGGTATTGGAATGCGCATTGCCGAATACCGTCGAGCCCTCGGATGGAGTCAGCATCAGCTGGCTAAACGTCTAAAAACAAACTCGCACACTGTCGAAAATTGGGAACAAGCCGCCGCAATACCTTCAGTAGAAAGTGTTATGCGTCTATGTGAAGTTTTTCACATCACGCCTAATGCGCTTCTCGGGGTCGGAGAAACTAATGTAATTTCACTTAACAACCTTCCTGAAGAAAAGCAAGTGCTTATTCGGCGAGTGTTACAACTTTTTGTAGATGAAAACAACAAATAGTGTGTCACCCAGTCTGCTTCGCGCAGACTTTTTTTATTGACAATTGTCTTTCTGCTCTGCTATGATACTTAATGCAAGTCCCACGTAATATCGAATGTGGTTTTTCTTGACTGGGGAGGAATTAACAGCATGATGCAGGTTTGGCTTTGCGAAGATGACCCAATATTTCGCACATCTATCGAATCAAAAATTTCAAATTGGTCTAAAGCAAGTCACAACTTTGATCTTTCCATCACCACATTTCGTTCATCCGAGGATCTTCTTGAACATTGGCAGCTCGGAAATCACGCGGATATTTTCTTTCTCGATATCCAAATTCCGAAGGAGCTTAGCGGTTTAGAACTTGCCAAATTGATTCGCCAAACCGACGAAGATGTTCCTATTGTTTTTGTAACCAACTATGCCGAATATGTCTATCAAGGTTATACTGTAAACGCTTTACGTTATCTTAAAAAACCCGTGTTGGAATCCGATATTTCTCCTTGTCTTGACATTGCCTATAAGCACTATACGCTGTGCCATCAAGAATCATCTATAATAGCCATTCCTGGCGAACAAATCGTTTTACAATACGCCGAAATTCTCTATCTTGAAGCCTGCTCTCCTAACCTAATCATAAAACGCATAGGTTCTTCATCTGACATATCTTTCAGATATCGAATTTCAAAAGTTTACCCGCTCCTACCCTCCGAACTTTTCGCTTTTTGTCATAGAAGTTATATCGTGAATCTTTCAAAAATCCGGATTCTCAAAAGGACGCAATTAGTTTTGTGTTCAAACGAAGTCCTTCCTATTTCTGAAAAATATGTTGACGAACTATTTCACAAATTCAATGCATATCATCAAAGAGGGTGCTGCTAATCATGTTGTGGAATCTTTTTGAAATTTCGATCAACGCATATGAAGCCTTTTTGATGATATACTTTTTGAAAAGTCGATTACATTTCAAAAAAAATTCTCCTATTGCCGATTGCTTGTGTCTGATTTCCTGTACACTTTTTTATTCTGCCTACATATATTTTGATATTTCCTTGAACGATATTTTCGGTTTTATATTTCCGTTATTCTACGCCTTAACAATGTCCGATGATCGTCCTAGCCTGTCTTTATTTTGGATTTCTATCTTGGCAATCCTCTTTTCCTCAGCAATCGGAGTATCGACTCACTTTTTTAATACCATTTTTCTTCAACATTTGGCACTCTTATCCACACCCGGTCTATACCGTGCTATCTATGTTGTAGCATCAAATCTAATTTTGTCTATTGTTATCTTTTCCGCTTCCAAAATTCGGAAAGACATATTTGGTCTTTCTTGGTCGGTAATGTTCGTTTTTCTCTTTATGAGCCTCAGTATCCTCGTATCGGAAGAATGTCTTTACCAACTCCGAACTCACTTCAACTCCTATATCTTTTCCATCGGATACCTGGGTTTGCTGATTTGTTCTATTCTCTCGATTCTTCTGTTCCACTTCATGGCTGAAAGCACAAATCAAGAGAATCAGTATAAAACAGAACTTAACGCAATCAGGCTATCGCAGAAATATCAAGAGGAATTTACTAGCATATATAATGATTTCATGATAAAAGAGCATGATTTTAAGCACCAGCTTGAAACCTTAAAAGCCTTAATCTCTGAAAATAACAACACCGAAGCTCAGAACTATCTCAACAGCTATACATCCCAGCTTCAAAACATACGTCCTTTTATGACAGGTTGTTTAGCCGTCGATGCTCTTTTAACCTCTAAAGCACTCACAATGAAATCCAAGAACATTGACTTCAAATTCACTCCCTATCCCTTAAACAGCCTTCCTCTCTCCGCTCCTGATTTCTGTTCTGTCGTTGGGAATTTACTGGATAATGCAATCGAAGGCACCCAAAGAGTTCGATCTTCTGATTCACCTTTTATCTCTCTTGCTTTTGCGAGAACATACGATGTCTTTCATATTGTGTGTAAAAACACATGCAATCCTAAAACCATTCGCTTTGTCAATCATTCTTGGCTTTCGTCCAAAACAAATGATTCCCATTCTGAAATTCACGGTGTGGGTATCCATAGCATTGAACGAATTATCAACAACGCGCAAGGCTACTCAAGTTTTTCTGTCGATGGCTGTACATTTGTCGCCGAATTGACCATTCCATTTCTAGATTTGAATAATTGAGGTAACAATATGTATGCTTTTTCTGATTGGGTTATCAGTTTGTTTGAAAAAAACGGAATCGTACTAAAACACAACCGTTCAACTTATGTCTATGGTCTTGACATTTTCCTCTATACTATTCTAAGTACCGTCGGATTACTTCTGATTGGTTATGTTTTGCATCATTTCTACGAATCCGTATTATTGATTATTCTTTTTTACACAAACCAAACCTATGGCGGTGGATTTCATGCCAGTTCTCATACAAAATGCTTTCTAACCATGACTCTTGGGTTAGGTGTTTACCTTCTCTCCTCCCTTATTAAAGTTCCCCCTTTCGTGTCTGTCCTTATCGCAGCTTTGAGTTTTCTGTTTCTCTATATCCATCCGCTTGTTTTACACAAGAACAAGTCCTTTCTTGCCAGCAAAAGCAAACTTCTAGTGCAAAAATCCAAATGTATTCTTTCGCTGGAAATGATGCTGTTTATAACCTTGCTTCTTTTCAAAAATGAATACTATCTCCAAAATTTTTCAATCGCGTTGCTCCTCTGTGCCTTTTCAAGAAAAACTTCCATTCTTTTATCACAAGGTCAAGAGTATCGTCAGTAGCTCCATCGGATTGTCTACAATCTTCAAAATCACCACAATAGACAAAAAGCTCCAAACTATGTCGCCTTCTCACGCATAGATTGGAGCTTTTTAATAAAAACTATTTTTCTTAAAGCAAAGGAGAAAAACGCATGTATACCTATACTCCAGAACGAAAGTCTAAAATTGAAAAAGTCATTAAAGCCTTCGAGCCTTATATTCTCCAAAGTGACTTTTTCGATATTCTTTGGTCAAACAAATTTGGATATCTTTTAGTAAAATCAATCGGACCGAAAATGGACGAAATGATGTGTCTGCATATTTCCTCCGACGCTGATTTGTGTGAACGTCTGCTCGCCGATATCGCTTTTGACATCTTTATCCTTAACGAATCTGACCATTTCTTAGATGATGCTTCTCCTCTCGAACTACGCGTGATCCAAGAAACATGGGAGCGCTATATTCAATTTATTCCTGAATACAAATGCATCTGTACTAAAATGCTTCAAAAAGGATATCGGTACTCAGGTAATTCAGAGAGCGACTGATTTTCCTTTTCACATTTTGTTCTTTTTCACCGTAACATATTTTTGAGCAGGACTGGTCGGCTTATTGGGCATAGTCATACGAAGCGCGCCACTTTCAAGTAAAGGCTTAATATGTTTCTTTGCAAAGAATTTTGGGTCTTTTACCCCAAAATACTCCGCAATTTCGTTCCTTGTTCTAGCCGTCATGCAGAATGTAAGAATCTGTTCAGCATGGGGAGTAGCTTGGGGAGTAGCTTGGGGAGTAGCTTGGGGAGTAGCCCATAAGCTGCTATCGTATAGCTTAATATAGCACATAAAACCGCATCTATGCAATCTCGTTTTTGCTGATTCACTCCCATTTTACCCAAAGTGAAAGAGCTTTTCTCCTCAAACAAGTCTGGTTCTTCTCGCTTTTTTCTGTCCCATCGCATACCTGCAAGCAGGGCACATCGGTACCCTTTTGTGCATCTGCTTGTTGGTGGCGTTGCCCCCCAAACCCCTGTTTCTCGCAGTCCTTCGTCCTGCGGCTGCGCACAAAGCTTCTCACCTTCCGCAGCTCTCTGTTATGACGTTCATATATCTGTTTCAGACTTTCGTCCTGCATGGTCACGCCATCTGTTGGTTCACGCATTAAAA
>OLNY01002921.1_pt1 | contig 11373 bp, 9 predicted proteins | sample 1671981 | NCBI WGS metagenome assembly OLNY01 (sample SAMEA3136632, study PRJEB25190) | human gut metagenome | biome: human gut; feature: human-associated habitat; material: faeces | place: Austria | collected 2013 | reverse complement strand
TCTTATATGACAACGATGGAGATTAGGTCCTTTACATACCGATTCTTGCGCAGGAATATCAACGGCGCACAATTATTTAAATATCAGTGCTATAAAAGAAATGTTAGCCAACTCCTATATAGGACCCTTGTTTTTTATGTATTGTTAATCACACTTTTATAAAGAGGGTGACCTTTACATTCGCCACATCCAATCACTTTGTGATATTAGCTACCGCCAGTCACATTGTAATATTCGCTGCCTTCAGTCACTTTGTACCAGATCCGAAGATGCATAGTGAATGGGTTTACATTCTCGGTCACTTCGCTCAAGTCCGCTGTTTTAGTCAACTTCTTTCATTCAGGCTTGGCGAGTTCTGCAAACATCACCCACCGGCAGCCACACTCGTCTCAAGTCCCTGGTTTACTTGAATATGACGGTTCACGAAGATCGCTCACAAAAACGTAATTATTCATAAAAAACATAAAATTGTGGCGGCAGTTCCTATGGTGTGGCGAAAACGGGGAAGCCGTCGCCACTCCAGTGACTGGCTTTTATGAATATGGCGGCACGACGTACGTGTCTGGAGGTTCGTGCAGAGCCGCTCATCAGAACTTCCGGAGCGAAGCGACAAGGCGGCTTCTGCCGACCGGCCGGAAGGCCGTTTGTCCCCCTGGAAGGGGGTGCAGGGGGTTAGGAAAGTCGGAGAATCCGACGCTGTTCATCAGAACTTCCGGAGCGAAGCGACAAGGCGGCTTCTGCCGACCGGCCGGAAGGCCGTTTGTCCCCCTGGAAGGGGGTGCAGGGGGTTAGGAAGGCCGGAGAATCCGACGCTGTTCATCAGAACAGCGTCGGATGGCTGTCGTCCAGCTGGGCAAGGATGCGCTCCATCGCGGCTTCGCGGAAGATTGTGGAACGTTCCTTGACACCGAAACGGTCACAATACTCCTTCACGGCAGCTAATTCCTTATCGTTCAGGTAGATCACCTGACGATGAGTGCGCCGGAGGGAAGCCTTGCGCATTTTAAGATATTCCGGATCCGGAACAGAAGAACTTTGCTTTTTCCTTGCCAAAACCGCCTTTCTTTAGACAAAAACAAACCGGGAAGAAGCGGCTCCACACATTGGAAGGAACACGAACAACTTTCCCGGCTGCAAAAATAAGCATTTTTAGTGAATTAGCCTACGGGCAACGTTTTACATCGGCCTGAATCGTGAATCTCATCACTGGATCACGGTAGCGGATCTTTACTGTACCGACCTTGAGAACATCAACATCAGAGCCAAGAACCCGGGACCAGACATGAGGAGAATTCGTCTTTCTCATCGGAAGATATTCAGGATTACGCACCTTTCCGATTTTCCGTGGAATTGACTTGTTCCGTTCAATGACCGCAAGGGCTTCAGGAGCAGGCCTTTCCTCACGGGAAGCAGACAGCCACCCTTTGGGTCCTGGAATCCTGACCGAGACACGCCCGTCCGGTGCTCCACCGAAAACATTGACAATGAGCGTGGAATCACCCGACACCCAAACCGAGGCGACATCGTCCCTAAGCACAGCTTTATATGCCAATGAATATTTCCCGTTCCGCTTGAAGTCTGCCACAAAGTAACCTCTCGGAGCGCCACATGGCATCGTCGCCGCAGGGAATCCAGTCTCGTCCTTGACACCGAGCCAGAACAAACCGCAGGTCGCACCGACCTGAACCTCAGGGATATCCAGGGCATCGTTACCAGAGGAAGAGGCCGCTCCGGCATTTTCCAGATGAAGGTATTTCCTTTCCACCTTGTGCGTATGCCCGCTCATCACAAGGATATTCGGATGAACTGACAGAATGGCGGACAAGGAATCTTTGGCGGCGAACTGTGTGACGGGAATATGCACGGACAGCACCGCGAGCATATTCCTTGGTGTCGCCCTCAGGACAGAGTCAAGCCAAACCTTCTGCGAATTGCGGAAGCCGCCCTCATATTCCTTCCCTCCGAGCCTCACATCGTTCATCAGGATGAAGCGGATGCCGCCCTTGACGAAAGTCGTGTCCTCGTAGCCGATCACTTTGCGGTAGGTGCTGATGTCCCGGGGCCGCTTCCGGCCGTCAACCTTCGGATAGACATCACGGTCGTGGTTGCCCGGCACGCAGAGCCAAGGGCAAGGCAGGGAATCCAGACTGGCTTTGGTCGGTTCCAAAAGCGAGACATCGTCGTTCACCAGATCTCCCAGAACTATCACCAGATCAAGGTCTTTCCTCTCACGAAGTTCCTTGTAGATGGTTTTACGGCAATATTCAAGTTGCAGCGTTCCGTCCGCCTGCGGATCCCCCACGAAAGCGACCCTCAAGGGACGTGAATATGAAGATGGCGCCGCCCCAAGGAACAGCGCCACCATCAAAAACGCACAGAGACTATCTGTAAATGAATACTTTCTCAGCATTGTTGGCGTCAGTGAAAGCGATGTAGCCTACACCGGAAGCGGCGAAAGCGATGCAAGGGGAAGAAAGAGCCTCGGTAGCCACCACAACAGGCTCCGCCCACTGCTTGGTGTCGGAATCGAACCAGGTCAGTCTAAGAGTCTTGTTGGTGCAGTCATAATAAAGCAAATAAGGGGTTCCATCCGGAGCCACAGCTATTCTCGCTTCATCATTTTTGTTACTGTGAACATACGGATAATAGTCACCGCCTACAACTGACCAAGTTCCGGTGACCGATGAGTATTTCTCCACAATGAACCGATACTCACCATTATTCAAGGCATCATCAGCCGTCAAGGCAAGCACGGTCCCATCATCACAAGCTGTGATGTCATAGACAAAGTTACCGGTATTTGAGGCACCGTCTCTAAGGAAATTCGTCCTCAACGCAGTCCACGTTCCATTTTCGTATTTAAGAACGTCAAAAGGACACGGTGAGCCTCTACGTATCACTAAAGCATAAGCCGCACCACCAGCCTTGCAAGTCTTAACCGCCGCCATCGATGTGATGTCCAAAACAGTATTGCTGTTCCAAGAGCCATTGTACAATGACACGACAAGATCATTTCTCTTGAATGGATCGGACTTGGAGTTGCACTTCTGGAGAAGAACAAGATTATTGTCAGACAGGGCCGCAAGACTCAGATTCTGAGCCACAAAATTGTTGGCGGCACCGGAGCCGACCAAAGACCAGGATCCGCCAGAGTAACCCATCACCTTGGCGCTCTTAGGGCTAGCCTCGTTATCGGCATAGGCCACATAAAGGCCACCTTTGGAATCAACATCGAAATCAAAGTGCGAAGAAGCGACCTTGTTGCTGAACCCGGCGCTTCCGACAAGATTCCAAGCGCCATCCAAGAAATTCACAACAGTAAGCTTGTCGGCACTGGCTGATTCGGAACCGGTCACACTCTTCTCCTTGAAAGCGAGATACGGAGCCTTGTTGTCAGGATTGACACGCAAAACAGCATCAGAGACAGGCAGTGATGAATATGTCACAAGCGGCTCCAACTTTCCGTTCACGCTCGTGATGGAAACGGAGTAGAGAGCACTCTTGCCGCCGTCGCTGTTAGTGACGATGTAATCCACAGGATTGGTGAAGTCATTGACGGTCTTTCCGCTGACCTGCACGACATCACCGACCTTGACAACATCGCCCTCATTGGCCGTGAATGTGGCGACAAGTCTGGACTTGTCAGCGGCCTTCATCATAGACACCGTGACGGCGTCACCGGAGATCACACCCTCGATGTCAGAGCTGATCGCCTCCGGATTGTTGGCGAGTTCAAACTTGAAGGATGTCAGTTCAGGATCAGGCACGATAACGGGATCCTCATTCTCCTTTTTGCAGGAGACAAGCGCTGTCAAAGCGGCAATAGCCGCGGCGCACAGAAATTTAGCAGTTTTCATAACGATAAAACCATTAATAATTAATTGTAAAGATTCTTCTTTGTGATGACCAGTCTGCTGAACTTTGAGTCAGGTCCCGGCATTCCGAGACAGAAACCGTCCGTTCCTCCGGTCAGGGCTATTGTCAAAGTGTTGTCGGCCGAGTCATCCAGCTGATGCTCCTTCCAGCGTACACGGATCGGCATCCTGTAGATTCCCGGCAGGAATGTCAGCGACGAGCCTTGGGTGACGATCTCATAGTCAACGCCTTCCTTAAGCCCTGCACCAGGAGTGACCGTGAAATCAACGACAGCGTTATCGCCACGGGAAACGGAACTCATCGTGACATAATAGGTGTTGACATTCTCGACATCCGAGCCGACAACGGCGGTCGAAGCGCCGTCCTGGGTGGCGATGCTGAAGAACGGAGTGTCATAAAGCGGCAGTTCCTTCGTGCAGGAAACAGCCAGAACGGCTGACAAAGCAATCAGCAATATATTCTTTCTCATATTCATTGTCAATTAGATGAAGGATTCTGTTCCATCTCCGGATTGGACTCAAGCTCCAGGTACGGAATCGGGAGGACAAAACGGTAGTCAGGATATTTCAGGAACAAGACGGATGAGGTCGAGTTGCGGGAGCGGCTGAGATTCTCGTGACGGCGGGTGATGTCGAAAAGGCGGTGCCCCTCGAAGCAAAGTTCCTTCATCCTCTCATTCTGGATGGTCAGTTCCAAAGAGGCCAAGTCAATCACAACCTCAGAGGCATCCACGCCCAAAGCCCTGGCCTCCAAGGCCTTGATGTCATCGGCAGCCACAGATGTGTTGCCAAGTTCGTAATTCGCCTCGGCGTTGATCAAGTACATCTCCGACGACCTCAGGATGAACGGATCGAAGTGCCTGTCCAGTTTGTTGGTCGTCTCGTCGGTGCAATAAAACTTCATACAGACGTTATCATAGTCCACCGCCTGGCCGGTCTGACCGCTGTTCGCGGTGTGGCGGAACAGCGTAAGACGAACGTCACGCTCATCGGTGAAGAGTTCCTTCAACTTGGCGGAAGGCCTTGCGGACGGACTCTCGTAATAGTAAAGGTCGCTGATGAAATCCGACTGATCGTACCCATTGAGCCGGAGAATGGACTCCCCTCCCCGCGTCGCCACGTTCACGAACATATTCCTGTACTTCTCGCGCGCTGTCAGAGGGAACTCCTTCATCACTTCGGCGGACAGGGAGGCGGCCCTGGAATATTCATTCATATAGAGATAGACCCGCGCCAGAAGGGCCTTGCAGGCGGCCGGAGAGGCAAAATATTCATTGAAAGAATAGTCCGCCGTGAATGTCGAGAGAGCCTTTTCCAGATCGGCGATGATCTGGGAATATACCTCCCGCACCGTGCTTCGCCTCATCTTGTCGGTCACGACCGGAATGCTCGTCATCACAGGGATGCCGAGGTGCGACGCATCAGATGTGTACGTGTAGTTCTGGGCGTAGGTGAGGCAGATGTCCAGGTGCGTCAGTGCGCGCAGGAAATAGGCCTGGGCCAGGATGTTGTCGATCACGGACGCGCTGTCAGGGTACTTTTTCCTCAACTCGGGAGCGTAGGTGATGATGTAGTTAACGTTCTGGATGACTGAATATCCCAGTTTCCAGATGTAACCCACAGCCGTCGTCTCCTCAAGATAGGTGGAGATGAAATTGTACTGGTTCGTCCAGGTCGCGTTGTTGGAGGAAAGATCCACAAGGTCGCCGGTGACCTCCGGATAGGCCAGCATCTCCCTGTCGTAGAATGAATATAACAGATGGTAACATCCGTTCAGAGCCGGCTGGAGAGCCGAGACTTCCGAGAAATAGGTGTCAATGTCGCTCTTGCCCACCTGCTCCACCTCAAGGAAGCCGCAGGAGGCCGAAAGCGTGGCCACGGCGGCCAAAGTCATTATCTTTGAATATATTGTCTTCATCATAGTGCTGTCATCAGAATGAAACGTTAAGGCCAAGGGTGATGGTCCTGGTCACAGGGTAGCCGTTGCTGAGGGTCTTGTACGAGTTGTACTTCCGGCTCTGGCCCGGAGTGAAAAGATAGAGGTTGTCGCAGATCAGCGTGGCGGTCGCCCCCTCCACTTTCAGTTTGGAGATCACCGGCTTGGGCAACCTGTAGGACAAGGTGAGATTGCTCAGGTTGAAGTTCGTCTTGCTGTAGAGGAACCTTGTCGAGTACCTTGCCGAACTGGTTGTCTTCTGCGACGCGATCGGGTACCGGGAAGCCTCGCCTGGAGTCGTCCAACGGTAGTAATAGACCTCGACAGCCTGGTTGCCGGAGGTGATGTCGTAGCCATCCTTGATGAACCTTGAGGCATACGTCGGAAGTGAATACCCTCCGATCACATAGTTGATCTGGAACGAAAGCGACCAGTTCCCGTACGTGAGATTATTGATCAACCCTCCGAAACCGATCGGTGTCGCGCTCTTGTCCGCCACACGGTCGTCTGTGGAATATGTCTTTGTCAGATTCCCATCCTTGTCGTACCACATCGGCATTCCGTCCGCAGGATCGACACCAGCCCAACGCACAAGGTACCAAGTGTTTGAGTCATAGCCTTCCTTCCAGACTCTGTTGGTGAACCCGGTCTGGATGCCGTTGTACAATTCAAGGATCTTGTTGGAGTTGCGCGAGAAGTTGAGCGTCGTGTTCCACTCGAAATCCTTGCGGGCGATGTTGTGGCTGGTAAGGTTGATCTCGAATCCGGAGTTCCTGATCCGCCCAACGTTAGCGTAGATCCTGTCATCCGAGATTGTCCTGGAGACATAGATCCTGCTGAGGAGATCCTTCGTGACATTGTTGTAGTACTCGACTTCGACATCCAGTACCCTGCCGATCTGGGCGTCCAGACCGAGATTGATCATTCTGGTCGTCTCCCAGGAAAGACCCGGATTCGGCACGGTGGAAAGCGTGGCCCCGGTCACACCGATGTAAGAATAGGAATCATCGTAGGAATATGCCCCCGCGGCGACCGAGGTGTCGATCCTGGAGTTCCCGGACGTGCCATAGGTAGCCTTGAGTTTCATCACCTTCAGCCAGTCCACATCGTAGAACGCCTCCTTGTGGATGTTCCAGGAAGCGCCTACCGACCAGAACTGCGCCCATCTCTTGTACTTGCCGAAAGACGAGTTGCCGTCACGGCGGAAGTTGGCGGAAATATAATACCGTGAGTCGTAGGAATATGTTCCCCTCGCGAAATAGGACATCGTCCTTGAGACCGAGGCCGAGCTGCCGCCGGTACGAGTGTCCTTCTCGGCATAACTGATTTCCTTGATGTGGTCGTTCATAAAGCCCGAACCGGAGGCGTAGGCGGTGTTGTAGCCGGAATGATGAAGTTCAAGACCCGCGTAAACGCCTACGGAGTGCCTTCCGAACTTCTTGGAGAAGTCCAGTTTGTTGGTGTTTGTCCAGTTGAAATAGGTGGCGTCCTCCCTGCGGGACTCTCCGACAGGCTTGCCGTCCAGCATCCCGGCCAATGTCTGACGGGAATAGTACAGACTTCCGTGATGGTGCTGGTACTCGACCCCGAACACGCTTGATAACTTGAGGCCGTCGATGATGGTCAAGTCCAGCTTGAAGTTGCCGATGGTCTTCAGGGAGTTCTGGATGTTGTCGTTGTACTCCCTGTTCGGCAGCTTGTTGCCGAGGAACTTCTTCATTATGAAATCCTTGCCCGTGTCGCTCCAGATCTTGTTGTAAAGCCTGCAGGTCTTGCCGTCCTCCAGGTACGGAGAGAAGATCGGAAGGTTTTCCAGATACTCATAGCTGAGAGGGAAAAGATCATCGTTGTTGTAGGTCGCCATAAGCGAAACGCCCGTTTTCAGACGCTCGGTAAGGTCATAGTCCTGATTCATCCTGAGATAGAACCTTTGGGACTCATCGGCCTTGACAGTGTTCTCGTTGCGGTAATATGATCCTGAGACGTAGGTCTTGGCCTTCTTGGTACCGGTCGAGAGGGACAGAGAGGCATAAAGCGTCGAACCCAACCCTATATATTCATTGAACCAATCGGTCGAGGTGGTGCTGTAGGAGTTGTAGTCGTTGTCCTGGTAAGGTAAGTCGGACATCTTGTTGCCGCCGTTGACCCACGCTTCCTTCGCCACCTCAAGGTACTGCGAGGCGTTCATCACCTTGACCATCGTGCTTTTGTCAGGAGCGGCCACTCCATAATTGACTGTAGCCGAGACCTTCAGCGGCATATTCCCGGCCACTCCCCTCTTGGTCGTGACGAGGATGACTCCGTTCGCGCCGTTGGCTCCGTAGATCGTGGTCTGGTCCGCGTCCTTGAGGACGGTTATGCTCTCGATGTCGTTGGGATCGATCAATGAAAGAGGTGAGACAGAGGTGGACATTCCAGGCATCAGGTTGGTTCTTCCACCCGTGTAGGTAGGCACGCCGTCAATTATCCACAGCGGCTCGTTGGAAGCCGACAGGGAGGCGTTGCCGCGGACCCTTACATTAAGACGGCCTCTTGTCGAACCGGCCGCATCGGTATTGTTCTCCACAAGGAGTCCCGGCACAAGTCCGTTCAGGATATTGTCAATCCTGGCCTTAGGCTTGTCCTTGAGAGCGTCGGCGTTGACCTGAAAGGCGCTGCCGATCATATCCTCCTTTTTCTGCTTGACACCATAGGCTCCGACGATGACGGCCTCCTCAAGGCTTGAATCGTCCATAAGGCTGACATTCAAGGTCTTCGGCCCGGAGACCGTAAACTCTTTGGTGGTCATACCAAGAAACTGGAAGACAAGCACATAGCTTTTTCCTTCCGCCGGGGCCGCTATCTCGTAATGCCCGTCAAGATCGGTGTTCACACCCAGTTTTGAGTTCTTCACATAGACAAAAGCCCCGGCCAGAGGCTCGCCGTCATTCGAGGTGACGGTTCCTTTCACAAGTCTCCCCTGCGGGTCCTGCGTCCGCGCGAGAGCGTCTCCGCCACCGCAAAGCGTCGGCATCTCCCAAGCGGAAAACGCCAGCAAAGCCGAAAGGACAGTGGTCAAACATCTACTATACATACCTGTCAATCGTATATAAATCTTCACTTAAAAAGTTGTTCAAGAAATACAAACAACATCTTGCCCGGTAGCAACTTATTGTTCACACTTACCAAAGCGGGGGCTAATATAAACATAATTTTTTAATAATCAATTATTTTACTAAAACGTTTAACCACCCGGTACGGCCGTTGGCTGAGAGAATTACGGGCATATTTCCTCACATTTTCACAGAAGATTCTGAACTTTCCGCAAAAAATGATACCTTTGCAGACACACGAAAATATTCATAAATCAAATGAGCAACAGAGTATTGATCTTCTCCGCCCCGTCGGGGTCCGGCAAAAGCACGATAGTCAACCATATTCTTGGAATATACAAGGATCAGATGGAGTTCTCGATTTCCGCCACCTCAAGGGCTCCGCGCGGCGCCGAGCGGGACGGCAAGGAATATCACTTCGTCACCCCGGAGAAGTTCCGCGAGCTGATCGCCAAGGACTCTTTCATTGAATATGAGGAAGTTTACGAGGATCATTTCTACGGGACTCTCAAGTCTGAGGTCGAAAGAATATGGGCGGCCGGCCACGTCATCATATTCGATGTCGATGTGAAGGGAGGAGTCAATCTCAAGAAATATTTCGGAGACAAGGCTCTGTCCATATTCGTCCAGGCTCCGTCCGTGGAGGCTCTAAGGGAAAGGCTCGTCAAAAGAGGAACCGACTCCCCGGAGGCCATCGAGGAGCGTGTCGCCAAGGCGGCCGAGGAGATGACCTACGCTCCGAAATTCGACTATGTGCTTGTCAACGATGACCTAAAGACCGCGTTCGCCGAGGTGGAAAAGGTTGTCGAGGACTTTCTTGACGATGGAAAGCTGAACTACTCAACATTCATCTAAGGAATCCGTGAAGATAGCCGTCTACTCGGGGTCTTTCAATCCCCTGCACATCGGTCATCAGGCCATAATGGAGTACCTTACCAGGGAGAAGGAATATGACTGGGTGTATCTCGTTGTGTCCCCGAAGAACCCTCTGAAGGATTCAATCAGCGCCAAATCCGGCGAGAGCCGCTACGAGGCTGCCGTGGCCGCCGTCAAGCGTCACCCTGAGCTGCACGTCTGGGTGGACGATATCGAGCTCAGGATGGATCCGCCGCACTACACGATCAGGACTCTTGACGCGCTCAAGCAGCGGGAGCCGGACAACGACTTCACGCTTGTCATCGGCGCCGACAACCTTCAGAGCATCCGCCGCTGGAGAGATTTTCCGAGAATTCTTTCTGAATATGGTGTGACTGTCTATCCGCGCAAAGGCTACGACGTGGATAGCATCAAGCGTCAGCTGATCGAGGAGTGCAAGGATTTCCCCGCACCCTATGTCCTTGATTCCGAAGAGATTGTCCCAGACGGAATGAGAAGCCTTGAGGAAACCCTCTTCCGCTCCTACAACATAGAGGTCATAGACGCTCCCATAGTGGACATCTCCTCCACCGAGATCCGTGACGGCCTCCTCGCCGGCAAGGATATGTCGGAGTTTCTTATGTGAAATAATTTCAGGCTTATGCCTCAGTACAAAGCGTCCTGTTGGTGTTCCGGACTTCCAGGTGCGAGAAATCATACGCACCTGAAACATCATCCATCTGACAGCCAGCGAGTTGGCGTTCCAGGTGCGAGGATATTCACACACCTAAGAGTCGGCTGCCGCGGTACAAAGCGTCCTGTTGGTGTTCCGGACTTCCAGGTGTGAAAAGCCACGCGCACCTGAAACATCATCCATCTGACAGCCAGCGAGTTGGCATTCCAGGTGCGAGGATATTCACACACCTAAGAGTCGGCGGCCGCGGTACAAAGCGTTCTGTTGGTGTTCCGGACTTCCAGGTGCGAGAAATCATACGCACCTGAAACATCATCCATCTGACAGCCAGCGAGTTGGCGTTCCAGGTGCGAGGATATTCACACACCTAAGAGTCGGCTGCCGCGGTACAGAGCGGGTTCGCGGCAGGCTATGTGACGGCGTTTCTCTGGGGAATATTCGGAATCCGAAGCGGAGACATCACCTTCGGAATGATGACCGCGTTTCTTCAGCTTGTGGATCAGATTCAGAACCCTACGGTCGAGCTGAGCAGAGAGGTTCCGGCGTCACAGGCCACGCGCCGCAACCTGTCCTACGTGCCGCAGGGGAACACCTTGTTCAGCGGTACGGTACGCGAGAATCTGAGGATGGGGAATCCAGAGGCCACTGACGAGGAAATGATCGCCGACATTGGCTGTCCTCAGGACGGTTCCCGCCGGCGATCCCCCATCGACCCCTCAAGAACCACCGAGTCAACTCCGCCGACTATGAACGGAAGCATGCTCTCCCCTTTCGCGGGAACCGTGACCTTCTTTCCTTCCCGCAGCAAGACGATGACCTCCTCGAAGAAAGTGTCGTTGCTGACAATTAATTTTTCCATTGAAAAATATTACTGTCCGCTAAAACTTTTTGACAGTACAAAAAATTAGGCTGAATCTCCGA